>ENA-OQAN01000295-OQAN01000295.1-human-gut-metagenome-genome-assembly--contig:-NODE-295-length-27270-cov-2.132484_pt1 | contig 27270 bp, 39 predicted proteins | sample MGYA00242735_ERZ504527 | MGnify/ENA primary metagenome ERZ504527 (study PRJEB26092, sample SAMD00036230) | human gut metagenome | host: Homo sapiens | study: EMG produced TPA metagenomics assembly of... | reverse complement strand
GAATTACATTGACTATGAAGCTACGGGCGAGATTTGGATATGGGCGGTTGCTTCATTGAAACAAGCGAGGTATGTGCAGAGATACCATATTAACGCTGGAAGATCAGCAACAAGCATTGTTGCTACTGACAGCGTATTTCTCTTTTAAGGGACAGTCTGAAACATGGCTGTCCTTTCCATTTAGAAACTTACGAAAGGAGCTGAAAGAACTTGAAAAAGATTAAATCTTATACGGGTATCTGGAACGTGGAAAAAGTCTTGTATGCAATCAATGACTTTAACTTACCCTTTCCCGTTACCTTTACACAGATTACATGGTTTGTGATTACAGAATTTATCATCATTCTGTTTGGGGATATGCCCCCACTTTCCATGATTGAGGGAGCATTTCTCAAATACTTCGGTATTCCCGTTGCTCTCACTTGGTTTATGTCGCAGAAAACCTTTGACGGAAAGAAGCCGTACAGCTTTTTGAAATCACAGATAACCTATGCTGTTATCCAGCAAATTAAACACTGCCTCTTCCGTCACATTAAAACAGGTCTTTTATAGTGCCTGACAACGGTATCAATCACATAGTTTTGGACGATTCCGGCACACTGTTTTATGTAAAAAACCATCATGCAGATTATCTTACATGATGGTTTCTAAAGCTATCCGAGCTCGCAGTCATTGATTGCCTGCATGACGCATCGGCGGTTATGATATTTAAATTTGAACTGTTTCCAACCAGCAGACTTGCATTACACAGCTTGTTGATCATACGTGGAGTTCCATTCGCTGCATTGAGGATCGCTTCCAGTGCATTCTCTTCGAATACCGTTTGTGTGCATCCTGCGCCATTCAGCTTGGCAGTAACATAGGAATGTCCTTCTGCTTTTGTCATGCCTTCCAGATTATAATTCATGACAATTCTCTGGCGGAAAGGTTCGTGGATGCTTAGACGCAGGGTGCTGTTGAGCTGTGGCAGACCGGAAAGAAGAACAACAGCCCGGTCTTTGGAATCCATTTCAAAGTTGAACAGCATTTTTAAGTCATTGAGTACAGCGTTTCCGATATAGTTCGCTTCATCTATGATGATGACAGGCGTCTGTCGTTTCTCAAGTACGAGACGGTTAATTTCATCCTGGATGATTTTGAAGTTATCGGTCTTGCGGAATGCAGGCTGGGCTCCAAGTTCAGCGGCAAGATTCCGGTAAAAATCATTTACAGTCAGGGTGGAAAGACTGGAATAAACTACTTTATAAAGGGAAGTATTCAGTCCCGAAGCCCAGTTCCTGACAGCGGTGGTCTTTCCTCTTCCGGCGCTTCCGGTCAGGAGGCCGAAGCCTTTTGTGGTAAGCAGGTAGTTCAGACGGAACAGAACCTCCTTGTATTCCTGTGTTTCTACGAGGACTTCCTTTGAGTTCTTTAGGAAAGGATTAAACTCCAATCCGTATCTTGCAGTGTAATCCATAATCATTCGTCTCCTTTGCATAAGCGTACTTTTTCTCTTTTTATCAATGCGTTTTCGGTTTTATTGAGAAGCCGGATTGGTGTCAGCGTCCCATCAGCTTCCACAATGAAGATTTCTTTCATATCCGGGGAATAGCGCAGGCGGATACGCTGCCGTGCAAAACGATAATCAACTTCGTATTCAATCTGGTCGATGACGATTACACTGTCAGCAGATACCCGGCGTTCAATCTCCAGAAGGAAATTTTGACGGATGTATCCTCGGAAAGTCTGCGGATCTGCTCCGGTTCCGAAAAGAAACGGTCCTGTGGGGACAGTCCACGGAGGGAAGAATGGGGGGATTGGTTGTATTGCTGGACAAAAGCGTACAGACTTCCCCTTAGTTCTTCCAGTGAATGGAAATCCCGCATATCAAGGGCTGCCATCCACTGATCCTTCATCGTCCGGAACCAGCGTTCAATCTTGGCTTTTCCGGTGGGAGTGTATGGCTGGCAGTAACTGAGTGTTGTACCGATTCTTGCGGCAAGGAGTTCCATTTGCCTGTTTTTGTAAGACTTACCATTGTCAAAGTTGAAAACTTTTGGGCGCCCATACTTTGCTATGGCTGATTTCATAACCGACATCAGGTTGATAAAGTTATCATGATAGAACACATCAATTCCGGTAATGAAGCGGCTGGCATCATCAATCAGGGCAATGATATAGATCCGGTGTTTTTTGCCATCCGAATCTGTAAGGCGGGGACCGACGCTGCTGTCCCCGCACCAGACCTCATTGATATGAGGGCGTTCATAGCGGCGCATATCCTTGTTCGGTGTCTGCCGCAGTTCCGACTGAAGCCGTTTCACAAAGCGGCTGACGGTGGATTCGGATACCTGTCCGTTTATTACAGAGCCATCGGATTTCAGCTGCCTGTAAATAGCGGCCGCAGACATGCGTGGATAGTTGGTCTTGAAATACCGGATTCTCTCCTGAAGTTCTTCGTCAAGCTTGCGGCTCATGCCGGCATCTGAGCGCCCTTTCGGGACGAGACCTTCAAAACCATGGTTCTGATAGTCCAGATACCATTTTTCAATGGTGGCGGGAGCATAATGATGGAGCTTCCCATCGGGTCCCATGAGTCCTTTTGCAGAAATTTCCGTGTAAAAAGCGGTCTTGCTTGGATAACGTTCATCAAGTCCTGCAATAATCGGTGCGATGGCGCCATAGCGCATCAGTGCGATTTCCTGTTGTTTTTCTTGTTTCATAGATTTCATCTGCCTCCTTTTTCTAAAGGATAAGGGATAAAACCAGACCTGTCGTGTAAGGTTATGTTGGCAGGATAAAAAGTTTATTGGAGGTTGATTTAATCTGCATGAACTGTCTGGAAAAGAGGGAAAAGCATCCTGAAATCAGGCTGGGGATATCGGGGAGGTAAAGCCTCATGGAGAGCAGCCGCTGCTTCCAATGTAAGCGGTAGTTCCGGATGATGGATTTCAGGTTGTTTTCATCCACGAGGTATTGTTCTTCCAGTATGTTCCGGAATCCGGTTTCATGTTCATAAGCCTGAATCAGACGGACGTGCAGGGCCAGGGGGATCTGGGAATACGGGACCATGGATGAAAGCAGTAATGCATGGGTATGTCCGCAGATTTTGCAGTACACACGAACAACGGAAAGGGAGAGGATCCTGTCAGCAAGCTGGATGCTGCGTTTATAAGAGCCATGACGGATGAGACAGCCGGAGTGACCGCAGACACATGAAATAAGGTTCAGATCAAGGGAATCTATTGTTTTATTGTAAAAATCCTGAGAAATAAGGTTGTAGTTTTCTGTTTTAACTGTTATCATAGGTATGTATGAATGTAGCGAGAGCTATGTTTAGGTGAAGGCAGAAACTAAACTTTGGTAGGGGAGGTTTCTGCTTTCTTAATTTCATGGTTACAAAACCATATGATAACACAAGAGGTCTCAGGATAAAACAATTTGATGGAAAATACGTCAGATTCCTTTATTCCAAGACCTCTTTTATTACGCCTTAAAGATGAAAAATAAGTTTGTTATAGTGTGCTTGATAATAATATACTTCCCTTCTTCGTTCTGGAACGTCATGCAAAGAGCTTCTCCCTTTTCTCCGGTCTCCCGGTCTTTTGTCATGCAATCTTCCAGATCGATCAAAACGCACTGTCTCAACTCTTCCATGTCCTCTGATCCATATACCGGATGTTCTACAACATTCTCTGACTTCGCTTTCTCCATTCCAAGCCGGAAGGCTTTCTGGATTGCTTCGTACTGATCCACGCTTTCTGCATTGATCTGCATGATTTCTTCCGCTGCCATTTCTGGCAACAGTCCATCTTCTTCCAGTGATGCATACTCTCCGATCAGCTTCTGTATACCGCTCATAGCTACCCCTAACGAACTCAGCACGCTCCGCTCTGTTTCTTGATGCTCTTCTCTTGTCATAGTGCCGTTGCCGTATCCGTTGATCCCGGTTGACATCTGGTACTGCGCATATTCCAGACTGTTTAAAATATTCTGTAACTGTGCTTCTGTTTCTGTCATTTCAAAAAATAATTTGCTCATACTTTGTTTTCCTCCTACGCTTCTAACATTTGAATTCGATACATTGGAACTGACGCAAGGATGCCGCCCTTTAAAACTACAATTCCCGATGTTTCCCGAAACTCTATCAGTTCCCCTTCCACCTCATGGAATGTTTCTTCATTCTCCCCAACTCGTTCCCCTGCATCTGCCAAAATGGATACCCATTCTTTCTTGAACAGTAGTCTGCTCTGCTTCATGTTTCGCTTTCCTTTCCAATTCGTTTGCAAGTGCCAGTGCTAATTCTTTCGAGAACTCTGTCTGGTACTTCCTGTAAAATCTGTCGGTATCTTCTACTACTTTCTCCCAGTATTCCTTTGTGTTCTCTACGCTCCAGACTGATTGCATCATTTTCCAATAGTCCTGAAACATTTCAAATTCTTCACTGCCTTTTAATAATTTTACGCTGCCCATCTTTTAATCAAACGGTGTCGGTGTCCGTACCGTCTTGAATCCATCTTTGCTTTTGAGTTCCTCTTCTGTTTCCTGGAATCGCATTTCATTTCCATCAAAGCGGTATACAATCTTCCCTAGTTCTCCCTGCCGGTTCTTATCCACTTTCAGACCTTTCCTGGTCTTATCCTCATTGTCCAGATTCCACAACAAAATGATAATGCTTGCATCCTGTTCAATGTCTCCGGCTTCTGATACTTGCAATGACCGCATGGCGCAAAGAATACGCCGAGCTAAAGCTAAACAAAATAAATGAAAGCACTCCCCGGATCGAGTGCTTTTATTCTCATTGTGGGTAAATTGTGGGTACAGCTTGATTTTTACGCTTGTCTGTGCTACAATTCCACCTGCTGAAAGTGGCGTATTTAAGGCATTTCCAGCAATCAACTATCGTGTGTTCGAGACCTTCCACACGTAAAATAAAACTAAAGGAGATTTTGATCTATGAAAAAAGAAAAAACAATCAGCGTTACTGTTTCTGGTACAGTCAGCATGATCGCTGCGATTTATGTGGTCCTGACCATCGTATTTGCCCCGATCAGTTTCGGACAGATTCAGTTTCGTATCGCAGAAGCACTGACCATCCTGCCCGCCTTCACTCCGGCTGCAATTCCCGGACTCTTTGTGGGATGTCTGATCGGAAATATTTTAGGAGGCGCAATTCTTCCTGACATTATTGTCGGAAGCATGGCAACTCTGCTCGGTGCTATTTTCACCTATCTTCTGAGAAACCGCAGCAAATGGCTCGCACCACTGCCGCCGATCATTGCAAATACAGTTCTGATTCCATTTGTTCTTTATTATGGATATCAGATTCTGCTTCCAATTCCATTCCAGATGCTTACCGTGGGAATTGGTGAAGTTCTCTCATGTGGAATATTGGGTATGATTGTCTACACCGCTCTGAATAAATATAAGACAGTTATTTTCCGTCAGTAACAAAAAGGAAGAAGTTCTTTCACAGAGAATAAATTCTCTCAAAGACTTCTTCCTTTTTCTGTTATTTCATATAACCGATAAACGTGTTTCCACTTCCTGCTATCATAGCGCTCATCTGTTCAATCGAAACTGTATTTTGGGATGCTGTATCCGGATCGATGTAAGTGATATCCGTCATACTATATCCTGTCAGCAGGATCGCATGATTGGCATCTGTCATCGCAATGACCGGAAGGCCCTTGTTGATAATATACAGAACCTGTTCCAGACTACATCCGGTCAGGTCTACTTTTTGGGCATTATACGCTGCCATCACCTCTTCACAGGTCTGAAGAGAGGTCTTTCCTTCTCCATTTCCAAACGGTGCTGTCTCTGTATCATAAACCAGATCTCTGTTGCCTTTTTCCCATACATATGCCTGTTCTGATGAGATTACTACTCCCGAAATCTGCTCTGCTCTCTGAATTGCATAAGCCGCCTTATCGTAAATCGCAACCAGTTCTCCCATTCCATATACATAGTACTTTTCAGACTTCGACTTGTCATTCAGCGTGATCGTGATCGGCTTTTTCCCCACCACCTGCTTCGGACGCAGGATTTTAGGAACAGTATCGGAAATTCCTTTTTCATAAGTCAGCCGCATCTGCTTTTCTTTTAAATCTGTACTGAAAGCTTCCAGAGTTATACTTTTTGTCTTCTTTTCTTCGTTACTGCTGATATAATCCTGACTGGTAACTGTATAAGTCTCTCCTGATTTTACAACCCTGTTCAGAGTCATCATATTTTCTTCAATAAATACATCGGATATATAAATCTTATCTGCTGAGTATGTCTTCATCACTTCATTTTCTGAATTTCTGATCTCCAGCTCATACATCGGGAACAGTTCCCTCCCGCTGCCGTATGACCGACATCTTCCTGCCGCAGATATCCATACACAAAATCTGATCCGATAAATCCAAGCGGTCTGATTGCTTCCCCTGATTTTGCGGCTACAGCATTTTCTTCATCTGTTTTCAGATTCAATACCTTGATTTCCTGTGCGGTATTGATCGTTCCTGACGTCTGGTATGCGATCAAATGCCCGTCTGCAGACACCGTATACTGCCCTTCTTCCAGATTTTTTGCCAACACTGTCTGCTCATCCTTTGTCAGATCTATCTTGTAAAACTTTCCGCCTGCCAGAATATACAAAAGATTCTGATCCTGATTGTAATACACCATTTTTCCAAGCTCTTCCTCTGCGATTGCAAATGATTTTGTACTTGGAATAAACGCTTTTTCCTGTACTACATTTTTTTTCAATATCATAATAGTAAATATCAACTCCGACTTCTCCCTCATGTGCTCCGCGATTCATATACCCATAAACTGCAAACGCAGTACTTCCATTCTTTTCCACACTGATGATCCGGATATTATGCTGGTCACACCTGCTCCGAGCATCATTTCCTTCGATATTGCTAAAACTGAATACCTGTGCAAGCTCATTCTGCTTTACATTGTATGTCCATAAATTTCCATTTCTCACGAAAGAAACAATATTTCCTGACGAATTTGTTTCATACAATATATCGGACGATGCTATACCCAGAAGAATCCCGTTCTGATCCAGCACTTTCTGATTTGCATCAAAAATCTGTTCCATCTTCCGATTATAATCCAAAAGGTAGATTTCCCCCTGCACGTAGCGAATCCTGAAAAACTCGCGGACATCATACGTCTCGATCTCTCCCGTATCTCCGGCACATGTCACCTGATACTGTGCAAGCAGCGACGTATAGACGGAATTGCTCTCTTTAATGCTCCACTCCGGTTCCTCAACCACCTGCGGACTCAGATTTCCCCATGTCACATGATCTGCATCAGAATGGATGGTAACAGTCTGGTAAGTTGTATTGTCCCCTTCTGCACTCGTTTCAAGATAGTTTTTCAATTCCTCCTGACTGTTTTTTTCCAGCGTCTTTGCATGAAAATCCTGGGCAAAAATCCAGACATTCTTTTAAAGAAAGTTCATCCGGTCTTGTAATTCTGGTATAAAAGTGAGCCTGTTCCTCCATGGAAAGAATCACTTCCAGAACAGCTTCTGAAACTTCATCCGGAAGACCTTTTTTCAGATCCAGCAAAATCGTCTCATCAGAAATATCCTTCTGTTTGCCTTCCAGATAGGTTTCCTCTCCATTCAGCGAATACACTTTATATTCAACGCCTGTGATTTTATTTCCAAACTCTTCAATCTGTATCTGAAGTGTTCCGTTTGCCTCCAGGGGTGTAATGGTGTCCCGCATTGCCGTAACATCCATCTCATTTACATAGCCGGCCAGAGCATTCACAGTCCTGCCTTCCTTTTGAAATGAGATTCTCGGAAGTGTAGGATCTCCCAGATCAATGATCTGATCGTCTACACCATTGTTCATAAACAGACTGCTGACAAAAATTGCTGCCACAAATACTACAAGGAGTATTCCTGCCTTCTCATTCTTTTTTCATGATTCTGTCCCCTTATCTAATAACACTCCCAGCATTGGTCAATCCCCAAAAATTTCCTGCACTCCCAAACCTGGCTTTCACTCCCCTGTTTTGCCTGATTCGTCTTTACTGCACGCAGAAGAATATTTTTCGGCGTATGTTCCATATCGATAAATTCCAGAACCTGAGTCTCATAACCAGACTGCTCCAAATATTTCGCTCGAAGTCCGTCTGTCAGAAGCGCCGCAAACCGCTCTTTTAAAAGACCATAATCCAGAATCGGCGCCAGCTTATCATATCCGGCTCCTTCCCGTTGCATCTGCCATTCAATTCATGCTGACAGCATGGAACCGACAGGATGACCTTCGCATTCCATCCCACCGCTTTGGCAAGTGCAAAATCTGTCGCTGTATCACAGGCATGAAGCGTCACAACCATATCCACTTCTCTGACACCTTCATAATCCGCGATATCTCCCACCAGAAATTCCAGTTTGTCATATCCATATTTGCGGCTTAACTCATTACAATGATGAATGACATCCGATTTCAGATCTAACCCGATGATACGGATATCGTATTCCTTCAGAACATGCAGATAATAATACATGGCAAATGTCAGATACGATTTTCCACATCCAAAATCCAGAATCGTGAATCTCTCTGTCTTTCTCAAGTTTTGGAAGAATATCCTCAATAAATTCCAAAAACCGGTTGATCTGCCGGAATTTATCAAATCTGGAATGTACAATTTTTCCATCCTTTGTCATCACACCCAGATCCTGGAGAAATGGAACCGGAATTCCTTCCTCTAAAATATATTTCTTACTTCTATTATGTGACAATTCTACCGGTCTTACACTGCCTTTTGACGCTTTTTTCTGAATGGTTACCTTGCCTTTTTTGCTCACTAAAACAGTGTAATTCATATGCACTGTAGATGCCTGCATCTGCCGGAATTCTTCCATATATTCCAGCAATCGGTCTCGTGCCGAAATCGGGTCCAGATTCTCATGAAAGGCCTGTGTTTTTGTAAAAGACTCCAGTTGAAAAAATAAATTGCCTTTTTTCTCGATCGGCCGAACCTTTACCTTTAAAATTCCCTCTTTTTTCCTCGGATTGCTCAAAACTGCCTGAACAAATTCTATATTTAAAATATCTGATAATAATTTTTTGATCGTTTCCATGCGATTCCCCTTGTCATTTGTTTTCTATATAAGCTATGTGTGAACAGTAACTATTGTAAAACAAAATAAAGTCTCGTGCAATAAAACAAGTCTTAAATTAAAAGAAGACGGGAAAAATTCCCGCCTCTCCTACTCTTCTTCAGAATTCTCTCTGAAAAAACATGAATCTTGTTCTTTTTTATCTGCTTTTCTAAAACGAACTGTCGCCTTAAAAAGATCTCCGTCCAGATATAATTCCAGTTTTCCGCCTGCATCTGTACCAGACTTTTCGCAATCGATAATCCCAGTCCGCTTCCTTCGGTACTCCTTGAAATATCACCGCGAATAAAACGTTCTGTCAGTTCATCTGCTGAGAAATTGAGCGGATACTCCGAAACATTTTTCAAAGAAAATATCACTTCATCCTTATCAGTGCGCAGATCTGCATAAATTCTCGTCCCCGGCATTGCATACTTCGCCGCATTATTATAAAGATTTTCCAATACTCTCCACATTCTTCTTCCATCTACATGAATAATCGCCGGCTCATTTGGAAGTGTCTGAATCAGCTCCAGATTCTTATGTTCAAATTTTTCTGCAAACTCTCCCGTCGTCTGATTCATCATCTCTACCAGATTGACGTCCATCAACTGCAGATTGATATTCCCGCTGCTCACCTTGGATGCTTCTACAACATCCTCTGTCAATGTTTTCAGACGCTGTGCTTTTGCCTCCAAAATTTCCAGATATCCCTGTATCTTAGGATCTTCAATATTGGATCGTTTCAGGATATCCACGTAATTGATAATGGAAGTTAGCGGTGTTTTGATATCATGAGATACATTTGTGATCAGATCCGTTTCAGACGCTCGCTTTTCACGCTTTTTTCCACAGCCTTTCTGCAATCCGGTTCCAATATCATTCAGCATTTCTGCTACTTCACGCTGTTCTCCTCTGAGATGTTCCAGAGAAATCTGATATTCCAGATCTCCTCCTGCAACTGCTTTGATTCCTTTTATGATTTTATTCTTTGCAATCGCATTCAATACCAGATAATACACAATGAATGCATCTGCTGCCAGCGTGATCAGCACAAATCCCGGCGTTCTGAATAATGCCAGCATCCAGTGGATTCCAATCAGTATCACCCCTGATACAACCATTCTCCACACCACATTTCTGTTTCTCCAGAATATTCTAAAGAATCTGCAAAACGCATACAATACGCTGTTCTTCCACATCGTTCCCGCTTTTATCCTGCGGACCAGGCTCAGATATCCGACCAGGAACATGATCATGGTATAAGCCGCTGTACATGCAAGTTGGATCATATCTTGCATTGTCGGAACATATCCGGATGCATATTCATAAGAATATCCGATCGTTGCAGTCATCAAATCCGTGCTTTCTGCAAAATACCCGAGGCCATATTCCCATTATTCATCCAGAACATCATCGGAATTATCCAGATCCCAATCACAAACACTGCTGCAAGCTCCGTTTTCCATCTGTCAAATACATTCAAATGCACTCCGTCACTTCGGTTGTTTCTTCCGGCGATCACTGTCAGCCATATCAAACTCACGATTATCAGTAATACTGCCGCACCGAGCAGGATCACCGCACGATTGATATAAGGTGCATATTCATCATATAATTTCTTATCCAGATAAAAAGAATCCTGTATTGAAAACCTGGTATCTACTGCCGCTGCAAAAATAAAATCACCGTTGCTGTTTCTGCGCTGTGACTTTACAAACTCCTTCCAGTCATTTGCTGTGATATCCATATTGGTCTTAAAATCAGAAGCTTTGGCTGAACAATCATATACTTCGCATTTTTCTGAATATCTGAGATATTTTCTTTTACACTTGTTGTAATCCTGATATTCCTTGCGATTTGTATAAAACTTTTTTTTGTTTCTTTATCAACAAAAATATAGGCAAAGTTTGTATTTCCCTCTGTCCATTCTGCACTGTTCTGATAAGACTGGAAATCATAATAAAGATTTGACAGGATGCTGCCCAATTGTGCATACACTTCACTCAGCTTTCCATTCAGCTGCGGCGTCTGATTTACAACATCCAGAATATTATTTCCTCCATCCGGCCGCGCCTCTTCTTCAATGGCACCACTGAATCCCCAGAAATCCCGGTACACCGTCTCGCCTTTTTCATCCAGAATATCATGTCCGGCAAATTGACTGAGACTCACATTTCCAGAAGCCAGTGCATTTACAATCTCATCAGATGTATATCCATCTATATCCACTGTCAGCGTTTTCTTTTTCAGCAGACTTAAAAATTCATCCCAGTAATAGTAATGATAGGTTTTATCTGCTTTTTGACAGACAACGATGGGATTTTCCTGCGTTGCATAGTTATTTTGATACTCCTCACTCCATTTCTGAAGATCCGAGAGTTTATACCGCAGTCTTTCCGTCTCTTCATCATATGTGCCTTCCGTTATATCCATACTGCATGATATCGATCAGCTTATCCGGATTGTATTTTCCATCTGTCTCGAAAATATCTTCATAGGAAATCTGACCTAAAACATCCATCGTAGCCCGGCACATCTGATTCTCAAATTCTTTGGAATCTGTATACTCTGTCGGCTTTTTATTCCAGATTTCTTTTACACTTACAGAATATGTGGAAATAATCACCAGACTCAGCAGTGCCGTAATTGCCGAAAGAACAGAAAGAAAGATCAAAATGCCTTTTACAAGCGCACTTTTATACCATTTACTCATGAAAACTCCCTTCTATAATTTCTCGATCTTATATCCTACTCCCCATACCACTTTCAAATATCGCGGTTCCTTTGGATTGATCTCAATCTTCTCCCGGATATGACGAATATGTACTGCTACCGTATTATCCGCTCCGATTGCATCTTCATTCCAGATGGATTCGTAAATCTGATTAATCGAAAATACTCTTCCCTGATTCTTCATCAAAAGCAATAAAATATTGTATTCAATCGGAGTAAGGCGCACCATTTCTCCGTCTACCGTTACTTCTTTCAGATCATCATTGATCCGAAGGCCGCCAACCTCATAAATCGTCTCCTGCGTACTACTCACATTCCCGCCAAGCTGTGTGTAACGACGAAGCTGAGATTTCACTCTTGCAACCAGCTCCAGTGGATTGAATGGTTTTGTCATATAATCATCCGCTCCGATATTCAACCCCAGAATCTTATCCGCATCTTCAGATTTTGCCGATAAAATGATAATTGGAATACTGTTCGTTTCACGGATCTTCAAAGTCGCCCTGATCCCGTCCAGACGCGGCATCATAACATCCAGAATCAAAAGATGCACCGTTTCCGTCTCCAGCATCTTTAATGCCTGCATCCCATCATAAGCCTTCAGAACCTGATACCCTTTCCTGTGTAAGATATATTTCAATTGCTTCTACTATTTCTTTATCATCATTCACAAACTAAAATACTATACATTTTCATCACCTCCTTTACAGTATACATGATATTCTCATTTTTTTAAGAGCCATTGGGGAAAATCTTAGGAAATTCTTAATTCGATTTCATTTCTGTTTGTAACAATGCCGTTATAATCCTTATGAAAAACAATCACTGCTACTCTGCACATATTCCTCATTTTTTCATATAATAAACATAAGAAACCCGTTTTTATATTTTATGAAAGGATTATATAATGCAAATAAAAGACTGGATGTCAGCGAATTTCAAGGAAATGTAGATTGGGAAAAGGTCAAAGCCGCAGGCTATCAGTTTGCCATGCTCCGTGCCGGCTATGGTTTTAACACGATTGATCCACAATTTAAACGCAATGCCTCAGAATGTAACCGGATTGGTCTCCCGATCGGAGTCTATTGGTTCTGCTATGCCCTGACTCCGGAGATTGCACGCCAGGAAGCTGATGGCTGTCTCAAAGCAATCTCCGGTTATCGTCTCGATTATCCTGTATGCTACGATATTGAACAGGCATCTGTAAACTATGCCGCACAAAACGGAGTTGCTTTCACACCGGAAACCGTAGGGAAAATTGTGCAGAATTTTTGTGACAGAATGGAAAAAAACGGATATTTTGCAATGTATTACAGCAACCGGAATTTCCTCAAAACGTACCGTCTTCTGTCACTTTCTTCAAGATATGCACTGTGGTACGCTTTTTATAACAGCAAGCTGGATAATACAGACTGCCAGATGTGGCAATTCACAAGTCAGGGAGAGATCGCCGGAATATCCGGGGACGTTGATCTGGACTATGTTTTTGTTGATTATCCTTCTATTATAAAAATGCAGGACTAAATCATTTGTCTCAGAACCGAAACCACCCGCCCCGCAATATACCGCTTATGTGATACGATCCGGAGATACGCTGAGTGAAATTGCCCAGCGATTTGGAACAACTATTGCCACTTTGCAAGCATTAAACAACATTCAAAATCCAAATCTGATCTATGCCGGGAATACAATACGGATTCCAAAATCCTGACATGTTTTAAGAATTTCATAAGAATTTTTCTATTTCTTTAATAGATTCAACATACTTTGGACACATTTATTCCGTATACTAATACTCAGATAGTTGATAAACAACTATCTCCCCTCATAAAGTAACGGCATCTTGGGGCGACCCAAGATGTCACACTTTACTCTCATTCCTTTAGATAACTATAAAACAACGAAACCCGTTAGCCGAAAGGTTAGCGGGTTTTCGCTGTTCCTGCATCTCCCCCAAATGTCTTTTGGGCAAATTTTTCTAAAAGAATATCTGTTGATTTTATTCTTTAAATAATATCTTCCTATAAGTTTTGCAACTTTTCCATTTCTGATTTTGCTTTGTTGTCTGTAAGTTGTATTGGCTTATTACAATCTCCTTCTGCATTTGATAATACTAACATAATTTTCATAGCTGCCACTTATATTTCAAATTACTTGCATATATGGATTCTGACAAAATATCTTGTCATGCAACAATGTGTTTGATAAAATAAGACAAGGCACTACATGAGAATGGTAGGCGTTAGTCCTTCAACAGGGGGACTGAACCCTCTGATTGCATATATTAATCAATCAAAAAGTAACCGCCCCTCAGCCAAAGGATTGCGGTTACTTTTTTGTAACTTATTAAATCTGGACTAACCAACTATCAGTAGTGCCTTATTTATATCTATAATATACCACCCGTTAAGCACATTGTAAACATGTAACTTTGTAAATATGTAAACATTTCAAACTGTTTTCGGACTTTTTAACACATTATAATACTATATAAATTAGTTCAATAGTACCTATTTCCTCTTTAGATAACTATTTTTCTTTCAGCGAAACTGCCTTTGAATTTGAACTGTTTAGAAACCATGTTCCAGACACATGAATTGTCACACAGACAATGTCTGAGAGTTTGATGTATTTCCTCTATACTACACGCTTTATTATGTCCCGCAGAAGTTACTTGATTTCTACGGGACATTCTCTTACTTTCTGGCAAAATGTATCTGCCGCAGTTCCTCTACATCATCGCAGATCGGATGCAACGGACACAGATCGCAATCCAGAATAATATTTTTCAAAATATGGTCAAATGCATTTGTGATCTCATCCACCTTTTTCCCCTGTGCGATGAGCTGGTCCATCACCGGAAGCTCCCGTGTGATAAACAGAATCTGGACATGCTTTGCCTGAAATTCTTCTTTATATTTCTGGATCATCAGATTTCCCACGGTCGCAAAGTCCAGTGCTTTTTTCATTGCTTTTTTGCTCACCCGCACCTGTTCTTTTTGATCCATGCTGGACGACAGCATCATGTACCTTCCGGAATGATCTTAAATTTTGCGAATTCCAGTTTTTTGATCCGCTGGTACGCTTTATCCTGATCTTCGATCGGATCAATCTGGATCCACGTGATCCTGGTAAACGGAACATTCTTTTGATCTCCGGAAGATCCGGTCCATATAAAAGAATCTTGTCTTCGGGAAGTAACTCTTTCGAAGAGGTCACCGCCTGATAACACGTGGACGGCTGCGAACGGATTCCCAGCTCAAACGCCACTTCTTTTTGAAGCAGGAATTCATTTTCTTTGAGCAGATTCCATGGTTTTGCATGATTCCTGTTCAGCTCTTTTACCGGGAAAGGCTTCAGTAATTCTCTTGTTGTCTCGATAACTTTATCATATACTTGCATAACTAAATGTGATCCTCTACTTTTTTCGTCTCATGATAATGAAGCAGCTTGTCATAAATAAATTCGATCAGCTTGGAATCTGCATTGGTCATATAGATGGTAAACAAAACCGCTGTCACTGCACTCACGGCAAGAAACACTTTTGCAAAAAATCTGACTGTTTTTTTCATCCGGATCGCCCCTTCCTTATAAGTCTAATCCCTTTTGTCTCGCATATTCTGCCGCTCCGAGCGCACCCATCAGCTGCGGATCGATCTTAAGTTCTATGACCTTCATACGGAGCACCTTCTCAATCGCTGCTTTTAATCCTTGATTTTTCGCACATCCGCCCGTCAGTGTGATCGCATCTTTCGCTCCGGCTTTTTTCGCCATTACAAAACAGCGTTTTGCAACCGCCTGCTGAATTCCTGCCGCAATTTCATTCTGCGGTTTTCCTTCTCCGACCAGTGTGATAACCTCAGACTCTGCAAATACCGTACACTGTGCCGTGATCGGGATCACATTTTCCGCTGTAAGACTCAGCTTCGAAAATTCTTCCAGAGACATCTCGAACGCATTCGCCATGGATTCAAAGAAACGCCCTGTACCGGCCGCACATTTGTCATTCATCGCAAATGTTTTCACCGTTCCGTCCGTATCAACCGCAATTCCTTTTACATCCTGTCCGCCGATATCAATGATCGCCCGCACCGACGGATCTGTCACATGCACACCCATTGCATGACAGCTGATCTCGGAAATATTTTCATCTGCCTGCGGTACTTTGTTTCGCCCGTATCCGGTTCCGATCAGATACGTCAGATCGGAAATCTCCTTCAGACCGGCATCCGCGATCGCCTGATCCAGCCCTGCCTTGGCGCTCTGCGCACTGTTGATCTTACTCTTGATCGTATTTGCTGCAACGATCGCCCCGTTTTCATCCAGGATCACCGTTTTCGTATAGGTCGAACCTACATCACATCCCCCGAAATATTCATCTTTTTCCCTCCTTACCAGGTCAGTTCATCACTATAATCCAGATAGGTCGGATCCAGTGGTTCTTCCCTGAACACCGTTGACATATATTTGTTGACTGCATCGCGCATTGCTTTTCTGGACACGGTTCTCGGATCCATCAGATCATGCTGTACCCAGATCAGATGAATGCCCCGCTCTCTTGCCTGATCTTCAAACAATCCATGAAGACCGCCAAAAGTTTTTGCAGGAAACATGATCGTACATGATCACAATATTCGCATTAAATTTCTCGCACATCTTCCAGCACTCATCCAGCGCATTAACATATCCGCCGTTGCCTGTGGGAACGCATCATCATCCGCTCATATGCCATTGCCATATCCGTCAGCGCCTGTTCTTTGTCCCCGATATGATAAAAATGATAACTCAGCATACTTTCCATATCGACCAGAGTGCGAATTCCCCACGTATGTTCCGCCCAGGTTGTAAAATGGGTGTAGTAATGTGCCGGACAGCACCATACAATGGCGCGGTATTTATAATCTCTTCTGTCTGCTTCCCGGTCTTCCTCATACCCTTTAAGCATCATCTTCGTCACTTTTTCATCCTGCTTTGTCATAAACGAATCCAGACATGCCGCTGTCTGGAATTCATACTCTCTCTGAAGGGACAGCGCACTTCCTATGACCTGCGGATAAGGCGTACAGTTGACATCCCATTTGTCCAGCATGCACTGTGTTGTCTTATTATATTCTTCTGCCTTTTTCCAGAATGCATCCCAGTCCCACTTCACGTCGTAAGTTTCTTCAATAAAACGGATACAGTTTTTCAGATCTTTTACTGCATAAGCATTTGTCTCAGGCTCATTAAACCTCTGCGGCGGGGTCAATGTAAAGCTTGGCAATTTTTTTCATATAACGATCCATAAACAGTGCAGCACCAAGGGAACCGTCACACGGCATGGAACTTGTAATAAAAGAACTCCCCACCTGCGGATAATCATCCACGATCGCACATCCGACCTCTGCGGATGGAAGCGGACAAACATCTGCCGCCAGTCCCATACGCTCTGCCGCATCTACATACATAATATTTGCGTTCTGATCAACCTCTCCCGGAAGCAGACCGGTGACATGGCAATATCGATCCAGTCCAGCATCGGAAAACCTGCCATAATGATCGATGGGGTCATCTCGTCAAACATCACCGTCTTTGCACGTAATTTTGCAGCCCGTTTATTATTTGGTGAATTGAGATTCTCATCTCGTTCAATGATCTTGGCGATCACATCTACCGAGTTATGTACCACTCCGTAAAACTGTTCCTGCGTATAACGGAGCTGTTTTCCGCGCAGTCCCAGCTTATGGCGGTCCAGCATATTCGCCACCGTCAGATAAGAAGCCATCCACGGGTAACGCACAAAGGATTTCGTCAGCGCCACCGGATGCTTTCCGAGTGTCAACTGCCAATATATCCATATACCTTCAGCCAGGAGGCAAAATCATACGCTGTATCTCTTACCCCTTTCCACTCCCTCTGGTTCAGAGAACGGTACCCTTCCGTATAGTAATCTCCAAGCCCTTCATTATGCAGCTTTACCCTTGGTTTTGCATAATGCCTGACATCCTTTACAATCCCCGGAAGTGCTTGTTTCAACTTCTGGATTTTTGTTCCTCGTCTCATTTTCCGGCCTCCTCTCTGCGCGCTTTGATCTTCTTGATTTCCAGACTCTCCACAAATGCCTGTACCCGGGTTCGAAGCTGTCCGCTTGATTTTGCCTGATACGGCCGGTCAATTGATAAGGTCGGTATCTTATATTCTTCGGCAAGAACATGACTCTGCAGTGTTCTCTCAAAAGACCAGTAGGAACAGAATTTCATCTGCTCATAAATAATACCGTCTGCATGATATTCCTCCACCAGTTTCGCCGCCTGATCCTGTCTGTACTTGATCTTATTTGGCGTGACATACCTCGGACAGGAGGTCTGATCAATATTGATCCGCACAATCTGAGTGAGCACATCCTCCGTATCATTAATACAATTTCCTGACGGCCCGGGATCGATCCATAACAGAACCGGTCTGCGGCAACATAAGCACCGCTCTCTTCCACCAGTTCGATCATATCCGGATCATCGATCTCTCCGCCCACGATCACAACTCTTGCACGGAATTTTGATTTTTTATCCGGCTCCCTGTGTTTGAGTTCCTCCAGTGTTTCATACAATTTATCCAGGATCAGATCTTTTGGACAGACATAGGTTGCAAGAACAATCTTGTGAAATTCTGCGCCTGTGATCACCGGATTTTCTGCTTTTCGCATTTCTCCCATCTCAGAAATGATCCTGCAGATCTCATTGTGCTTCTCCACAGCTTTTCTCATCGCCGCATCGGATATATCCGTTCCATACCGTTCATGCAGCGGTTCCAGCACCTTTCTTCGCAGCTGCTCTACCACATGCTCCACCGTGATTTCTTCATCTTTTCCCGGCACATCCACATAGCTGATAAAGAAATTCTTTTTCTCTTTCCCCTGGATCTCCAGCAGTTCCATATTTTCGTAACACCGGTTCATGCATTCACAGATATCAACCCCGGCAATCGCATCCAGAAACTGAAATCCGCCCTCGATTGCCCGTTCCAGCAATGCTCTGGAAAATTCGCAGGCACTGCTTGCCAGATAATACGTTGCAATCTCTGTAGAACCCATATACGGAGCCCGTAGTCTGACAGAAAAACAGTGATCCAGATTCAGCAGCACTTCCGGGATATGAAAACAGGTGTACCCAACAGCGACCCGGTTCTCCTTCTGCGCTTCCCGGACCAGATCGTTACAGGCACTGTCCAGTAACTTTTCAAAATAGATCATATGTTTTAGATCTTTCATAACAGCCCTCCTGACACTTACAGCAGAATGCCGAACTTCTGCATTGCATCCCGCACATTGACTACCACAGGTGATTCTTCTGGAAGCTCCATAATGCTGCGTCCTTCAAAATCATACAATGCCAGTTTTTTGTCTGACGGGATCGCTGCCAAAAGCTCCAGACCTCTGGTATCCAGTCTTTCGATCATCGCCGGGTCCTCCACCCGGTTCACGATCAGACCGATGCGGTCATATTTCACCAGCTCCATTGCAACATTTTCAATTGTCTTGATGACTTCCAATCCCTTTTTGCTGGTATCCGAGATCAAAAGCAGATGGGTCACTTTCTCCATTACACGGCGGTTGATCTGCTCAATGCCTGCCTCTCCGTCAATGACACATAATCAAACTGCTCTGAGATCATCGTGATCACTTCTTTTAAATATGATTGATGCGGCAATAACATCCGGCTGACTCCGGACGTCCGATTGCAAGAAACGCAAAACCTTCTTTTTCGACGATTGCCTCTGCGATCTTATACCTGGACTCAGACAACAATTCCATTGCTTCCTTTGTATTTCCATCCTCCACATTCGCAACAATTTCGTTTCGAATGTCATCCAGCGTCAGTTTGGGCTCAATTCCCAGTGCTGTAGCCAGACCAATTGCCGGATCTGCATCAATGGCAAGGATCTTTCCTCCGGAAATTCCTCAACCAGAAGCTTTACAAGAGCTGCGGAAATAGAAGTCTTTCCCACGCCCCCTTTTCCGGTCAATGCGATAATTTTTGTCTCTCTGCTCATACCTTTTCTTCCTTTCCACTAAATCCGCACTGCAAGATGATATGCACCGCGTACTGCCTCCAGAACTCTTCCTGCCCGGCTGCTGTCTCCAATGTTATAAATCTCTTTTGCCAGATGTTCTTCTCCCGCTTCAAAGAAAAATGTCTCATCCGCTTTTCCCCCCATTGCCAACACGATCAGATCTGCCGGAATCTTCTTCTCCACGATTTCTTCTTTGATTGCTTTCTCCATCGGGTTCGGAATATTCGGAGGAAGCAGCGGCTGCCAGGTATTATACGGATCCGGCACAGTTTGGGACTGATTCTGTTCCACATAAACGCCGTCTTTTGCAAGCGCTTTTACCTTTGTACAGTTATACAGCCGCACCCCTGATTTTTCCAGATAATGAAGCAAATGTCCTCGGTTTGCTGTACAGACCCCCATCATAAAATGAGGCAGCATTTCCAGAACCGTAACGTTCTTTCCATATTCATTTGCCAGCCAGTGTGCAGTCTCACAGCCTACCACTCCACCGCCTACGATCACGATATTATTTGCACCTTCCGCTTTTTCCGGATGTTCCAGAAGGTCTGTTCCAAGGATTAGATTTGCCTCCTCTCTGCCTTCAAACGGCGGAAAGATTTCCTTTGTTCCATACGCAAAAATAACTGAATCATATGCTTTTTCTTTTAGAAGTTCTGCAGTCACCGTTGTATTTTTATGTACCTGAAGCTGATACTGCTCCTGACAAAGCTCCACCTGTTTCTCAAGGTATGCCAGATAGTTGCGCAGGTCAAATTTGATCTTCGGAATACTTCCTACAGCAATCTTGCCGCCCAGCTTCTCTGATTTTTCATACAAGGTTACGTTGTGTCCGCGTTTTGCCGCGATCAATGCAAATGTAATTCCTGCCGGCCCGCCTCCCACAACAGCAATGTTTTCTTTTTCTCAGCCGGTGTAAAGGTTTCCGGAAAACGTTCCTCGAATCCGGTTCGCGGATTAACTGCACACTGAGGATGCCCTCCCAGAATAAACTCATTAACGCAGCCTTCCTGACAGCCGATACACGGCCGGATCTCCTCCACATTGCCGGCAAACGCCTTGTTGCACCAGTCCGGATCTGCAAGCAGTGGTCTGGCAAGCATCACCATGTCGCAGTCACCATCCCGGATCGCTTTTTCTGCGATATCCGGATACCCCAGTTTTCCGACTGCAACAACCGGAACGTCCACTCCGGTATTCGATTTGATACGATTCTGCGGAAGAATTCTTTTGCGATCTTGGACATATCAAGGAAACATCCCGCCGGCATTCCCTCCGGTGGATGCGGCAGCCACCAGTTGTCATAGCAGCCCAGATCCACATCAAACAGATCCACTCCGGCACGGACCAGTTTCGCCATATAATGCAGGGTATCCTTAATCGTTCTTCCATTTTTAAACCGCTTCAGACTGCTGACTTCATTCATCCGTTCCTGATATGTTTCGTTCAGTGCCAGTGAGAGGTCAATCCGATACATGATCGGGAAGGAATCTCCCGCCCTCTTTCGAATCTCACGGATGATATCAAGCCCAAACATTTCATAATCTTTATAGCGTCCCATCTGTCTTCTGTTAAATGCCGGATTCGTCATCTGTTCCAGCAGATATCCTTCATGCCCATGCAGGTAGATACCGTCTAATCCCATCTCTTTTGCATCTGCTGCCGCCTGCCCGCAGTTTTTTACAATTTTTTTCAAATTGGCATCTGTCAGCGGAATACATGGAAGCTGCGGAATATAAAAGCTCGGATTCACGGACGCAGAAACCGGAATCTTATGTTTTGTCATCACACAAGTCGGTGGTCCTACTCTTCCAAGTCCCGGTGTAATCTGAATAAAGATTTTACTTCCATACGCATGTACTCCCTGTGCAAGATCTCTCCAACCTGCAAACACTGTTCTGGCATGATCGATTCTCGGAAACAGTGACAGATCATCACCTCTGTCACCGTCGGATCGATTCCGTGACTGACCGGAATCAGCTGTTGTCAAAAGCCCTGTCCCCCTTTTGCACGGGCGAAAAAGTACTGAAGCATCTTGTCATTGGGACGTCCTGACTCTTCACACATATTCAGATTCCCCATCGGTCCCATTACCACGCGGTTTTTGATCATAGTCTTATTCACCTGAATCGGAGAAAACAGGGCCTGATACGGATACAATTCCTTCGTCATCTCCCCGGAGCTCATCCTGCAGTTTTCTTTTTCCTGTTTCACCCAATCCCCATAGGTTTCTTCCAGTCTGACTAACTTTTCATCGCATTTCAATGTTTTTGCACCTCCTGTTTTACGACATCTTTTACCCAAACTAATTTGAGCATTTTGCACTAAAATCATATTTCAATTATATCATTTCAGTGCAAAACAAACAACTCAAAAAAAGACCCGAAAGGGAGTATATCACTTCCACTTTCAGGTCTTCTCTATTATTTATTTACGGATCATCTCCATATATGGCAGTACTTCATATCCTGCTTTTTTATAGACATGAACTGCTCTTTCATTTTCTTCTTCCACTTCCAGGCGAACTACCACGTCTGCGTATTTTTCTTCTATATATTCAAAAAACTTACTTCCGATACCAAGTCCTCTGCTTTCTGGCTTCATATACAGATCTTCGATCCAGACACACTGCTTTCCAAACTCTGTGGAAAAGCTTTTGGCTGCCATGGCATACCCCAAAAGCTGCCCTTCATTTTCAAACACATATCCTTCCAGATATGGACTCCCTCCTATGCATGTTCTGATATCATTCTCAAAATCTCATCCGATCCATTACTCTGCACTGCGGGAGATGCGTAAAATACCCGCATCATATCCAATACTTCCTGTTTATCCTGTTCCATCATATTTCTAATTGTAAATTCCATCACTGTCCATCCTTTTCTTTATTCTGCCAATACGCTCTTATGCCGTTTCAGATATTTTCCGTCTCCTTTTTTACCTAAGAACTGATTCTCTTTCACGATCACATGCCCTCTCTGCATGACCAGTTCAATCTCACCTTTCACTGCCATCCCCTCATAACAGGTATAATCTACTGCACTGTGCATATCCGCATGTGTCAGTATGCGCTCTTTCTCCGGATTTAAGAGAATCAGATCCGCATCTGAACCCGGCAGCAGAGTTCCCTTCTGCGGATATAATCCATACATCCGGCTAGGATTCGTACACAGATAATGCACCATCTGCGGCAGTGTAATTCTGCCTTTCATCACACCCTCAGAGAACAGAATGCGCATCCGCTCTTCAACTCCCGGTGCACCGTTTGGACAAGCTGTAAAATCCTGCGCTCCTGCCTGCTTTTCTTTCCCAAAGTGAAACGGGCAGTGATCTGTTGCCACAACATCGATCACACCATCCTTTAATGCCTGCCATAATGCATCCTGATCCTCTTTTTTGCGAAGCGGCGGAGACATGATCGCTTTCAGCCCTTCCTTGGGATCTTCATACATCTCATCCGTGAGAGTCAGATATTGCGTACAGGTCTCCACTGCAAAATTCTTCTGGTGGGATGCCCGCGCTTTCATAACCTCCATCAGCTTCTTTGCTGGACAAATGTACAATATACAGCGGTGCATCACCTGCCATGGCTGCCAGATGCAGCAGACGGTCCACTGCCTCCGCCTCACAACGCGCCGGTCTGCTGAGCGGATGATACTTTGGCTCTGTACATCCCGACTCGCGGTATGTCTTCCTAAGATAATTGATCACACCATCATTCTCGCAGTGCACTGCGATCACTATCCCGTCCTTTTTTGCTTCTTTGAGTACCTTGAAAAATCTCGTCATCAGTCAACATGTCATCATATGTCGTATATACCTTAAAACTTGTAATTCCATCATTTCGGCAATCTCTTTCATCTCCCCCAGTATGGATGCATTGACATGCTGGATCACCCCATGAAATCCATAATCAATGACTGATTTCCCATCTGCCAGACGATGATATTCTTCCACCTGATGCCACAGGCTGCATCCCTTCGGGCCGAACGCCATGTGATCCACGATCGTCGTTGTTCCTCCACAGGCTGCTGCCACCGTTCCATCATAAAAATCATCCACTGCACGATACTTTCCTGACTGCAGATCCATATGCGTATGTACGTCCACACCCCCCGGGATCACATATCTGCCTGTGGCATCGATCACCTCGGCATCCTCCTCTTCCAAAACTGTTCCTATGGACTTTATTTTTCATCTTCGATCAGAATATCCCCCTGAAATACCTGCGACTCTGTTGCGATCATACCATTTTTTACTAATAATTTCATAGGACTCCTCCTTTTTCCGGCATTTCTATCTGTTCATTTGATATTTATAGAATACTCTTATCAGCACATGAATTCAACCTGATTTCTGAAATATTTTCAGATGTCTAAATTTCTTTTAGCTTCTGTTTTCTTTTTATGATATAATGAGCGTTAACGAATCATGATATCATAGAAGACGATTACACATTTATCAGGAGAGGATGTAAACAATGGGATACTCTTTAGATCTATTAAAACAAATTGCGCACGGACTTGCACAGCAGTTCGGTGATTCCTGCGAAATCGTGATCCACGATGTACGCCATGGAATCGAAAACACAATCTTATATATTGAAAACGGACATGTCACTGACCGAAAATCCGGTGACAGTGCATCCAATGTCGTACTGGAAGCGATCAAAGCCGATCCGTCCACACTGCAGGATCAGTACGCTTATCTGACAAAAACAAATGACGGACGTCTGCTGAAGTCTTCGACCTTTTACATTAAGGACGAATCCGGAACGCTTGCCTATATTTTTTCTATCAATTATGATATTACCGCACTGGCTGCAGCGAATCAGTTCCTGCAGTCCTTTATCCAGACACAGAATCCCGCCGAGCCATCCGCTTCCCGCAGTGCGACTCCTCAGATTACACACAATGTCACCGAGCTTCTGGATACCCTGATCGAACAGGCTATCTCCAATATCGGGAAACCGGCAGCACTGATGACAAAAGACGAAAAAATCAAAGTGGTTCAGTATTTAAATGATGCCGGCGCTTTTCTGATCACGAAGTCCGGAGATAAGGTAGCTTCTATACTCGGCATCTCAAAATTCACATTATATAACTATATGGATGCCGGTAAATAAAAAATCCGCTGAAAGTGCAACGTTGAAACACTTTCAGCGGATTCTGATTATACTTCCATCTTACTCTGCATCCATTCGTATAAATCCTGATATACCTGCTCCCGGTCTGTTTCATTCAAAATCTCATGTCGGTCTCCGGCATACAGCCGCAAAGTCACATCCTGTATTCCGGCCGCCCGATACTTCTCATAGATCTTTCTGACACCTTTGCCGAATCCTCCGACCGGATCGTCCGAACCGGACACCATAAAAATCGGCAGCGTCTTCGGTATCATATAGATGCTTTCCCGCTTCTGCGTCTGCTGAATTCCGCAGAACATCTGATAGTAGGCATTTACTGTAAATACAAACGAACACAGCGGATCGGAAACATACTGATCCAGCTTTTCCGTATCACTGGTCACCCAGTCTGCCCTCGTCCTTGCCGGCTTGAATTTTTTACAGAAAGGTCCATTCACCATCTTGTCTACCAGCTTGCTTCGATAATGCCATCCTTTTAAAACTGCCAGTATCCTGCACAGATCTTTTCCAAGCTTGAGTTCCGTCTTATTCTGCTCTGACATGGTCCCCATGATGATCGCTCCACTGAGTCCATTGCCATACATCTGAATATATTGTCTCAGCAGAGACGATCCCATGCTGTGTCCAAGCATAAAATAAGGCACGTCCGGGTATTTTTTCATCGTCCGCTGTCTCAATGTATGTAAATCTCCAAGAACACATGCATTTCCATATTTTTCATTAAAAAATCCATACTCTGATTTGCTCTGTACTGACTTTCCATGTCCCAGATGATCGTTGCCGACTACATAAAATCCTTTTTCGCAGAGATATTCTGCAAACTCCGAATATCTGTCAACATACTCAACCATCCCGTGACTCAACTGCAAGACTGCCTTTACCTGTCCTTCCGGTTTCCATTCAATTGTATGAATCTCTGTATTTCCATCTTTGGATGGAAAGTAAAATTCATCTTTCATCTTTCTCTCTACCTGTCATCTAATTTTATATATTCCCGATGAGGAGCCAGCGGCTTATATGCCGGACGGATGATCTTATCCGCATTCTTCAGCTCTTCCAGACGGTGTGCACTCCATCCTACAATACGTGCAGCCGCAAAGATCGGTGTATACAGTGACGGAGGAAGATCCAGCATACTGTACACCAGACCACTGTAAAAGTCCACATTCGCACTGACACCTTTGTAAATCTTGCGCTTCTCGGCGATTACTTCCGGAGCCATATGCTCTACCTTCTCATAAAGCGCATACTCTGCCTCGCAGCCTTTCTCCTGTGCAAGCTGCTTTACAAACGCACGAAATACATCTGCACGAGGATCAGAAATGGAATAAACCGCATGTCCCATTCCGTAGATCAGACCTTTTTTATCAAAGGCTTTCTTATCCAACAGTGCTTCCAGATACTGACGGATCTGCTCTTCATCAGTCCAGTCTGTCAGTGTTCGCCTTCATATCCTCAAACATCTGTGTCACTTTACATTTCGCACCGCCATGCTTCGGTCCTTTCAGGGAAGCCATCGCTGCTGTAATCGTAGAATACGTATCGGTACCGGAAGAAGTAACTACATGAGTCGTAAAGGTGGAGTTATTACCACCGCCATGATCCATATGAAGCACAAGTGCATATCCAGGATCTCTGCCTCAAGCGCTGTATACTTTCTGTCTTCACGAAGCATCATCAGGATATTCTCCGCTGCGGAAAGCTCCGGATGAGGTGCATAAATATAAAGATCCTCACCTCTTCTGTAATTATATGCATGGTAGGCATATACCATAAACATTGGGAACTGACTGATCAGATTCAGACACTGACGAAGTACGTTCGGAATCGAAATATCATCCGCTTTGTCATCGTATGTATACATACTCAGGATATAGCGGGAAATGTTGTTCATCATATCACTGCTCGGCGCTTTCATGATTACATCCCGTACAAAGTTCGGCGGAAGTGTCCGGCGCTCTGCGATCATGGCCCGAAATTCATCCAGCTGCACCTTTGTCGGAAGTTCTCCAAACAAAAGGAGATATGTTGTCTCTTCAAATCCCGGGTGCTCTGCTTTTAAAAATCCGCCGATCAGCTCTTTGATATTATATCCACGGTAGTAGAGGCTTCCTTCACACGGAACTTCTTTGCCTCTACGACTTTGGTATTACAATATCTGAAATGTTGGTCAGACCTGCAAGTACACCTTTTCCATTAAATCACGAAGACCTTCCTCTTAACTCATACTTGGTAT
>ENA-OQAN01000294-OQAN01000294.1-human-gut-metagenome-genome-assembly--contig:-NODE-294-length-27327-cov-5.549228_pt1 | contig 27327 bp, 31 predicted proteins | sample MGYA00242735_ERZ504527 | MGnify/ENA primary metagenome ERZ504527 (study PRJEB26092, sample SAMD00036230) | human gut metagenome | host: Homo sapiens | study: EMG produced TPA metagenomics assembly of... | reverse complement strand
CACATGTACTTGTCATGGAGTATATAAAGGGCTTTAATATCGATGACAAGGAGGGCTTTTAAAGGATGGCTATGATCTTGAGGAGATAGGCAGCAAGCTGATTGACAACTATATCAGGCAGGTGATAGAGGATGGCTTCTTCCATGCGGACCCGCATCCGGGCAATGTAAGGATAAGGGATGGCAAAATTGTCTGGATTGATATGGGCATGATGGGAAGGCTTTCTGAGCATGACAAAAAGGAACTGAGCAATGCTGTTTACGGCATCGCCATGAACGATATCGGCATGATAGAGGATGCGGTGCTTGCAATTGGTGACTTTAAGGGTGAGCCTGACAGGGCAAAGCTGTACAAGGATATCAAAATAATCATAAATAAATACGGCAGTCTGGATATGGGACAGGTCGATGTCGCAGAGTTTATTCAGGAGCTTTTGGAGGTAATGAAGAACAACCGCATTGTTATGCCGCATGGTTTTACAATGCTTGCGAGGGGCATCACTCAGATAGAGGGCGTGCTTGCGGATATTGCACCTGGCATCAACATGGTTGGGATTGCTTCTGCAAGGATTAAACAGGAGATGCTTAAGAATTTTGATTTGAAGGGCGAGCTTAAAAAAGCGGGAAGACAGCCTACAAATCAGCTCACCGCATGGCAGAACTGCCGGATAGGCTGGCGCAGATACTCGAGGAATATCAAAGAGGGCAGACAAGCATAAATTTTGACATGCATGCTTCTGATGAGCTTGCGAGGCTTTTACACAGGCTGGTGAGAAATATCGTCATGGGCTTATGGGTTATGGCACTTCTAATCAGCTCAAGCATAGTATGTACCACAGATATGACACCTAAGATACTTGGCATACCGGCGCTTGGTGTGATGGGATATGTGTTTGCATGCATCATAGTGCTTTATACGATTGTGAAGCATTTCATATCCAGACGATGAAAAAAAGCAGGATTCTGAAATTAATCAGAAATCCTGCTTTTTAATTACGTTATATTATTTCGATGATTTTTTACTCTTTGCTTTTTTATAATCCTCATCAAGATGATATTTGTCCTGATACATGGTGAACTGACCTACAAATGCAGGCTCCTGTCCGGCCTTAAGCTCATTGAGATAATCATGTGTCTCGAATGATGAGTTGTGTGTCTGAATCAGGCATACAGCAATGTTTGAGCAGTGATCCGAAGCTCTCTCACAGTTTGTGATGTAATCTGTGAGGAATACGCCGAGTCTGCTGTCACATTTGCCCTTCTGAAGACGCTCGATATGATAATTTCTAATCTCCTTGGTGAGATCGTCAATAACCTGCTCAAGCGGCTCAACCTTGACTGCCTCTGTCAAATCGTTTTTGCTAAATGCCTCTACAGTGAGAGTGAGAATCTCGCGCAGAGCATTGTTGAGCACCGTGAGCTCTTTTCTTGCGTTCTTTGAAAATTCAAGCTTGTTGTCATCAATCTGCTTGGCAAGCTTTGCCATATTTATCGCATGATCTCCGATTCTCTCGAAGTCATTGATTGCATGAAGCATCTTTGAAATCTCGTTGTTGCCGCCCTCAGAAACATCCTTTCCGGATAAGTGAATGAGGAAGGTGTCAAGCTGATCCTCTAAGTAATCAAGGCGCTCCTCCATGACTTCAATATCATCAAACTTTGAATCTGAGTAATTGTCAAAGAGATCTAAAGCATTCTTGAAGCTGTCTCTTGCAAGCTCAGCCATCTCGTTTGTTTTCTCAAGACATTCTTTGACAGCAAGTCCAGGTGAGAGTAAAAGTCTCTCGTCGAGTACGACCTGTCCGTCTGCGTTGTCAGTTGTGACAAGCTTCTTAGCAATCTTTACAAGAGTATTGCTAAACGGAAGAAGGATAATAGTGGTAGCGATGTTGAAGATTGAGTGGAACACCGCAATCATTACAGGAGTAATGCTGTCATTAAATAATGCCAGATCAACAGCATAACGTGCGATACAGTATACTACAAGTCCTATTGCTGTACCGAACAGATTGAAGCTGATGTGGATGATGGATACTCTCTTGGCGTTTTTGTTTACGCCGATTGACGAAAGCAGTGCAGTCACGCATGTACCGATGTTCTGACCCATGATGATCGGGATAGCCATGCCATATGAGATAGCGCCTGTCATGGCTAAAGCCTGCAGCACACCAACTGATGCGGCAGATGACTGGATGACTCCGGTAAATACAGCACCTACAAGCACTCCGAGGAATGGATTGTTAAAGGTGGTGAGCAGTCCGGTAAATTCAGGCATATCTGCGAGTGGTGATACAGCGCCGCTCATGAGCTGCATACCATACATGAGTACGGCAAAACCTGCCATGATGATTCCAACGTCCTTGCGCTTTTCCTTCTTGCTTCCCATAATCATAATCACACCGATAAGCGCGATGATAGGGGAGAAGTTCTCAGGCTTTAACATCGAGATGAACAGATTGTCACTTTCGATACCTGAAAGACTAAGAATCCATGCGGTGAGAGTGGTTCCGATGTTGGAACCATGATGACACCAACAGTCTGGGCAAGCTCCATGATGCCGGAGTTTACGAGTCCGACAAGCATAACAGTAAGTGCGGATGAGGATTGGATTGCAATAGTGACTATTGCTCCAAAAAATAAGCTCTTGATAGGGTTTGAGGTTACCTCCTTAAGTATCTTTTGGAGATTGCCTCCTGCGAGCTTCTCAAGACTGCCTGACATAACATGCATTCCGAAAAGGAAAAAGGCAAGTCCACCGCATAACTGCAATATAGAGTAAATGTTCATGTTTACCTCCGTTTGTAAAAATAATTTGTTTTACTATTTGCTCCAGTTATACATATTTAGTTTACACAAAACACATATAACATAACATAATTTTTACATTCTATCAATATAATCTGAAATTTTAATAAAAAAAGTGATATTCACTTTTGAACACTTTTGAAAACGTTTTAAAATTTATGTATATTTATGTTTTCTTGTGTTTACTTTTGAAGGAAAACGTTGTACAATTACAGTATAATAATTTAAGGTAATTATTCAGAAATTTACATTACAAGGTGGAGGTATATTATGTCAGACGTAAAAAGTGTTATTGAAAGCGGCAGGGCTGTGCTTGGAATAGAGTTCGGTTCTACCAGAATAAAGGCGGTGCTTATCGGGGAGGATCATGCTCCTATAGCCACAGGTGCCCATGATTGGGAAAACATGCTTGTGGACGGCATCTGGACATACAGCCTGGATATGATTTGGGAGGGCATTTCAGACTGCTACAGCAAAATGGCGCAGGATGCAAAGGAAAAGTATGGTGTTACCATCAAAAAGCTTGCGGCAATCGGTATTTCCGGCATGATGCACGGCTATCTGCCTTTTGACAAGGAGGATAATCTGCTTGTGCCATTTCGGACATGGAGAAATACCATCACAGGTGAGGCTGCAGCAGAGCTTACTGAGGTGCTTGGCTTTAATATTCCGCAGAGGTGGAGCATAGCGCATCTGTATCAGGCTATATTAAATAAAGAAGAGCATGTATCAAAGATATCATATTTCACAACATTGGCAGGCTATATTCACTGGCAGCTCACAGGTGAAAAGGTCATGGGTGTTGGTGAGGCATCAGGCATGTTTCCTATCGATTCTAAGACCAGGGATTATGATGTGGCAATGCTTGATAAATTTGCAGCATTAGATAAGGTAAAAGAATATCCGTGGGATATAAGAGACATTCTGCCAAAGGTGCTTACGGCTGGAGAAAAGGCAGGTACGCTGACAGAGGAAGGAGCTAAAAGGCTTGATGTAAGTGGCAATCTGGAGAGCGGTATATTGCTTGCACCGCCTGAGGGAGACGCAGGCACGGGAATGGTCGCAACCAATTCTGTTGCAGTGCGCACCGGAAATGTATCAGCGGGCACATCTGTATTTGCTATGGTGGTGCTTGAAAAGGCGCTTAAGGCAGTTCATGAAGAGCTTGATATGGTCACCACACCATCGGGAGATGCGGTAGCTATGGTGCACTGCAACAACTGTACGTCAGACTTAAATGCATGGGTGGGATTATTCAAGGAATTTTCAGAGCTGTTTGGCATGGATATAGATATGAATGACATATATGGAAAGCTCTACAACAATGCACTTACAGCCGATAAGGACTGTGGAGGCCTTGTTGCCTTTAACCTTTTCTCGGGAGAGCCTGTCATCGGACTCAACGAGGGCAGACCTATGTTTGCCAGAAAGCCGGATGCAAGGATGAATCTTGCAAACTTATGCGCACACATCTCTATGCAAGTCTTGCAACACTAAAAATCGGCTGTGATATTCTCTTTAAAGAGGAAAAAGTAAAGGTAGACACACTTTACGGTCATGGTGGTCTGTTCAAGACAAAGGGTGTGGGCCAGAGCATACTTGCAGCAGCCATGGATGCACCGGTTGCGGTCATGGAGACAGCCGGAGAGGGCGGCCCGTGGGGCATGGCAGTGCTCGCAGCTTATATGGTGAATAAAGCAGATGGAGAGCCTTTGGAAAAATATCTTTCAGACAGGGTATTTAATGGCGAAAAGGGCATAGTAATGCAGCCGGACCCTGACGATGTAAAGGGCTTTGATGAGTACATAAATACATATAAGGCAGCAATTGAGGCAGAGCGTGCCATGGTAAAGGCGCTTCCGCTGTAATAGCAGTAAAAAATAATAAGAGAGGAACAAAAAATGCTTGAAGAATTAAAGAAACAGGTTTACGAAGCAAACATGGAGCTCCCAAGAAGAGGGCTTATCACATATACATGGGGCAATGTCAGTGGAATTGACAGAGAAACAGGCTATTTTGTCATCAAGCCAAGTGGAGTGGATTATGATGTTCTCACCCCTGATGATATGGTAGTCATGGATCTTGAAGGAAATAAGATAGAGGGAAAATACAAGCCTTCGTCAGACACTGCAACACACTTAGAGCTTTACAAAAAGTATCCGGATATCGGAGGAATTGTACATACGCACTCACCTGAGGCAGTTGCATGGGCACAGGCCGGCAGGGATATTCCGCTCTACGGCACCACTCACGCAGACTATTTCCTTGGCTCAATTCCATGTGCGAGAAATCTCACCACAGAGGAAATCAACGAAGCCTATGAGAAAAACACAGGCCTTGTCATCATAGAGACATTTGAGAACAGAAAAATCAATCCTGTATACACACCGGCTGTGCTCTGTCAGAATCACGGACCGTTTGCCTGGGGAAAGGATGCAGCTGAGGCTGTGCACAACGCCGTTGTCCTTGAGGAAGTGGCAAAGATGGCCAGACTCACAGAGTCAGTAAATCCTGACGTGAAGCCAGCCCCGGACAACATAAAGGAGAAGCATTTCTACCGTAAGCATGGGGCTAACGCATACTATGGCCAGAACTGATTTGTAGCTGTTATATGTGGCATAAGTGCCGGTTTCCGTGGTGCACATGCTCTAGTGTTCGCTACGCTGCATCACTAAGATACTGTACGAATTATGCTCTTTATGTTTTCTATGCTTGACAAAACCGGCTTTTATGCGCCATCCGTGGCGCATAACGCCTTGCCCCGCCGTCCATGGCGGGGCATTTTTGCGTGTGAAGCATAATTCTACAGTATCTAAGTGACTCCGCTATGCGCTCCCACGAGAGCTTGTGCACCACGGAAACCGGCACTTATGCCCATTACGAATTAAATAAATCCACAACATAAGGGCCGTAAGCCCCGCAAAGCGGTGGCGCACACGGACTCCCGTGAGAGCGCATAGCGGAGCTGTTTAGTGGCTGTAGAATTATGCATAGAAAACGTAAAAAGCATAATTCGTACAGCCACTTAACAGCAAAGCGTAGCTCGAAGGGGAGTTCGTGTGCGCCACCGCTTTGTGGGGCTTACGGCCCGTAATATTCATATTATTTTGTGTTTACATAGCACAAAAAATGTGCTAAATTTTTATGTAAAGTACAGTCTCAAATGACTGTAAATAAGACATAAGGTGGTTGATAGAATGGTACTGGCAGTTGAGATAATAGTCTGCTGCTTAATATTTGGCATATACAGAGTAATACGGATAAAGCGGGATCCGGCATATAAGATAAGCAATATGCCCGAGAAGCTGCAGAAAAAGGTCATGCATATGCGCGGCTACAGAAATCGGAATATCCGTATCATGACAGACTGGGAGAAGTTTGTAAAGAAGCTTCCGACACTTATATTCTGGACGATAGCGCTTGTCATACTGACATCAATAGCAGGGGCAACAAGCTTTTCAACGGGCTTTGTGTTTGCACTTTTGATATGGATGGCAGTCCTATTGTTTCTTGAACTGGTAGTATACTGTGGCTGGTATGCACATACACCGAAGGTGTGGATAAAGGGTACCGAGGATATGGCGAAAAAGACATATACCAATTATGCACATTATATCGGGCTGATACCACAGAGAGCTTTGATGGGAATAGTGGTTGCTATTATAGTGGGTCTTGTGATAGATATGATTCCAAGGCTTGACAACAACAATTATTCGCCGAAATATACAGAGATAGAGGATACCTTAAAGGCAGCCTGTGACAATTACAGGATTCCGGGCATGGCTGTTGAGGTGGTAGATGCAGAGGGCGTGCTTTTCTCCGGGACTTATGGGGAGTGCAAGAGCCTTGACACACCATTATCACCGGTTCACTCAGCAAGTCGTTTACTGCGGCATGCATCATGAAGTTGTATGAGGGAGGACATCTGAATATTGACAGCCCGGTAAATCCTTATCTGGATGCAGCTGAGGTATTCAAAAATCCAAAGGATGCGACAAGGATTACAATAAGACAGCTGCTCAATCATACCAGTGGACTTGGCGTGTACCAGCATGTGGGAAATGCAAAGATTGTTGGCAAAAATGGAGAATATACCTATGCGAATGTCAATTATGACATACTTGGTCTTATAGTGGAAAAAGTATCAGGTGTTAGCTACAGCGATTATCTGACAGCGACATTTTTTACACCACTTGGCATGACTCACAGCAGCGCAGCCTATGCAAAAGCGAAGAAGGATGGTCTGATTACAGGCCACAACAATTATTTCGGTTTTTCGGTGGAAAGCGATGTGAAGTATCCGCTCAGCGATTCGTGGTCCACTGTACCGGCGGGCTATATTGCATCCAGCGCAAATGATATGGGAAAATATCTGCAGATGTATCTGCGTGGCGGCTATGGAATACTCTCTGACAAGAGCCTTAGCACAATGTTTCGGGCAACAGTTCCTATGGATGAGTCGGGTGATACAGGCTATGGTATGGGCTGGGTACGTTCGGATAAATATGTCGAGACAGTGTACAATCACACAGGTCTCACTGAGAACTATATCGCAGACATGTATCTGCTTCCGGAGAGCGGTGTAGGTGTTGTATTTCTTGCAAATACCAATGACTATATGGTCACAAACAATCTGATGAACAAGGTAACCTCAAAGGTTGTGATGACGCTTATGGGATATGCAACAGACGAGCTTGACCCAAAGGATTATGTCGATGCGCACCTGTTCTATGACCTTGTTTTTGCAGCATTTATATTGGTTGCGCTGATGGAGATTATCAAGTCGCACAAATGGAGAACAGACAATAGCGGAAACCTGATAGCGAATATTTTTCTGCATCTGTTTTTGCCGGTGGCCATAGTTATTGCGCCTATTGTCGGAGGCATACCATACTGGGTAATAAAGGATTATGTTCCTGATTTGTTTATTGTTTCATGCCTGAGTGTAGTACTTCTTGCAATAGGTGGAATCCTGAAGCTTAAAAACAGGAGAAATTCATAAGATAAAAGCAGAAGAAATAGAAATGCGGCTACTGTAATATGTAGCCGCATAATTTTTTGACCATAGCATCGTGGGAGGAGTCACAGCACACTCCGACAGTACATGAAGAGTATAAGCCGGAGGCTTTGACAAATTCATTGTCATCTGCTGAAAGCCTGATACCACAAGGATATTCCTTACCATCTATTGTCACATATGCAAGCCTGTCCTTATATTTTTCAAGGGCGGCTTTATCCAGATATTTGCTTATATCTTCAAAGCAGACATTTTTGGCGTAATAATCAAAGGTCTTATCATCCATAAAGCATATATCGTATTCGTTAGAAGCAAAGTATGCTGTGAGGACTGCCATGTTCTGATAGTCTAGGCCACTTTTGTCTACATCGACACAGATATTTTTGTTTAAGGCAATTTCATCCTTTGACAAATCATAGCCGTTATCTGTGAGAAAGTCATTGAAAATATCGGCGCCGCTGTCCTCTGTGGTGCCGTTTTCTGCATTTACGCATAATACGCTCAAAACAGTATTTTTCTGCGCAAGCCGGCCGCAAATAAAGGTTGTGACTGCTATGATTCCGATAATGACAAGAAATATCGGTATTTTGTAATAGTCCCATATATATTGTATTTTCTGACTGAATGTCAGCTCCTTAAAAGGTGTCTTTTGTTCCATGATTTTATCTCCCTCTGATATGATGTGCTGTAGTTTAAAAATATTATAAGGTAATTTATAGAAATTTACCAATAAACATTCTATTAACTGCCTTTTTCTTTTTAGATTATTATGCTATAATGAGCCAAAACACAGATAATACAAAAGGAGAATAATATGAAAGCAAGCCACAGAAAAGATGTTATAATCGCCAGACTGATTTTTGCAGCAATATGTCTTTTTCTTATTGCCCTGATTGCTACAATAGTGATTACCGTTAACTCAAAGGGCGGCAAAAAAAAGGAGCAGGACAAGGTACAACAGAATGCGGTTAGCGAAAGTGAAACTGACAGTGCCGGCGATAGTGATACAGAGATAGGCGCCATATATCTGCCACAGCAGACTACAGAGGGTACAGAAAAAACTTACGTCACCACTACAAGCAGTGTAAACATGAGAGAGAAGCCTGATAAAAACGCAAATATAGTTACTGTTATAGGACAGGATGTGAAGCTTGAGTTTGTATCAGAGGACAATGGCTGGACACAGGTTATCTTCCAGGGACAGACAGGCTATGTCAGCTCTGACTACGTCAAGTCAGATATGGCTGACAGCACTACAGACAGCGGCACATCAGGTGCGGCAGATAGCGGGGCTGCCAGTCAGGGTACAGCAGATGGCAGTACAACAGGAGCTGCAGATAGTGCTGCACAGTCACAGTAATAGATACGTGGTGAGGTAATGTATATGACAGGAATTATATGGGCATGTGCTGCAACATTTATTGCAGCATGTGTGCCTATTTTGGCCAAGGTTGGAACTAAAAAGACAGACCCGGCGCTGGCGGGAAGCATTGCCGGGATTGTTTTATGTGCGTCTATATTTTTTTACAGGAAAGATAATATAATGGGAAGCAGCCTGATTGCACTCGGCCAAAGGAGCGTTATATTTATGCTTCTGGCAGGACTTGCAACAGGGCTTTTTGGCATCTGTTTTTTTAAGTCTATACATGAGGGCTACACATTTCAGGTTACAGCTATAGTTAAATGCAGCTATATAATCACGCTTGCAGCGGGATTTTTTCTGTTTCATAACACCCCTGACACTTTTGATTATATAGCGATTGCACTCATGATTGTTGGAACGGTTATTTTAAATCTGGATGGAACAGGTATTTTGTTTGCGCTTCTTGCTGCAGTTTGTGCGTCGGCAGCACATATTCTGGTGTCACTTGGCGGGATACAGCCGGATAAGGGCTTTATTGCGTTCTGGTGTGTATTTATAGGAACGCTGGTGCTTATTATATTTACTATTGCAACAGGAGGCATGAAGATAATCAGATCCATGTCATTTGTTGATGGTATATGCCTGATTCTTGCAGGCATTGCATACCCGTTAGCATATGATTTTTATGGCAGGGCAGTTTCAATGTCCGGCAGCTATGCAGGGTATATATTTAATTTGACGATTATTGTGATGATGATATGCTCCAGCGTGATACTGAAGGAGAAGGTATCGGGAAAGAAATTCCTGGGCGCATGCATTTTTATTGCAGCATTGTTTGTTATAGCATGCAACTAATAGCTGAATATAGCATATAATGATTAAAAAGAGGTTTTTTGATGTTACCTTTTTATAAAACATTTCCGTTTATGGATTACTATAAAAATGAGGATGCATTTGCAAAGGACCTGGGGATGATAAAGGATATGTATCCGCATGATACGGCGATGATACAGTCTGCAGTAGAGCAGCGAATGGATGAGCTGGAGTATGAGGGCAGTTTTATCTATGATGAGGTGCCTGACAGGCAGCGTCTTTTCGATGAGGCAGACAGGATTGCCGGCAGATTTATCTCAGAGCAAAGCAGCAGGTGCTTTATCTGTACAATAGCGGGCATACTTTTTAACTGTGAACTCTGCAGACGCAGATGCAGATACAGAAGATACCAAAGATTCTGGTAGATATAAGGATATGATTTTATGAGTAAGAAAGTGATAAAGCCGATAGTACTTATAGTAGTATTTATTGCAGCATTAATTACATTTTGCATAACTACAAACAAGGGAAATAAGGATATGACCACGAAGCAGGCGGATGCAACGCTGCCGGTTATGTCATTTAATCTGGATAAAATAAAGATAAACACCCTCCATGGATATACTACTGAGATGGATCCGACAAAGATGCGCGATTGCGTTATTCCGATTTCGGATGACAGGAAGCTCTCATTATCCATTTCAACATATGGTATGGCTGTTGACAGAATATCATATAAGATCAGAAGCATGGATGGCAAGAGGCTGGTGGCCGATGACGAGATATCTTCTTTTTCTAATAAGGATAATACTATTCAGGCGGACGTAAGCATGCCGAATGTTATGGATGAAAATACTGAGTATCTTTTGGTGTTTACCATCACAAGCGGTCAGGATAATGTATATTATTACAGCAGGATTATGCAGACCGATGGAAAGGCTGCTGCAAAGGTTGTTGAGTTTGCAAAGAAGTTTCATGATGAGACGTTTATAAAGGATGACAAATCCTTCTTTACAACATATATGGAGACAACAACCGGTGACAGAAATACGCTTGCACATGTGGATCTGACATCTACGGTGAGTCAGATTACCTGGGGATCAATGGCCGCTGCACAGTATACGAATCCTGTCATAGCCTAAAGGAAATAAACGATTCTTATGATGTGGTTACAATAGACTATGTGATGAGCTGTGTGGACGGTAAGGGTGAGACTGAGTATTACAATGTGAGAGAGTATTTCAGGCTGCGCCAGACGGAAAGCCGTATGTACGTGCTCAACTATGAGAGAACGGCAAATCAGATTTTTAACAGTGAAAACAGTTTTATTTCGGATTCAGGCAGCGTAATGCTTGGTATCAGAAGCAGTGAGGCAGAGTACAGGGCCAATGAAGCAGGCAGTGTGATATGCTTTGTCCAGGAGGGAGATTTATACTCCTATGATATCAACAATGGAATGATAATCAAGGTATTCAGCTTCAGGGACGCTGAGGGCATTGATGAGCGTGAGAACTGGAATCATCACGATATAAAGATTGTCAGTGTAGACGAAGCGGGCAGTATTGATTTTGTAGTATACGGATATATGAACAGAGGCACCCACGAGGGAGAGGTGGGAACCGGTGTGTACCATTATGACGGTCTGGCACATACTATAGATGAGGAAGCGTTTATTCCTTCTAAGACATCATATGAGGTACTAAAGGCTGAGATGGGCAAGATGCTTTATCTCAATGAGAAGAATGAATTCTATCTCATGATGGATGACAGTCTCTATAGGATTAATTTAGGTTCGATGTCAGTAAAGAAGGTGGTTGAGGGCTTGTCTACAGGCTCTTACTGCGCATCGGAGAGTAACAGATACTTTGCATGGGTGGATTCTGCAAATCAGTACTCATCAAATACCATAAAAGTGATGGATTTAAAGAGTGGCAAGACCTTTGAGGTCAAAAAGGGCGACGACCAGTATCTGCGTCCGCTTGGCTTCATAGGTGAGGATTTCATATATGGACAGGCGAATGCTGCTGATGTGGTCTCTGATGCAGCCGGAAACACAACATTTCCGATGAATGGCCTTATTATTCTTGATACATCTGACCAGTCGGAGCTTAAGACATATACCCTTCGGGCGGCTATGTCGAGAAAATTTCTGTGGATGGATATACGGTAACGATAGATCTGATTGCACAAAACAATGGTGTGTATTCAGAAATCGGTCAGGATACCATTATGAACCGGGAGGCTGATTCGAAGCAGAAGATAGCTCTTGATACGAGTCAGTCCGATACAAAGCTGACGGTCAGCGCTATTAGTATAGCAGGTGGTAAAAAGCCGGATAAGCTGAAGCAGCTGACAGCACAGATGACTATAAATTCGCATGATACTGCTGTTGATTTAAAGTTTGATGACAATACAGTCCATTTCTATGTTTATGCAAAGGGGGATGTGATTTTTGCATCTGATAACATCTCGGATGCCATAAAACAGGCAAATGACAGCATGGGAGTGGTAATTGACTCAAACCAGCAGTATGTATGGATGAGGGCAAGAAAAAATGCAGTAAATGCATTTGCGAATATTGCATGTAATGAAACCGATAAGGATGCTGACAGTGTCGTGAAGTCAGTAAGTGCAATGCTTACCTACAATGATGTTACGGTAAGTGTGTCGGAGCTGATTGGAGCAGGCAGCAGTGCTGTTGATGTGCTCAAAAACAACCTGCCGGACAAGGAAATCCTGGATTTACAGGGAGTGTCTTCTGAGGATATTATCTTTTATATCAGCCAGGGCAATCCGGTATTTGCGATGACGGGAAATACGTCGGCAGTGCTTGTGACAGGATACTCTTCAAATGGAGCTTTATATATTTATAATCCGGATAATGGCGCAACAACATCGATGAGCTATGAGGATGCTGACAGAATGTTTTATAATGGTGGCTTGCATTTTATCACGTACATGACAAAATAAACAGAATAATGTTGTAATAATGCCGATTTTGTGACATTAAATGTAAGCTCCTTAGGTAAAGTTTAACAGAAATTTTCATAAGGATTGAAAAGCGGTTACAATTGGGATATATTAAATAAGTATGAAACAGGTTTAATACTTTTTGTTTAAGGAGAACGTATGAGTAAGAAGAGTATTGTCGTTACAAAAGTATGTGAAGGTCATGATAATCCAATCGCAGAGCTTGTTCAAGTGGCATGCAAGTTCGATAGTGAGATTACATTGGAGAGTGACAATCGCAAAATCAATGCAAAAAGCATCATGGGTATTATGGCATTTAATCCTTCAGATGGAATGTCTGTTGATATTGTTACAAAGGGTGATGATGAGCAGGAAGCTTTAGTTGCAATTGAAAATTTTTTAGTATGTGAATAATGAGCATGAGGAGGAAAATAGTATGCGTAAAAAGAATAACTCAAAGACAGTTAAGCAGCAGTAAAGCCGGTTGAAGTTAAAAAAGAGGAAACAGTGGCACAGCCGGTTTCAGAGCCTAAGGCTGATGCAAAAGCCGATGTAAAGGCTGAGGTAGAAAAAGCCGTAGAGAAGACAACCGAGAAGGTTGAGAAGGCTGTTGAAAAGACAACTGAGAAGGTTGCTGAGAAGGCCACTGAGGTTAAGGCTGATGTAAAGGACACTGTTAAGAAGACAACAGCAAAGGCAGCAAAAGCTGCAAAGACAGCTAAAGAGGCAAAACCTGCAAAGAAGGAGCCGGTAAAGCCGGAGATTATTGTTCAGTACCAGAACAGCGAGGTTGATACAGCAGCTGTTGAGGAGCGTGTTAAGGCTCAGTTCGTTGCTGAGGGACACAAGGCAGGCTTCATCAGAAAGCTAAACATCTACATCAAGCCGGAAGAGTATTCTGCATACTATGTTATAAATGATAAGTTTTCAGGTCGTGTAGATTTATTCTAGTCAGACATTATTAGGGAATACATATTTTATCTAGCGCATAATAAAAGCCGATACATTTCGTGGAGACACGGGGTATCGGCTTTTGTTTTATGTATAGGTATGTGTAAAAGAAGCTGTACGACAGTTTAAATGCATTATGAAATACTTAGTGGACAAACAAAAAAGGGTAACAAAAAAGCGGGTGATGGGAATCGAACCCACGTATCCAGCTTGGAAGGCTGGTGTTCTACCATTGAACTACACCCGCATAGGAATATTTAATTTGTTGTATAATGCCCAGTTCCGGAATCGAACCAGAGACACACGGATTTTCAGTCCGTTGCTCTACCAACTGAGCTAACTGGGCTTGTCTCACAACAAAAATTATTCTACACGATTTGTCTGTTGATGTCAATATTAAAATCGAGAAAATTTGGATAGTTACAATAAACAAGAAATGTAGTATTAAAAACTATATAAAATAGAAAATGATATAATTTTACCTTGACATAAATACCATAAAGGGGTACTATGTGTATATGTTTGATTATCAAATAATTTGAATATCAAACATAAAAATGGAATTTATACATGTTCGGAGGTACATATTATGTTGAGAGAACTGAGAATCGGAGATATGGTTGCAAAGCTTCCTATCATTCAGGGAGGCATGGGAGTTGGAGTGAGTCTTAGCAGACTGGCCGGAGCTGTTGCTAAGGAGGGTGGTGTAGGAGTGATTTCCACCGCGCAGATTGGCTTTGAGGAGCCGGAGTTTGAAAAGGACCAGGCAAAGGCTAATCTGATTGCTATCAAGAAGCATATTAAGAAAGCAAAGGAGCTTGCCTGTGGACATGGAATGGTAGGTGTCAATATCATGGTGGCTTTAAAGCATTACAAGGAGCATGTTCTGGCTGCGGTTGAAGCAGGTGCTGATGTTATTATAAGCGGGGCAGGACTTCCAATGGAACTGCCTGAGCTGGTCGATGAAAAGTCACATACAAGGATTGCTCCGATTGTTTCTTCAAAGAGAGCAGCAAATCTGATTCTTAAAATGTGGGCACACAGATACAACCGCACAGCGGACTTTATTGTTATCGAGGGACCAAAGGCCGGAGGACATCTGGGATTTTCCAATGAACAGCTTGCAGATATGGAGCATATGGATTATGACAGCGAGATTAAGGAGATTATCAGCTGTGCAAAGACATATGAGGAGAAGTTTAAAAAGCACATTCCGGTAATTGTAGCAGGCGGAGTGTTTACACATGAGGATGTCATGCACTGCATGGAGCTTGGAGCCGACGGAGTGCAGGTGGCGAGCCGTTTTGTGGCGACAGAGGAGTGTGACGCATCGGATGCCTATAAGCATGCTTATCTGAACGCGAATGAGTCTGATGTGCAGATTATACAAAGCCCTGTAGGAATGCCGGGGCGTGCTGTCAGAAATGAGTTTATCAGGGGATTGGAAAAGGAAAAGCAGCATATCACAAAGTGCTACAATTGTCTTGAGAAATGTAACCCTGCAACAGTGCCATACTGTATTACGAAGGCACTGATTGCAGCGGTTAAAGGAGATATGCAAAATGGTCTGGTATTCTGCGGTGCCAATGTGGGCCGCATAAACCGGATGACTACGGTCCACGAGCTTATGAGTGAGCTTGTGGGAGCATAGGCAGTACATCCTCACAGTAGCAGCGAAGCACTTCACCTACACTCCATGCCTGCGCATAGCAGCCACGGCCGGTGTGAGGGGCATCGCCGTCAAATATCTCGCATATTGAGCCGATACAGTTGTTGAGCAGATGCTCCCTTACAGGGTCAAGCAGCTTGTCAGCGCATAAAGCGGTCGCCTTCATGCGGCCGTTTACCTTTACATAGGCACTGATAAAACCACCGAGCAGAAAGCCCCAGGCTGTTCCCTGATGATAGGCGTGGTCGCGCTTTGAGAGAGAGCCGATGTAAATCGGATGGTAATCCTTGTGGTCAGGATCGAGCGAACGCAGTCCGCAGCCTACGTACAGCTTATCCATTACCGTATCCACAATTGCTTTTTCACGCTCCCTGTCAAGCATGGTAAATGGCAGGCTTACGGCATAAATCTGGTTTGGACGGATTGTATCGTCATCCTCGTCAACCACATCATACAGGCAGCCTGTGTTTTCATTCCAGAAGCGCTTGTTGAAGGAAGTCTTTACGAGAGAAGCAAGCTGTCTGTAGCTGTCATCGTTATCGCCAAACTTAGCCTGAAGCATATCCATGGTGCACAGTGCGTTGTACCAAAGTGCATTTATCTCGACAGGCTTGCCGTGACGAGGCGTAGCAACCCAGTCACCGACACGCACATCCATCCATGTGACCTGGTCGAGTCCGCTTCCGGCATGAATGAGTCCGTCCGTGTCCATATATATGGAAAAATCAGTGCCTTTTTTATAAGTAGATATGATATTCTTTAAGCATGGATAAATATCCTTCTTTATAAATTCATAGGCATCGGGAGTGGCCACATATTCAAGATATTTGTAGACAGCATAAAAATACCACAGTGATGCGTCTACAGTATTGTAGAGAGGTTCAAGTCCGCTGTCCGGGAACATATTCGGGATGAGCCCGTCCTTACAGTACTTGGCAAAGGTCAGTAGTATATCGTGGGCTTTTTCAAAACGGCCGGTGCAAAGTGTCAGGCCGGTGTATGAAATCATAGTGTCACGGCCCCAGTCTGTAAACCAAGGAAGTCCGGCGAGCACAGTGTCATAGCCTGTTGACTGTCTGTGTGCGATGAACTGGTTTGCAGCCACAGTAAGCTTCACGGCAAAGTCATCAGTGAAGCCGCTTCTTTTAATCAGCTCATCGGTGTAGTCAAGCTGCGCATGTAGTATTTCAAAAGCACTTTCGTTATCAGAAACAAGGTGTTTGGCGAAGGCTGAACCTGCGTTGCCGTTACAGGCTTCAAGCGGTACGATATCGCACATTACAGAAAAATGCATTGAAGCAGAGGCAGGAATATCCACGCTCACGTCATATGGGCAAAATGCACAGTCGAGGCCGGGCACTTCATTGTCCACCTCGGTCTGAGCCTCAAGGTCACAGATATATTTATCGTCTCTTTCAATAAGCTCTCCGCCTGAAAAAGCAATGCGGATACAGTGGTCATCCTGAGCTTTTGGAATGAGGGTAAAGCCATGCTCCTGCTTTTGAACCTCGAATTTTAATGAATCGACGGTGGAGCTTTCAGAGTGCTCACGGAAGTTCATAAGAGGCGTGATCAAAAGCTTAGCCGCTTCGCCTTTGTTTTGAACCTCATATGCCACGGCAGCGAGATTTTTTCCCTGTGCCAGTGCGATGTGTTTTTTTATGGTGATATCACCGGCCTCATATGTAAAGCATATGGTTCCATCGTATGTGAAATCGCTTATATATTGGATACCGTCTGTGTGGCGTCCGCCCTTGAACTGGTCACTTGAGAGGTCGTAGGTGTAGCTGTCTGTGACTATTTTTTCGTTTGTCTTTGAGAAGCAGACGTATCTTTGCACAGGAGCATGAAGCTTGCAATCAGATAGCCCTGATGCGTACGGTTTATCGCACCGGTGACTGAACCGCCGGCATATCCGCCAAGGCCGTTGGTTAAAGCCCACTCCCTTCTTATGTTGTTTTTGAAATCATTTTGCAGTTTTAAGTTAAATTGCATCTTAACCCTCCGAAATTTCACTAAATTTTTATAATATTTTAAACTATAACCATGAAAAAATCTATACGAAACGGCAAAAATCTGTTATCATTATAAGGATATATATTTTCAATATGCAAAGGAGAATTATAATGGAAGTATTTACATTGATTGCACGTAAAAAAAATGTGGCGCTGGTATTTGTTTCGTACCTGCTTGTGGCTCTTGCTGCGATAAGTCTTCTGACTATCTGCATCGGCTTTGCACCGGGTATTTTATTTGCAGTAGTATTTGGACTTATTGCATATCTTATGATAATGGCACAGAACACCGAGTTTGAATATTCATATTTTGACGGAGAGCTGCGCTTTGCCAAAATTAAAAACAAGAGCCGCAGAAAGCGCCTTGGAATATACAGCATGGAGTCTGTAGCAGCAATCGCACCGGCAGGTGACAGAAGCGTATACAATTACGAGAATGGAAATGAGATCAAGAAAATAGACTATACCTCAGGTCAGAAGGATGTACCTTATTATGATATCGTCATCAAATCGCCTGATGAGAACGTACTTATAAAGGCGGAGCTTGATGACAAGTTCCTCACAGAGGTTGAGAAAAAATACAGATCAAAGGTTAAAAGAAGAGAGGAGTAATTACTCCTCTCCTTCCAAATGGTACATTTTGGATTTTGTTTTGCCGGCATCGTATCCGGTTGAGTATCCTTTGTTGCCGTTTAACAGTCTCAGACATTTGGGACAAAGAGTGCCGAAGGTAACAGGTGCACCGCACCGCTGGCAGTGAAGACCGGCTATAGTGGAGGCTGATTCAGACTGCTTGTACTCGATGCGTCCGTCCTTTATCCAGCTCTTTACCTGTCTAAGCGGTATCTTAAAATGTTCTGCAACCTCGTATTCATTTACGTCGTGGGTACGGATAAATTCCTTTACCTCGCGGAATAATGCCAGATCAAGGCATCGTGGGCAGAGATTCTCTTTATAGTCATGTGGCAGAGGCCTTTTACAGTTTTCACATACTTTTGTGTTGTTGTTAAAAAGACTTTTAGGATTATCCATAGGTGCCTCCTTAAGCTTGTTTTATTCATTATATCATAACAGATTTTATAAAGAAAGTAGGGACTTTTATAATGTCAATTGCAGTTTTCGATTCAGGAGTCGGCGGAATAAGCGTCTTAAAGAGCCTGGTTGAAGTGATGCCTAACGAAGATTTTATATATTATGGTGATTCAGCAAATGCGCCTTATGGTACCAAAACACTTGAGCAGGTGCGAGCTTTGACCTGTGAGCATGCAAAGGAGCTGATTTTAAATCAGCATGCAAAGGGGCTTGTTGTCGCGTGCAATACAGCCACCAGCGCGGCAGTGCGTATATTAAGAGAACAATATCCCGATGTTCCTATCGTAGGGATAGAGCCTGCAGTCAAGCCTGCGATGCTTTTTATGGAAAATCCGAGAGTGCTTGTGATGGCTACACCTATGACTATCAGGGAGGAAAAACTTAAAAAGCTTATGGACAGATACAGACACTTGGGTGAGATTATTCCATTGCCTTGTCCGGGACTTATGAATTTCGTTGAGAGAGGTGACTTGTACGGTGATGATGTGAGACAGTATCTCGAGGAACTTTTGTATTCATATTCGCATGGTGAGATAGATGCGGTTGTGCTGGGATGCACACATTATCCGTTTGTCAGAAAAATGATACAGGAGGTGCTTGGAGATAGGGTGCGTGTGTTCGATGGAGGAAACGGTACAGCGCGTGAGATGAAAAGACGTCTCGCAGAAAAAGGTCTGCTGACAGACAGCACCGCTGCAGGTATTGTGGATTTTCAAAACAGCCTGACCGGACAGAGCCATGAGGATAAAATACAGCTCTGTAAGGCACTTTTTGACAAAAAAATTTAGTTGTTATTTACAAAATATTACAAATCTAAAAAAAGTATAAAATAATCACGACCTTTTTAATAAAATATTTCTAAAATGTACATTGTTAGGACATAATTACCACATATACTTATATCTGTAAGAGGAACAAAACCTTTTACATTATTCCCTTTTTATTAATAAACATTTTCATAACTAAACTCCTCGAGAAAGGATCGCGTTGTTACCGCGTGTAACATCGCGGTCCTTTCTCACGTTTTGCATGCAGGCTGCGGAGCCGCAGCCTTACTGTTTTAGTTATGCACAACGCTTCCACATATATCGTTCAGCACACACATGTCACAGTGCGGTGTGGTTCGGGCAGTGCATACGGCGCGTCCATGATCAACCAGCCTGTGGCAGAAGTCATTGCTCTCCTCGGGTGGGATGATTTTCCAAAGCTCCATCTCCACTTTTTTCGGGTCCTTTATTCCATCTACAAGTCCTATACGGTTGCAAAGGCGTATGCAGTGTGTGTCGGTGACGATGGCAGGCTTGCCGTACACATCACCCATAATCAGGTTGGCACTCTTTCTGCCGACTCCCGGCAGCTTCAGCAGATCGGTCATATTGTCAGGCACAAGACCGCCAAAATCATCGCGAAGCATTCTCATGCAGGCACTTATATCACGTGCCTTACTCTTTCCCAGGCCGCATGGACGTACAATTTCTTCTATGTCGGAAACATCAGCATCGGCGAGAGCCTCGATGGAAGGATATTTTTTGAACAAATCCACCACGACTACATTTACGCGGGCATCAGTGCACTGGGCTGCGAGCCTGACTGATACGAGGAGCTTCCAGGCCTCGTCGTACTCAAGAGTGCAATCGGTGCGGGGATATGCGGCTTTTAGTCTTTTTATTACTTCAATGGCTAATTTTTCTTTTGTCATATGAGCCTCCTTATATTTGTTTTGTAACTATTCAGTAACTTTATTTTATAGTATACAAAAATGCGCGGAGATTGTAAAATGGATTTACGTGGAGCGGATTACGTGAGAGGAACGGTGTGAAACTGGAAAATATGAATAACGCATATGCAAATAAAAAATGTACAAATAACATATATATAAACAACAGATATGCAATAGAAGTAACTAGGAAAAGAATAAAAAACATGTATCTTCGTGTGAAGGACACAGATGGCACACTATCAGTGAGTGCTCCTTATGGCATGAGTGATACAGAAATCAGGAAATTTGTGGAGAGCAAATCAGACTGGATTGAGCAAACCATGCAGGAAATGCTTGTCGCAAGACAGCTTAAGGAACAGGAGCCGGTTATGGCACCCTTCATGGAAAGGGAGATGCGTCTGCAGCTTAAGATGCAGCTGCAGAGGCTTATCGACAAATGGGAGCCTGTTATGGGAGTTAAGTCAGCCGGCTTTACGATAAAGAAGATGAAGACAAGGTGGGGATCATGCAACGTTAAGTCACATCATCTGAATTTCAACCTTCTGCTGGCTAAGGTGCCGTCGGAGTGCGCAGAGTATGTGGTGGTTCACGAGCTTACACATCTGCTTGAGCCAAGCCATAATGCCAGGTTCTGGTCGCTGATGGAATATTATCTGCCGGAAAGCAAAAAGCTGCGTAAACAACTAGCTGGCTTTTCTGCGCAGGATATGATATGATATTGTTAAAGACTCACTTAGAGAAAGGAAGCTTCAAATGGAATTTTGGGATATATACGATAAGGATAAAAAACCGACAGGCCGTACAATGAAAAAAAACGACTGGATACTTAAGGATGGAGAGTATCATCTTTCAGTGCTTGGCGTGATTCACAGACCTGATGGCAGGTTCCTTATCACACAGCGTGTCATGACAAAGGCATGGGCACCGGGCTGGTGGGAGGTTTCAGGAGGAGCCGCACAGGCAGGTGAGAGCTCATTTACCGCAGTCTGCAGAGAGGTGAAAGAAGAGGTGGGCCTTGATGTATCACAGTGTCCGGGAGGGCTTGCCTATACCTATCACAGAGAGAATCCGGGCGAGGGTGACAACTATTTCGTGGATGTTTACCGCTTTGAGCTTGATTTCAAGGAGTCTGACGTACAGATTCAGACAGAGGAGGCACTTGGTTTAAAATTGCCACACTCGATGAAATAAAAGAGCTTGCTGCGCAGGGAGTGTTCCTGCACTATGACAGCATAAAGCAGGTATTTGAAAGTTAATTGTTATGATTATGATAATAAGATAACATAGAATTATAAGATTACATAGAATTATAAGGAGCAGATTATGGCATTACCAAAGGATCCGGTTATGCTGCTTAGCTTTGTAAACACACAGCTTCGGGACAATTATTCAGGATTGAAGGAGCTTGCGGCAGCATATGATATTGATGAGAAAGAGCTTTGCGACAAGCTTGCACAGATTGATTACAAATATGACGAGACTGTCAATCAGTTTAAGTAGATTTTCAGCATACATATTAAAAGTGATGGAAGGATAAGATAATGGAGACATGCTGCGATTTTTGTGCATACAATGAATATGATGAGGATGATGAGGAGTATTATTGCTCGGTAAATATGGACGAGGATGATATGGCGAGATTTGTCCAGAGCAGCTATAAGCGCTGTCCGTTTTACCGCTCAGGCGATGAATACAGGGTTGTCCGTCACCAGATGTGAAGCATTATAACAAAATATAATAAATATAATTAAAAAATAAATTGCATTAATCAATTTAAGGCTGTATAATAAGTTGGTTATTTTAAAAATTAAGAATTTACAAATATACAAAGCATATTGATAAGGAGGAAAATTATGCCTGTAAAATACGTGTTCGTCACCGGTGGAGTTGTTTCCGGTCTTGGAAAAGGAATTACCGCAGCGTCTCTTGGACGTCTTTTAAAAGCTCGTGGATACAAGGTGACAATGCAGAAGTTCGATCCATACATTAATATTGATCCGGGTACCATGAACCCTATTCAGCACGGAGAGGTGTTTGTAACAGACGATGGAGCTGAGACAGATCTTGACCTGGGACACTATGAGCGTTTTATTGATGAGAGCCTGACAAAGAACTCAAACGTCACCACAGGAAAGGTATACTGGTCAGTATTACAGAAGGAACGTCGTGGTGACTACGGCGGAGGAACAGTACAGGTTATCCCTCATATCACCAATGAGATAAAGAGCAGATTCTACAGGGATTTCACATCTGAGGATACCACAATCGCAATCATCGAGGTGGGCGGTACAGTCGGCGATATCGAGAGTCAGCCGTTCCTCGAGGCAATCAGACAGTTCCAGCATGAGGTGGGACACGACAATGCCATCCTGTGTCATGTGACACTGATTCCATACATCAAGGCGTCAGGAGAGCTCAAGACAAAGCCTACACAGGCAAGTGTAAAGGAGCTTCAGGCATGGGAATCCAGCCGGATATCATTGTATGCCGTTCAGAGCATGAGCTTGACCAGAAGCTTAAGGACAAGATTGCGCTGTTTTGTAATGTACCGAATTCACACGTATTACAGAACCTTGATGTGGAGTATCTCTATGAGGCACCACTTGCCATGGAGCAGGAGAATCTTGCAAAGGTTGCATGCGAGTGCTTGAATCTCGACTGTCCTGAGCCGGATCTTGCAGACTGGAAGCAGATGGTTGAGGATCTCCGTCATCCTGATAAAGAGGTAAAGATCGCACTTGTCGGAAAATATACAGCACTTCACGATGCATACATTTCAGTTGTTGAGGCACTGAAGCATGGCGGTATTCCTGAGCATACCACAGTTGATATAAAGTGGGTTGACTCAGAGGAACTTAATGATGACAATGCAGCAGAGGTATTCAAGGGCATTCAGGGAATTATCGTTCCGGGAGGCTTTGGAGACCGTGGTGTTGAGGGCATGATTGCAGCAGCTAAGTATGCCAGGGAAAACAATATCCCATATCTGGGACTCTGCCTTGGAATGCAGGTGGCAATCATCGAGTATGCGCGCCACGTATGTATGTTCCATGATGCACACAGTATAGAGCTTGATCCAAACACTACTCATCCGGTTATCGCACTTATGCCTGACCAGAACGGAATAGAGGATATCGGAGGTACACTTAGACTTGGCTCTTATCCATGTGTACTCGACAAGACATCAAAGGCATACCAGGTATATGTACAGAGAATATAAGCGAGCGTCATCGTCATCGTTATGAGGTCAACAATGACTACAGAACAGCTCTCACAGAGCATGGCATGAAGCTTTGCGGTACATCACCTGATGGCAGAATCGTGGAGATGATTGAGATTCCGGAGCATCCGTGGTTTATTGCCACACAGGCACATCCTGAGCTTAAGTCACGTCCGAATCGTCCACATCCGCTTTTCCATGGCTTCATAGAGGCGGCAAACAAGGTGAGCAGATAATTTTTTCGTTATATTTAATACAATATTTAGAAAGTGCGGTTGATTTTGACCGCACTTTTTTCTTATAATAAAGTGAAGCTTCACACTTTATATATTGTGAGGAGACGGTTTCATATACAATATATTCCTTGGAAAATAAGAAGTCTGTAATGATATTTTTCGGGGATAGGGTTTCATGGGAATGACTATAAAAATTACATGTCAAAATTGCCTTGAAGCCTGTAATAAATAAGAAAAGAACGGAGAAAATATGGATAATCAGGGACCTAATAACTATAATTACAACAATGGCCCGGGCAATAATGGGTCCGGTGGAAACGGAAATAACGGTGGTAACAGACCTGGTGGAAACGGTGGCAGAAACAACCGTGGCGGACAGGGTATCATGGCATTTATCCTGCTGACACTCGTGGCATTGTTTGTGTATGCACTTATATCAAACAGCATATCGCATGCCAGCACACAGGAAAAGTCATACAGTGATTTCATAAAACAGCTCGACAAGGGTAATGTCAAGAGCGTGGAGTTTGATTCCTACGAGATAGACTACAAGCTTGTGGATGACGGACACAAGGATTATGACATCACATATTACACAGGCCGTGTGGCTGATGATGAGCTTGTGCCGACACTCAAAAAAGCAAAGACCTCAGAGGGCAAGTCTATTGAGATAAAGGCAGCGATACCTGATAATACATCTACATGGATTTTTAATATATTAAGCTTTATAGTTCCGCTTATTTTACTGTGGGTGCTTTTAGCATTTGTTTCAAAGAAGATGGGCGGCAGCATGGGGATGGGAGTCGGCAAATCGACTGCCAAGGTATATGTGGAGAAGTCCACAGGCGTAAACTTCAAGGATGTTGCGGGACAGGATGAAGCCAAGGAATCTCTCCAGGAGGTTGTTGATTTCCTTCACAATCCTAAGAGATATACAGATATCGGAGCAAAGCTTCCTAAGGGAGCGCTTCTCGTGGGACCTCCGGGAACAGGTAAGACACTCCTTGCCAAGGCAGTAGCAGGAGAGGCAGGAGTACCGTTTTTCTCACTTGCAGGTTCAGACTTTGTGGAGATGTTTGTCGGAGTCGGAGCTTCGAGAGTGCGTGATTTGTTCAAGGAAGCACAAAAAATGGCACCATGTATCATCTTTATCGATGAGATAGATGCAATAGGAAAGAGCCGTGACAGCAGATACGGCGGTGGCAATGATGAGCGTGAGCAGACACTAAACCAGCTCCTTGCAGAGATGGATGGCTTTGATACATCAAAGGGATTACTTATATTAGCAGCAACTAACCGTCCTGAGGTGCTTGATAAGGCGCTTCTTCGTCCGGGACGTTTTGACAGAAGAATCATAGTTGATAAGCCTGACTTAAAGGGACGTCTGGAGACCTTAAAGGTACACTCAAAGGATGTCAAGATGGATGAGTCGGTAGACCTCGATGCACTTGCACTTGCAACAGCAGGACTTGTTGGCTCAGATCTTGCCAACATGATTAATGAGGCTGCCATCAACGCAGTCAAAAACGGCAGACAGCTTGTAAACCAGGCAGACCTCTTTGAAGCCTTCGAGCTTGTAGCAGTCGGCGGCAAGGAAAAGAAGGATCGTGTCATGAGTGATAAAGAGAGAAAAATCGTCTCATACCATGAGGTTGGACATGCACTTGTATCAGCCTGCAGAAAAATACAGAGCCTGTGCAGAAAATCACAATCGTACCACGTACCATGGGAGCACTCGGATATACACTCCAGACACCTGAAGAGGAGAAATACCTTGAGACAAAGGACGAGCTTCTCGCCAAAATCACAACATATATGGCAGGTCGTGCAGCAGAGGTGCTGGTATTTAACTCAGTCACAAGCGGAGCCGCAAATGATATAGAAAATGCCACAAAGATAGCCCGTGCCATGGTAACAATGTACGGAATGTCAGATAAATTCGGCATGATGTGCCTTGCAACAGTACAAAACCAGTACTTAGAGGGCGGAGCAGGATTAATCTGCGGAGAGAATACAGCATCGCAGATAGATGATGAGGTACTCTCAATCATAAACAGCAGCTACGCAGAGGCTATGAAGCTCCTCGATGAAAACAGAGAAATCCTCGACAGTATATCAGATTATCTCTACCAGAAGGAAACAATCACAGGTAAGGAATTCATGAAGATGTTCCGCGACATGAAGGGACTCCCTGACCCGGACGAAGAAAAAGATGGTGAAGAGAGCAAAGAGCAGGAAAATGCACAGAATGATGAGACATCAGCAGCAGATCCGCTCCTTCGTAACGCCACAGACCAACCTGCAGATACAAATGAATCTTCCGGATATACAGCGCCGGATGATACATCAAATAATTAGTACCTTATAGGTCAATTTTCGAACACAATGAGCAACCAAGCAATTTTCGCGCAGCGAAAGAGCGAAAAAAGAATTTCGCACAAAAAAAGCGCAGTAGAAAAGAGTTTCGCACACATAAACTGAAAAAAGCCGGAGGGTACATAGTGTGTTCAGAAGGAAAATATGAACTGCCGCGGGCTTCCAGATAAGAGAAGGGACGAAAAAGCCTTGCAAACAAAGAAAACCAAACGGAGAGAAAACCCGCGGCTGACTTCATATTTTCCTGAGGAATACACTGTGTGCCATGCCGGCAACTTCACAACCTGAAGGTGCGAAACTCCACAACAACCCAAAAGAGCGAATATGGAAAAAACATTTGATATCAAAGAAGAATTAAAAAAACTCCCGGATGCCCCGGGAGTTTATATTATGCATGACAAGGATGATGTAATCATATATATCGGCAAAGCCAAAAGCCTGACGAAGCGAGTACATCAGTACTTTCAGGCGAGCCACAATGAGGGCATCAAGAAAAAACAGATGGTAGAGCATATAGATCATTTTGAGTATATAGTCACCGACTCTGAGCTTGAGGCCCTTGTTTTGGAGTGCAACCTGATAAAGGAGCATACACCAAAGTACAATACTATGCTTCGTGATGACAAGACATATCCGTACATCAAGGTGACACTGGGAGAGGACTATCCGAGGGTGCTGTTTTCGCGTCAGATGAAAAAGGACAAATCCCGTTACTTTGGTCCGTATACGAGTGCCTCTGCAGTGAAAAGCTCGATAGATCTGATAAACAAAATCTATAAACTTCGCACCTGCAACCGCAGGCTGCCGCGTGATATAGGAGCAGACAGGCCGTGCCTCAACTATCATATACACCAGTGCAGTGCACCATGCCAGGGGTATGTGACGAAGGAAGAGTATGCCATATCTGTAAAGGGCGCGATTGATTTCTTAAACGGCGACTATGAGCAGACAATAAAGCTCTTAGCGATAAAATGCTAAAGGCCTCAGAGAGCATGGAGTTTGAGAAGGCGGCTGAATACAGGGATCATGATAAACAGTGTGAAACAGGTAGCGCAGAAAGCAGAAGATAACAAATGCCGAC
>ENA-OQAN01000293-OQAN01000293.1-human-gut-metagenome-genome-assembly--contig:-NODE-293-length-27399-cov-2.220189_pt1 | contig 27399 bp, 46 predicted proteins | sample MGYA00242735_ERZ504527 | MGnify/ENA primary metagenome ERZ504527 (study PRJEB26092, sample SAMD00036230) | human gut metagenome | host: Homo sapiens | study: EMG produced TPA metagenomics assembly of... | reverse complement strand
TGAAAGACGGCATAACATCGGAAAAGCGGTACGAGGATGCCAAAATGCTGAAGAACCTGCATAATCTTTTTGTTTCTGAAATGGAGTATATCCATAAAGGGAAGAATACCGAGATAATAGATGAGCGTACTCTGCTCCGGCTGCATTCCGGGCTGTCTTCCGGCCTGGTTTCCGATGAGGAAGCCGGACAGTTCCGCACACGTCCGGTAAGGATATCCGGAACTGATTATGTGCCTCCCCGGGATGTATATGAGATACGTTTCAAGCTAAGCGAGGTACTTTACCGGCAGGCGGAGCTGGAGAATCCCCTTGAACGTGCTGTGTATCTCCATTGCAACATTGCACGGATACAGCCGTTCATCGACTGCAACAAACGTACGGCACGCCTTGTGGAAAGCATTGTGATGATGAATGCCGGACTGATTCCGGTCTATTCAGCAAAAGATTCCGATATTCTGAATTACCGCAAAGGGCTGATCAGTTTCTATGAAAACGAAACATACAGCCTGTATAACAGATTATTTTCTGGACAGCAGATGGCCCGGATAAAGGAATTGACAACGGATGCCGGAATGGAAATGTAATTCATTAAAATGACATAAGATGAATTTAAGGTGGAGAAGTCCCGCTGCAGTGATGCACCGGGGCTTCATCTTTAAATATACCCCGTAGAGGAGAGCATTCGCAAACAGGAATCCTTTTAGAAATATTTAATAAATAATCCTTGTATAACTCCCATTTCTTTTTGAAATGCCTTTAATTTTATATTATACCGGTTCATAAATCATAGATACCATAAGGTGCGTCCGGCCCCGGATTGTTATTATCACTGTTTCTATGATGGGGCTCAATCTGTTTGTTCCTCTCCCTTTATAACCCGATAGATGTCCCGCACGAGACAAAACGGGGTAACAACCACTCCTGCATACGCCGCTATACATAATCTTAGAGAAAACCATATAAACATCACAAGCCAGTTGAAAATGATAATGATCCCCGAAGGATTCAGCCGTCCTGTAATTTTCCATCCATACCACAAACTGCCCATTGTATAGACCATTATTATTCTGGCTATCGGTGATGTTTTCAACCACTCCAGTTTAGATATTCCGGAAGCGGTTTTAGCGACCTGATTCGTATCAGTCAGGACTGAAGTTATGTGTTCGGACCAGTACCACCCTACAACACACAAAATGCCGAATCCAATCAGATTCCTGGCACTGGGAGTATTCAAAGAAAGCATTATTTTTATTCGTTTTTGATTAAAAGTTAGTTCAGGCAACAAAGATAGTGAAATATAAGCGAATAATCCTAACAGTACTATTATAGCCAATTTTGAGCTGGGTATATCAGTTTCTGATTACATATTTGCAGGTGATAACGGTGTTATCCTTTCCCAAGGAAAAAAATATGTACTGGGCAAAACTGACTGGTATGCAATAGTACATGGTGATGGTAAATATATAGCCGTCGGTAAGCATGGATATATGACCACTTCATCAGATGGTAGAACATGGTCAAATCCCGATATTATAGGTTATTCGGCTGACTGGCATTCTATTGTATTTGCCTGCGGTAAATATGTGGCGGCCGGTAACGGATATGTTGCAGTTTCTACTGATGGAACTAATTGGAGCATTAATAAGATCAGTAACACCAATAACCGTACCTGGAATGACGTCCAATATTGCAACGGACATTTCATAGTTGTGGGGAACAGCGGATATATTGCAACCTCACCGGACGGTAGTAGCTGGAAAGAAAGCAAGATTGGAATAATGATTTGAAATCCGTCACTTATGGCAACGGCACATATGTTGTGACGGAAAAAAGCGGTCATGTTAATTATTCTACAGACCTGTCTGGTTAGAACAGGGTGAGAGTTACAGTAACCAATTTATATTCTTCAGCATTCGGAAACAACAAGTTCATAGTGAGCTCTTATGGGTGTATGCATTGTTCCAGTGACGGGAAGAACTGGGAGGAAGTTTCCTTTGGAGATAATTCCTGGGAAGAAGTCATATTTGATGGCAGTGTTTTTTGGGCTCTTGAGAACAATGGTTATTTAGGAAAATCAGCCGATGGTGCCATCTGGAAATCTGTAGGAATAAAGGATAACAGTGGTCTCAAACTAAATTTTCTGAACGGTTTCTGTTCTCATGGATAAAAGCAATTACCTTAGATTTGCATCCGAGGATTATGACACATAGCGTTTAAAGGCAGGGGGATGTTGTGATATCCCCCTGTTATTTTTACTCCCAATGAGATGTGAATTGGAAAGTTATCTTATATCCAACACCTGTTATCTCCTTGCCATCAAATTCGCCGAAATCAAGAATCTGCTTGCCTGACGGAGATTTGATGTTTGAGAGTACCATAGCATTGTCTATTATAATGTCGAAAGACTGCGGAGTGGCACTTTTTTCCCGTGTATCCCCATCCTGATTTATTGTTTCCCATTCTGAATACGCATACATAACCTTTTGGTTCTGCTCTATCCGCACAGGATAGCTCACTTCATCCATATTGTCCATGTCGTTTTTGGTCTGTCCATATATCCTGCATATTATACCGGAACAATCTGTGGATGACACGGTCAAATATTCATAACTTTTACCACTGTTCGTACTTGAAGTTGAGCTGTAAAATCTATCTAAATTAATCGTGATACTTCTTATGGATTGCTTGAAACTGGCTGTAATAGTACTGTTGGAACCATGCAGGGTGGCGGTAGTGGTTGAACTGCCTGGATTTTCGATAGTTACATCACCACCTATAACTGTCCAGCCTGTAAATTCATACCCACTCTCCGGAGTAGCCGTAATACTGATTGGCTTTTCCACCTGATATTCCCTTGTTCCTTCCGGATTAGTTGTTCCGCCTTCACCTGCATTGATCGTCAGTGTGCGCTTTTTTTCCTTGAATCCACAATGGAAAGTATGGTCCTGACCTTCTAATTTAACATCGAACTCTGATGTTCCGGATTGTGCATAATCGTATTTCTTAGGTTGATTAGCCGGCCCTCCATAAAAATAGTTCACCTCATATCCTGCATCAGGATGGGCTTCAACAGGAACACGTTTAGTGCCATCATACAGTCCTGCTCCAGTGGCATACCCCCCGGTAAAATCAACCCTTCCGTCTGAAGAGCGGGCTGATGTTTCCAGCATCCCCTCACCTTCGATGATGATACGTGTATCACCGGTAGGGACCGGTTCGTCCTTTTCAGAATCCTGTTCCATTATCTCCTCATTCTGGCAGCCCGTGAACATGGCCACGAACGCCGCCAACAGTAAAAATTTAACTTGTTTCATACTTCATTCTTTTTTAAAGGTTTATTATAATTGTATGTATCATTTCTTTTTCTTATCGTCCAGCACGTCGGCATCGATGCGGGCCTCGAACGTCGCATAGAGCACGAACCGGTTGAAAAAATAGTAAGTATTGCGTGTCTTGCTGAACCTTATGTCAGCCCCCATCAGCCGGAGTTCCTCCAGGTAGTTGCTGACGGTCCGTTCACTCACCCGCATCCTGCCGGCCAGTTCCGCACGGCTGCCGGTACTTTCCTTCCGGATCAGCCTGTACATCCGGTTGATCCGTTCTATGTAGCTGACAACGGAAAGGCTCGTCATATCCTCTCCTCCAGTCCGGTCTGTTCCAGGAATCTGCGGAAATACCCCTCCTCCAGGTACAGGCATCTCATCAACGCCTCCTTTCCCTCCCTGGCATACACCCGGCGAAGGAGCGGGAAATCCGTGGAATAAATGTTCCATCTGATCAGCCCCTCCGCCCTCCGGTCAAGTTCCGGGCAGTCAGTTCCTTCCATCCGATACCTCACGGAGAGGAAGTACAGGTTCTTCAGCCTGTATTTCTCAAGAAAGGAAATATCCTTCGGGCATGCCTTCAGCCCGTCGGCGGCGATGCACCTTAATACAAGCTGTTCAATCTCTTCCTGAATTGTCATATCCATACCAGTATGGTTTTATAGTTCTACCGTTCTTTCTTATCTCATAATGCAGATGATAGCCTGTGCTTCTGCCGTGCTCCCGGCAAAGCCGATAACAGCCCCTTTCCCGAGCTTTTTGCCCTCCGTCGTATAGTAAGCCGCCAGATGTGCGTAAAGCGTTTCAAAGCCGTAGGAATGCCGTATGATGACGCATCTTCCATAGCCTCCCTTCCTTCCTGCGAAAACGACCGTACCGGAAGCGGTGGCATGGACCGGTGCGGCCAGCTCCACTGCCATATCGATTCCCGAATGAAAACTATGTTTTCCCGTTATGATGAATCCTGCTCCATACGGGCTGCTTATCCTGAACTTGTCTTTCAGGGGATATGACAGAGGGAGCCTGTCTGCCACCCCGTACCGGTAAAGTATGTCCCGGCAAGCTTCCAGGCTTTCCAGACGGCTGCATTTTTCCAGTGCCGTATCGAGCAGTTCCCTTCCGTTTTCCCCCTCGAAAGAAAAGGGGAAGAACAATATGAGCATCAGCAGTCTCATCTGGCTATCCTCCTTAATATCCTGTCCGCTTCATCTTCCGTTTTCTGCTCCTGCAGGCTTCTGAACACTTCCTCCGCTCCCAGAAGTGACTTGTTTTTAAGTTTGTACAGAAGTGCCGGCCGCCGTTCCTCTCCTGGATCTCGATGATGAGCCTTTTCTTGTCAGGAATGGTAAACTTGTTCATGGCCACCGTGACGTCCGGCTCTCATGTGCAGGTATCTCCTCCGGGTAGTCGAAAGCGAACAGGATGTTCTGCTCGATCTGCTGCACCGCCGTCTTCTTGTGAATCTTTGCATCCTGGATATAGAACCGCATGAAATCCGTCGTATAGCCTATCTGTGTGCGGTTTGTCAGCGTCATTCGCAGCAGCAGGATGTCCCCGTCGATGAAGATGTTTCCGACCTCGAACTCCATGCCGGCGTTCTTGTCCTTCAGTCCCAGGTCCAGGGGAATCCTCTTCGAGATTGCCTGCCTGATCCTTTCCTTCTGTTCGCTTGACCGTTCCCTCTCGTCAAGGATGGCCACCCTTTGCGTCTTTTCCTTGTCAATGACAAAGCTGAAACGTTCCGGGAAAGGGGCATAATGGAGATTGAAAGTGTAGAATTTCCCCCCTTCGACCACTGCCGAGATGTTCGTGTCTTCCGTAAACTCTCCGGTGGCTTTCACTGCCAGGATGTTGTCCACTCCCTCGGCCTTTTCAACCTCCACATTTGTACTGCCATAGTCCACATAGGTGATTCCGGCCGGGAAAATGAGGAACATCTGCCTGTCCTTTCCCACCGGCAGTGTATGGGGCGCGGGCGCTGGCCGTCCACACGCACATAGCTCTCCACCGGGTGGGCGTTATAGCTGATGGCATAGGAGTAGAACTTCGTGTCGGCTGTCACCACCGACAGGGTAGTCTCACCCGGGAAATTCTCCTCGGCCGCTTTCAGGCGTATGATCTCCGGGCAGTTCCCGACTTTCTCACCGATGACATAGTCACCGCCGATACTGTAATACTTCACCTCGGTAGGGAATATCAGGTGCAGGGTCTTCTCGTATCCTATCTGTAGGGGAACAGCCGGAAGTTCCTCTATTTTCTGCGCTTTCCCTGAAAGGAAAACGGACAGGAACAGTCCTGTTATGTAAATTCTGTTCGGTTTCATGGTTTTCTTTCAATTCTATATCTTTGTATGCTAATTTTAAAGTTGTTTGCTTATGAATACAAATCTCAATCAGTTGCTCAAGGATCTTGAAATAGGTCCCGCTTATGTCAAGATCCTTATTTGCCTCTTGGGGTGTACTTTTATGCTGTACCCGACCTTTTTTCACTTCACCTGTTTTTTCCGGGAACTTCCTGTATACGAACAGGTACTTTTCACATCGGGCAGTTCCGCTTTGTATACGGGGGTCGGAATTCTTCTTTCAGCGATAAGTCCGGTAAGGTATCCAAGGATACTCTATACCCCTTTGGCGATGCTTTCCTCTTCAGTAATGATAAGTCTTTTCATTTGTTTATTTTTTCTGAATGAGGAGTGCAACCGTTTCAAGCTATTCTCAACCGTTCTGTCGGTAATGTATCTGCTGCAGTTCATTGCGGGTGGCATTTCCATACTCAAGGAAAAGAAAGGAGAGAAAGACAATGCACATTACTGACTCCCTTATAAAATCCGCGTATTCATATACTGTTTGCAAGAAAGCGGAGAAGCCCATAAGCACACAGTCAGCCACCAAAAAGCAATGAAGGTATCCTGTTGATTCATATCATGCAGGATCTCAGTATTGCACAGCAAAGCGCTCCTAGCGCACAAAACAGCAACAGCAGCCAGTACCAGTTCTCACGTATGAATGCCCCAGGTGGCTTTCCCCTTTCCGTGCCTTCACTTCCCGCCCGCCTTCCGGTTCTGAAGCCAGACGGAGAAGGATTGCCTCAAATGTCAGTACGGCAGCCATTGTGAAGAAAATGCCGGCATGGCTCAACAGGTTTTCCATTTTGCTTTAGTTTTTATTTTCATTTTCATTCTTTTTCTTTCTCATTTTTCCCTTGTCCTCTTCAGGCAGTCCTCCGGTTCCGCCTTCCTACCCAGATTCCGGCTGATTGTTCCGTGCCCCATAAAGAGGGGCTATCACTATAAGTATACATGCAATTCCTAATACTATGATGAATAATAGTCGGATCAGGTAATCTGCTTTTTCCCAAATAATTCCCATATCACATCGTTTTTTTAATTCTTTATTTGATCAGACTCTTTTAGGAACCGTGCCACATCGACGGCTGGTCTTTCCTCTCCCTGATATCATGCAAATCTATTCCATGGACGCTTCTTTGCATCTGTCCGGTCCCTTTCTGATGCCTTCTTCTTTTTTTTCCTTGAATATTCATGGTAACTCTTCCAAAAGCCCAAAATGTGGAAAACAATATTAAGGCTGAGAAGAAAGCAGAAAAGCAAGATGGTCACAGAACCGTTTTTCGATAAGAATTCTTCCATATCATACATTTTTTTTATCATTTGTTATTGTCACTTTCAGAGTCCGTTTATAATAGTTTACAGGCACTTCACTTCCTGATTAGCGGATGCCTTTTCCCCTTTAAATACTTTTTAATTTTTCGCATGGCCTTCTTTACAAAAGTCCCGATACTGAGAATGAAATTTTCCAGTTTCCCTGAGAACAGGAGTAGGATATATCCATTCAGGCAGATAATCAGAAGGGCAGAAAGTGCATAGTACCAGAATTTTTCCATGTCATACAACTGCATGATTATTCATTTCATCAAACTCCTTCAGGAAGCGTGCCACATCCGCAGCCGTTGGGAATATCCCGTCAAAGAGCTTGTACATCAGTTCCGGTCTCTGCGGCCGGTTCCGATATACTATCACTTTCTTTCCGGCCCCCTTCATCCATCCCGCTTCGGAATGTGCTGAAGCCCCGCAGGGGAGCACAAGCACACATACGTCGGCCTGCCGCATGGCATCGAAGTCCGACCTGAATCCCGCTTCTGCCAGCGGATGCTCCAGCGCGTCCAGGTACTCGTCTGTCTCCATCTTCTCCCAGTTCCCGCTGATCTGCGACCAGCGGAAGTCTGTTTTTCTTTCAGGGTTCCTGAAGTCGTACACCTCATGCCCCCGTTCTCTTAAAAAAGCCACGATCCGTGCTGGTATTCGTTGCTCCAGCTGCTTGCCACATATACTTTCGCCATTGTCCTTATCCTTTCCTATTTAATCTGTATTTCTATTTTTTCGCATCCTTCAGCAGTATCCGGTAGTTCGTCTTGATGGTCACCTTTATCTTTCGGATATTCTTGCTTGCGGCCGACTTGGTCGCGTTGATGACGCTGTTCGCCGCGCCCGCCACTATCTGGCTTCCCATGTCAAGTCCCCCGGAAATGCTTGTGTTCGTCCCGCTGACACCCGCGCTTCCGCCTCCTTGATGGTTTCCGCCTTGGCATTTCCCGGAACGTATATGCCTTCCATGGCATCCTCGGAATACACCTCCTTTTCAAAGGGAAGTATGTTCCCTGCCAGATTCACCGAGGTGATTTTGACCAGCACCCGTTCCCCCGTCGATTCCGGTCACCTCCCCGAACACCGGTGTCCCCTTGCGGATGCGCTGTCCGTCGTCCGTAAGGCAGTTCTCCGCCAGCTGCATCTTCAGCGTCGCTCCGACCATGACCGTCTGTGTGGAATGTACGAATGCCCGTATGACGTTCCTCTCGTCCTGCCGGACAAGGCGCACGCTGTTGAATCCTCTCCGGGGAGTCTCTTCGGGAACCGTGTCCTCCGGTTCCGTCTTCCCCGGTTTCTCCTCCTCACCGTCCGTCGCCTCCTTCTCCCTGAAGGCGGAAGGGGCGGGCTGTTCCGTTCCGGAAAGCGGACCGCTTCCGAGGGTCTGCTCGTTGCGTCTGATCAGTTCCCGGATGCGCTGTATCTCGCTTTCCGGGGAAACGGTGTCCTCCGGTTCATCCATTCCGTAATTTCCTCCACCGGGCATGGGGGTTTCTCTCCGGTTCTCCATTTCCTTTTCCACACTCCCGAGCATGTCCTTGAGCGTGAAGTTGTCCTTGATTTCAGAGCGCAGCCTCACTTCTTCCTCCTGCCGTCCTCTTTTTTCGGTAATGTGGCGATGATCCCCCATACCAGCAGGATGATCACGGCTCCTATACCCCCCAGCGCCACTATTCTGCTCCTTTCAGTTTTTGTCATGGCATCTCGTATTGCTGGTTGTATGTCCGGAAGAAAAATCCGGAAGTGTTCTCCGGAAAACGTGGCGTGGTACGTATGACGGTACCCTCGCTGAGAATCCGTATCTTCCTGACATCATTTCCGTTGATGATGCTCAGGACTGACGAGAAGGTGACGTGATACTCGTCCCCGCTGACGGATACCGAGAGCATCTTCTCGAACTCCGTCCTGTAGACCACTCCGAGTTCCAGGCGTCGCCGTACCCCCTGTCAGCCTGGTATTTGGCGAATATGGTGTTCGCGTCCGGCTTGTTGACCAGGAACAGGGCGCGTGCCCCGGTTCTCCTGCAGGGAGAGCCTGTCGAAACTGTTCAGATAATAGGCCGTATGGTAGCAATGGTTCTTTAAAAGGGATTCATACAGCAAATCCTGCTGCATGGCCTTAAAGCGGAGCAGTTCCCCGCCTTCATTGACGACCAGGATCTTGTCCATCGCGCTGTTTACCACCCTGTAGCTGAAAAACAGCACCATCGCTATTGTGGCGGCACAGAATATGAATACCAGCCTGGTGCGGAACGTATGGTTCTTTCTGGCTTCCGCCAGGCGGGAGAAATCTTTAAGTATGTTCTTTATGTCCATCATATCAGCTATAACCATTTGTTAACCGTTGCTTTCACCGTGGCGAGCATCGCCAGTTTCAGCAGGAAGGAAAATATCACCATGAGCGTTATCGACCAGGGGCGCTGCTGTACATAGTTCACTACAATCAGATCAGAAAACACGCTGGCGATGACAAATCCCGGATACAGCATGTAGCACCCGACCATCTGTCTGGCCCATGTGTAGAAGGAACTGCGGGTGTCGCTGTTGTACAGGCAGGCTATCGCCAGGGGCGATATGACCTCGAGCAGTATCAGGATGAGGTAGCGCGTGCACAGGAACACCAGCATGAGGTAGTCGTATGCGACTCCCCCGAAGCTGCCCACCGCTCCCGCCAGCAGGGAGTTGAAGGTCGTGTCCAGCCCGTTGACTGCTATGTCGATGATGTCACTGTTCATCAGGTCGTCGAAGGCCTGCTCGATCGGCTTCTTCCAGATATTGTCCGGATTGTAGACCCCTCCGGCGGCGAGCGACTCCATCAGCCTGTCCGCGGCGTATGCAAGTACGGTCTCAAGCGTGTCCAGCAACACGGGCATGATGCAGATGAGGGCTATGCAGAGGATGTACTCCCTGCCCAGCTCATAAAACTGTTTTGCATTGAATCCCTTGCCTTCGTGAACCATCTCCTTGATGATACCTGCAAGCTTGAATACAAAGGTGGTAATCACAAATCCGGCAACAAGGGCATAGAATCCCTCCACCACTATCATCCCCTTGATCTGCAGGTATGCGTTGTTCAGATTGCTGTATGCCTCTTCCATGTCTATCTCAGGTTTCTCTTCAGTCTTTCATACTGGGATATGATCCGGGATACCTTCGAGACCTTCCTTTCCTGCTCGATGGTCTGTCTCTCTATCTCCTGCAGGACGGCCAGCCGCTCGGAGTCGTTCATCTTCACGCTTGTGGAGAGTATGGTCCTTGACAGGCTGATGAGCCGTGTGTTGTTGAGCATGACCAGGTCAAGGCTGGATGTGAGCGTCTGCAGGGTTGACGTGCCCAGTTTTTTGTTCGTCACCAGGTCTATGCACTTCTCTGACAGCCTTCCCTGTCTCTCTATGATTGATTTGGCGGTCTCACAGCTGGAGATGACGGAGTTGACCTTGCGCATCATGTCCAGTGTCTCGTCCAGCCGGTCTTTCTGCTCCTTCAGGTAGCCCACCTGTTTCTGCAGTTCCGAGAAGTTCTTGACGTTCTGTGCAAGGTTGGGCGCGTCCGCCACCGCCCATTGTGCGGATGCGGTTGCCGCGTCATCAGCACGAGCATGGATAAAAGTAATTTCTTCATTTGTTCTTGTTTTTGTTGTTTCTTATTGATGTTCCCTTATATATTCCTCTATGGCGTCCTCCATGGACATCCTCCGGTTCTTCTCCTCAAGGTCCGACCATATCTCCCCCTCCGTCTGGAACGCAAGGAATTTCTCCCTTGAGAACTCCAGGCGGGTGACGGTGGCGTAATGTTCCCCCAGCCGCATGAAACACTCCGAATAGGGCCGTTGTCCCGAAAAATTGTTCCTCATGGACTTCATCAGGGCTATCTGTCCGGGATGGGTCAGCCTGAACCTGTCTATGACGGACTGGTAGATGACCTCCTTGGTGGGGAGCACGAACAGCATGTCCGTATTGGCTATGATGTTCTTTGTGTGCTCGTTCTCCGGCAGCTGGTCGGGATTCTGGATGATGGTGTACACCGCCCCGTTCTCCTTCCTGATCTTCTGATAGCAGAAGGCCACGGAGCTGTGTATCCCGGTTCCCGTGGCCGTATCGACCATCTGCGCGGTCTCGCCGTACTCGTCAAAGATCAGGACGCCCCGTTTCCTCCGGTCACTGAGCAGCTTCTTTTGTATGACGGTGAATATCATGCCCATCACGAGGTTGCTCAGAAACCTGTCCTGCTTGATCTGCGTCAGTTCGAACACGATGAACTTCTTTCCCGAGAAGTCCGTTCCCGTATCCTTGCATACGTTCTCGTAGCGTCTGCCGGGCAGGAACTCGCCGCAGTTCAGGCTGAAGGACTCCAGGGAGAAATAATCTTTGGGGATGTGCTTCCTTGCCAGAATCTCGGGGTAATGTTCCGTCACGTGGTTGTAGAAACTCTCGAAATTGTGCCTTCACGGACATTCTCGTAATAGTCCTGGATGAAACGGGTGAGGGCCACCTCCTTCTCCGACTCGTCCTTTGTGAACATGTGCCTCCAGTATTTCTGCACGACCCCCGAGAGCATCTCGATGCTTCCGTTGTCCAGTTCCTCCCCCTGCAGGTCGAAGGGTTGATGCCCAGCGCCGTCCTGCCGTCGTAGTCCACGTGCAGGGAGATGTCCGGATAGAGCCTGCAGAGCTGGCTGAAGCTCTTTCCGAACTCGACCACCACGACCGTATAGTCCTGCTCGATGAGTTGCTGGGTAAGGTTCAGGGTAAAGGCGGACTTGCCGCCGCCGGTTCCGGCTATGACCATCCCGTTACGGGCGTTGACCCTCTTCTTGCCTGCATCCCAGATGTCCTTTCTCAGAGGGACCTGGTACATCCTGTCATGCACATAGATGCCCTCGCTGTCATTCCTGAAACTGCCGCACTGGAGAAAGAAGCACAATGCCATGGGCAGGGTGGTCAGGAACAGGTATTTCCGTGGCATCAGGTGGATCTGGCCGGGGACGCAGGCGAAATGCACCGCAGCCAGGTTCTCATATCCGGGAATATAATACCCGAGACGGGCCAGGTTGAGCGTCTCCCTGATCTTTTTGTCGGCCTTCTCCAGTTCGGCCCCCGACTCGTCGAACACACAGACCGAGAAGAAGCTGCGTACCAGTGTCTCGTTCTCCTCAAGGATTTCCTGCTGGAGTTCGTCCAGTTTCTGGTACTGTACCTTGATGGACCTGCTCATGCCGGAATTGCTTCCATAAATGTCGATATTGCGGGCGATCCGCTCGCGCAGCCGTCCGTTCCCCTCAAAGAAAACCACCTGGTTCACGATGTGGTTGTACGGCAGGTACATCCCAAGCCGCTCCAGCATCGGATGGTACAGCAGGGAGCCGGCGGGAGGAAGGGAGTCGTCCCGTACACAGGAATCCAGGCTGCCGTCAGGGAGAAAGATTTCATCGCAGACGGCGAAACAGCGTGCCCGTTTCTTTCCTGTGCGGAGTTCCGTGTCGGCATGTATGTCCACAACCGCCCCCGGGGCGTCGAACAGGGTGGTGTATCCGGCCGTGAAGTCCCGCATTTCCTGCCCTGACATCGGGGCTATCTCCGTATCACGCATGCTCCGGATGATGCCGACGGCGTTGTCAACTCCCTCGAGGAATTCATCGAGCCTGGCGAGGTCCTCCTTATGGAGGTTCTCCTTATAGGACAGGGGTGAGGATATGTAGGCCTTCTCAAGACTTTTGAGTCCGGAAAGTACAAAGTGCATGACGCAGGTATGGCTGACATACAGTCGTCCCCGGAAATGCCGCGCATCGGCCCGGTCAAGGAAAGAACCGCCGGCAATGTCCGGACAGTACCTTTCCTTGAGGAACACATCCTGTTTGTGCACATATGTGCCGTCCGGGAGAAACTTGAAGGCTTCCCGGAACATGCCGTCCCTCCTGTCGATATCCTCCGGAGTCAGGGAATAGCATTCCGGTTCCCGGAGTTCGAAAGAAACGCATATGCTGCCGCTGCGGGTCAGGACGACGCCCTGTCCCTCCGATTCACTGACAATGTCAAGTATGCTGTATGCCTCTTCTGATTTCATTATGCTCCTTTTTTGTTAATACCCTGTTTATGTCCAGATTACTGATGTTTATCTCTTTTCCCGTCTCCTTGAACTTTTGGGGCCGTGCCTTTCTTTTCAGCTTGTATAGAAGCAGCGGCAGGTGGGCAGCGAGATGACGAGCACCAGGACCGGCAGGTCCAGTTGCCTGCGGATATCCCCGCACGGATGCCGAGGAAGAACAGGACGAAAGCGGCGGAACAACAGCCGACGAATATCCAGTAGTCCCCGGAAAGAAGCCCCCGTATCATGCAGGGGCTCTCCAGTCCTTTTCTGATCCTGTATCTCATATCGACAGGCTGATACCGGAAATGGCACTCTTTACGGCGGACACCACGACTGCGGCCAGCAATGCAAAGCCGACATACCAGCCAGTGCGACAAATCCTTCCTTTCGCGTGCCCCTGTTCTCCTTGTCGATGATATTGTCCCATTGCTGGATAAGGCCCAGAATGATACCTCCAAGCATAAAACCGCCGAACACGGGTAGTGTAAAACTGTCCAGGACATCATTGATTGCTCCCCGGGCATCCTGGGCGAATCCCCGGAGTGTATATGATGCAGACATGACAGTCAGAAACAATTTTTTTCCTGTAAAATTTCTCATTTTGTTATTATTTGTTAGGTTTGATAGTTCCGTTATAGTCTTCTCCTTCCTGCCAGGGACGGACACTTACACCGGAGAGAATGAGTCCCCCTTCTTTGCCCAGGGACAATGCATATCCGTATCTTTTTCCGGCCTCCAGGGTGACGGCCGGCAGCAGCCAGCCGTATGTGTTCTCCTGAAAACGGATCACGACCCTGTTGTTTCCCGCCTTGCCCGGCAGCAGAAGGAGGGTGTTCCCCTCCGAGGGGACCGTTCCTTTTTCCCCTGCCGAGAGTTTGCCGCCGGCAAGGTCATAAGTGCCGCCTGTAGGAACCCCCTCCACACTCAGAGTGCACGCGCTGCTGCCCTCTATGGTGAATTCCAGCAGGCAGAGCAGGTGTTCCATCCCTATGTCCGCTGACCGGTTCTGCCAGTCCAGGCGTATCTCCGGATGCCAGGTAGTCGGTCTGGGGGACCAGGCTCAGGGGCAGCTCCTTTCCCGGGATGGCGGCGAAAGGGGAGAATGCGAACAGCCTGCAGGGGGTCTCCGTGAGTGTGACCTCCGGAAAGATCCAGCCTTCCCCGTATGTTACATGCAGCGGGTTTACGGCTCCGGCATAACCGCCGCCCGTATCGTCAAGCAGCACCATTCCGAAATCTTTCACAAGGGTGGGACTTCCGTCAGTTCCGCCACGGCTGGAGCAGCTCTCTATCCTCAGTCCGGCCTTCCCGCCTTGCGGGAAGGGCTCCCGTTCACTCGAGCAGCCGCAAGGACTGCCGGTAGCAGGAACAGGACAACCGGTTTGTATATGTCTATTTTCATAACCGCATTCAATTGATTTTTTGTTATTGTTCGATGTCAATGGAAGTCTTTCCCGGCTGTACAATTTTCAATGACAGCGTTTTGCCGCTTTCATCCTGTTTGAGGGTCACAAGACCGGTCCTCCTTTCCTTTGCCGGATTCTCGTCATAGCTTACCGATGAGCCGTTCACATGAATCCAGCTGTCACCGGATGCGTTCCAGGAAAGGGCTTTTGTAGAGTTGCCCGTCTTCTTATAACTTGTTATGTCCAAAATGAATGAGCCGGCCGATGAGTCGTCCGGATATTCGGTATGGCTGGTTCCGCCATCCGCATAGCTGAAATAATAGCTTACCGGAGATCCCTCCTGGGTGATTGTGGCCGTGGCCGAGCTTCCTCCGTGACTTGCCGTAAACACACAGCTCCGGGATGAGCCTGACGGGTTTTCCGACACTGTCACCGTATTCCCTGAAAGGAGGAATTCTTCTGCTCCTCCGCTGAGGGAGGGGACAGCCGTCTGTGTGTTTTCTGCCACTCCGTTGACGAACACTCCGCGTGAGGCTCCCGCCACAAGGAAGATCTGCCGCCCTGCCAGCCGATGACGGAGGGATTTGCCGTAAGGGTGACCGACAGCCGCCATAATTACGGTACCTGGCTCGAGTGTACGGTCCGACAGTACCTCGAAACTGTACCGTGTGTCATTCGACACGATCCTGCCGTCCTCGTACCATCCTGCGAACTCATAACCGCCGTTCACGGACGCGGTGACCGTGCAGGTGCTTCCCATGTCGTACAGGCCCGCACCTGTGGTGCTTCCACCCTGCGGATAGTCAAGGACGGTTATCCGTATCTTGTAATCTATCCGGTAGTTGTGGATTCTGCCGGGTTCGGTGGTCATGTCGGAAGTGCCGCGCAGCTTCATGTCCGGGGTTCCTGTGAGGGTTATGTAATTGGAGGTTGTCGTAAGGGTCTGGGCGGGTATGGTCATCCGGAATACCGTGGTGAGGTTCCCGGAACTGTACCTGTACATGGCATAGCTTCCCCTAGTTTCGTCCGTAACGGTTTTTCCGGTAAGCAGGTTGAACCGGCTGCCGTATTTCACATTTTCCATACGGGCGCCGTCCACGCGGTCACTTCCTTCCACCCGGACCTCCACGGTCGACAGCCGGTGCTCGAAATGCAGCGGTATCGTATAGTCCTGTATTACGTCCGTATAGGACGCTGTCAGGAAATCGGCTGAAAGCCATCCGGACTTTTCCTGCTGGTCTCCTATGGCATGGGATATGGCGGTGATGTCTGTCTGCCCCTCCTTGAAAGGATAATATACATAGAAGTCAAGATCGGTCCCCACCGTCACAATGATGTTGTCCTCTTCCGTTGCGGGTTTGAATGCCCGGCCGTCATAGGTGTATTTGTTATTTGTGGCCCAGTACACGCCGGTCTTGGGCTCGATGGCAAATACGCCTATGGAGTTTCCCTTTTCGAACGTGCCTTCCTGGGTGGCACGCGTTTGGGCGACGGTAAAGGTGACACGGCCGTTTTCCGGGCATGGCTCCTCCTGTTCCTTCCGGCAGGAGGATACGGACAGCAGGACAAGGAAGCCGCAGATTATCGTTGTTATTGATTTTACCATGATTGTTTTTTTAGGACGGGGACCGGAGTCCCCTGTTGTTCTGTAATTTATTTGACCGGTACAAGCGTTACGTCGGATTCGCTTGAACCCCATGCTCGATGGTTACGGACTGTCCGTTCTCGCCTCCGATTTCCGCGTCATTGGAGCGCATCGTTATCGAATAGATATATCTCTTTCCGGCTTCCCAACTTATCTGGGGAATGGAATAGGTATAGGTTGCCCCGTCGATGACGACCTCCATGCTGACTTCTCCGGATGCCAGGCTCATGGGATAGATTGCGGCGGCGAATCTACCGACGGGTTCCCCTGTGCCGGAATGGTCGTGTTGGGAGTCCATGAGAGTTCCGTGGATGTCGGGGAGAAGATGATCCTTCCGTTGTCGTTCAGGTTCATTGTCCCCGAGGTTCCGAACTTGGCCGCCTTGGATTTCAGTTTCGCGGATGTCAGGTTGCCGTCATTATGATATTCCGGAGAAACTTTCAGACGGATGACGAGCTGGGACAATGCATGTTTCATGGGAATGACGGCATCCGTTTCAATGACCGACACCTGGTTTGTGCTCTTTCCCCACATGTAGTCGACAGAGGTTCCCGCATTGATGGGAACGGGGACTTTGGTACCGTCAGCGACGGCCTGGTTGTATGGGTAATACGCCCATATCGTCGCCTTGTCCGAAAGAAGATAGACGGGTTTTGCCTGGCTCCATCCGGCCGCTGTTTTTGTGGACTTGTTGTTCTGCGCGTCATAACGCGGATAGGCGTCCCCCCATCCGGTGGCCTTGTACATGAACAGCCCCATGGCGTCATTTACCGCCCATTCGGTTTTCGGCACGAAGCCGGCCCTCGTGTCCGTGCCGACTGTCGGCACAATATTCAGTACGGAGGCTGAAACTCCGTCTGTTTCCGGTTGTTCGTCCACTATTTCCTTGTTGCTGCATGAAGCCAGCATCCCGGCGGCAATTACCGCTGCCGAAATCATAATTCTTGTTTTCATTTTTCTTGTTGATTTGGTTTTGTTATAATTATAGTCTTATGGAAATTCCGTTTCGGGGGTGTCCTCCCAGTCCGGATGATGACCGGCCCGCCAATCTCCAGTTCCCTGCCGATGTGCAGTCCAGCTCCAGCGAGATCTCGTCACCGTCGAATCCCCGCAGATACGGGGTCAGGTCAACTGACTGCCGTTCATTGAATACGGAGTCCTCCTCCTTCATCAGAACCTCTACGGCAAGAATGTTCTCTGCCGCCGGACTGAATCCGAACACATAAAGGCCCGCCGTCCATACATTGTCGGCCTTCTTTGCGAAGGAGGCGGTCGCACTTGCGGTTCCGGTCCTTTCACGGGAGGCCAGATACCTGGCCGTAGAGATTCCCGAAAGTACAGTTCAAGCCGGACAACGGTACGGTGTTGCCGGACACGTTAATCTTTATGTTCAGTTTCTGGACAAAAGCCGCAGGCTGTATCCTTACCCGTTTGGGATTCCGGTATTCAAGCCTTTCACTGAAGGCCGAGGAACAGCAGAATTTCTGTACCTCTGAAATGTGCGCCTCCCCGTCAATGGTGTCAGTCCGGACGGACAGACGCGTCTCATGATAGTCATTCCTGTCCAGCAGTTCATAGTTCCCCGTATAGAACAGGAACCTGTATGCCCCCTGGGGCAGGCTCCAGCGGAGTGTATCCTGTGTGAACGTTGTCCCTTCGGAATACGGCACATCCGTTCCGAAAGGGATGACGTGTCTTTCCTGGGGGACAGGCGGCTTTTCCTTTATTCCGCTGAAATCGCACCAGGCTACAAGTTCTCCTTCCCGGATGCAGAAGTCCTCATTGAAATTGCAGCCGCCGAGCATTATTGCGGGGAATGACGCAAGTACCAGTACTTTTCTGTCAATATTCATCTTTGTATAAATTATAAGTTTCAATAAGCGTGTTTATTTCGGGGTCCAGCCGTCCGCGCCATATCTTGCCGGCATCCTGGTCGCATGACCTGACATATGACTTGACGGCATCCTCCTTGCGCCCCAGGCGGCTGTACAGGATGGCGAGCAGGTAGTTCCGGTCTGATGTGTCCCGCTGTTCCCGCATGATCTCAAGCGCACGGGCGTCATAGCCGAGCGACATGAGGCAGACAGCGGTATTATATCTGCCGGGTAGTGTTCGTCCAGCAGGGCAAGAGCCTGTTTGTACCTCCTGTCCTCTATCATCGCACGGCAGCCATATAGGTGCTGTCGATGACCGGCATCACAACCGTGTCCTGAATCATGTCCCGCCGGTGGAGATGGAACAGGAATTCCACTCCGCGCAGGAGAGGATAATGCTTTTCCCGGATTCTCCTGTAATCCTCCGGATATTTTCTCAGGGCGTGCTCACGGATGTCCGGATTCCTTGTTTCCTCCATGATCCGGAGCAGTTCCGGCCGGTGTCTCAGGGTGTCGTCTTTTGCGACAAGTCCGCGCAGCCTTTCCCAGTCTTCCCCCCGCCATGCAGGGCGGAAGATGGTGTCAACGCCTTCCGCATCCTCCGTACGTCTTGCAAGGTACTTTTTCAGTTCCGTCGCACGTCCCCTGGACAGGAACAGATTCATCCCCGCATCACCCTCCGGAGATGAGGTCGCGGTCATCAGCACGCTGTCTATGAGGAACTCTCCTGTATAGTTTATGCTCCGTATCGCCTTGAACACCTTGTCGATTTCCGACCTGTTGTTTCCGGTTTCCTCCCGGAACTCGGTACTGCCTGTCTTATAGGCCACGTATGCGCGCAGGCTTACCTCGTCCTTGCGGGTGACAATCTTCTTTTTATAGCGGGGAGTCCGGTCAAGGAACTGCACCATGCTCGAGATGAAATAGGTGATCGTGTCCGACGGCGGAAGCGGGGTACGTGTCTCGTCCTTGGAAAGGATCAGTCCGTCAAGCGTCAGATCTATCCTTTTCGTGTTTTCCGTGGCCGGGAGCTCCTGCTTGTAGTAATAGACGAACTTGTTCCCTTCCCGGATGACCGTATCCAGACGGGCCGGCTCATACGGAAAACGCACATATTTGTCATACATGGCACCGGCCTGTTCCTTTCTCTTCTGGTTCTCCGCCATCTTGCCGTAATCGGTGAAACGCCTCGTGATGGCGGCGGAATCTTCAGGGGAGATGCTCCGGGTACGGATCTTATATCCGCCTTCGGCAAACATCCTCCATCTGGAAGGGATATATTTCCCTTCAAGCTCCCTGGTCATCCAGTAGGCGGGAAGATGCTCCAGGATTGAATTGTAGCCGGCGATGGCTCTCCGGTTCTGCTCGACACGCCAGTTGAACAGGGCAAACCGGGCATTGGCCTTGTCCGACCAGTCAATCCAGCGTTCTTTCTGCAGCACCTCGTGCTTCCAGGCCTGGAAGTATTCCTCTTCCAGTTCGGCCAGTGCCTTCCTGTAGCCTTTCCCGTCGAACAGTTTCTGCAGGTACAGGCTGTCGGGTATGATGGAGTTGATGAACGCCTGGTAGCGCATATAGCCTCTTTTCTGCATCTTGCAAAGTCAGCCCCTGAAAGGAAGATCCTGTCCAGATATAACGTATCCGAAGGCTTGTAGCCACCGGGGCCAGCTGGAGTTGCCACTTGTTGCTGACCAATTCTCCCGGAACCGTCACGACAAAATCCAGGTTTATCTTCCCGTTGCGTTCAGCCACCTGCTTGCTTCTGGCCATAACGGTAATTTCGGACAGTTCCACGGAAGTGATCTCCTCACCGGTCACGCTGTCTTTCTCGGCCCGCGTGACGATATGCCGCTCACCCTTGTCGTCCGTCCATGCTATCTGTTCCGGCACCTTGCAGGCCGTATCCGTTGTCGCCTCCCTCACCCCGGGCTGCGAGATGCGCACACGTGCCAGACGGTGCTCCGATCCGCAGGAAAGGAGCAGGCCCGAGAGCAGTGCAAACGGTATGATACGTCTTGTAGTCCTCATCCTTCCCGCTTAAAAAAGATACACGACATTGAGAGCTGCACGGGTCGGAAGAAAATGCCAGCCGTACTCCTGTCCGACAAGGTCCCCGCAGCGTTTGCACAGATATTTGTCATAAGCCAGCCATACGGCACCCGCACCGGCTTCCCATTCAAGGTTCCAGCGCCTGCCTATCTGGTAGGCCTTCCCGATACTTAAACCTACTCCGTAGCCTTCCCCCTCGTAGCGGTACTTGTTGCCGAACAGGTTCCCCACGCTGTAGGTGCCGGCCGTACCGTACATGCCGATGAATCCGCCATGTAGCTTTCCAGCAGCCAGTAGCGTACTCCGGGGGCCGCATAGAAATTGCGGAACTGCCGGTTGCGGCCGAACTTGAACGGGTTGTACTGCACGGGCAGGTGCAGTGACCATTTACGGTTCAGCGTCATGGAAGCCTCCAGATTCAGGTTGGTCGTTGCCAGACCGATCACATTGGTACGCAATGAGTAGGACTGTGCCGATACCGACAGGAAGAATGCCAGCAGTCCCGCACACAGAAACAGCTTTTTTCCCGTATTCATTCTCATGCCTCCTTTGCTTTGATGACGGTCACCTCCCAAGCCGTCAGGGTATTGAACCACCGGTTCTCCCACTGGCGGGCGGAACAGTCAAATTTCACATGCACAGTCTGGCCGGCTTCAACCGCATACCGGTCGATGTTGGCGTTCATCAGCTGCAGGCACAGGCTCTGCGGTCTGCTTTCCTCCGTCTCGAGGACAAATTCCCGGCTCTTCCACTCGTTGCCGGAAGTTTTGCCGACCCCATCCTTTATGGGAAGTACGGCGATAACTTTTCCTTGTATTTCCATTTTTAATCGGTTTTATTTAGCAGAATGTCACAATAGGCATCTGCATCTATTTTTTGAGATTGTATTTTATTGATTTTGAATCCGGCTTCTAAAAAATCAGAAAGTTCGATGCCTGATAAGAAAAAAAGTCCTTATCTCAATATATTCTCCGGGCATTGTTAAACCTGACATCTCCTTTTGTTGCCAATATCTAACCCATGTATGAGCGTTCTTATTGAGAAGGTTGAATATAATTTGTTCTATACTCATTCTTAATTTAATATTAATCATCTTCAACGAAAGTGTTAGTCGTGTTTATCACACCAGCAGAATCAACGCTCTTACCATCCCGGATAAACACTTTTTCTCGCATTAACTCTTCATAGTCATATCGTGACATTCCGATTACACACACACGACCATCAACATACAATTTACATTTCATTAATTCAGTTTCTTCTATCGGACCGATAACATCTATTTGAATTGTTCTTTTATTCATAATTCATTCCTTTCTATATCGTTTATAGTCATATCCAGCTATTTCCGTTGAAAATCAAAAATGGCTTTCTGTAGCTCTTCACTATCTTTGGGTATATGTGTTTCATCAATATGACAATAGCAATATTTGCTGCCGTAACTGCACACGTTGAATGTATTGTTCAGAATCTCGCCATATTCCCACCGTGCATTCGGATTCGGTATCCTACCTTCCTGGAGCCACTGCCATTCTGTTTTCATGTTCTCTCGATAAGCCATGTTTTTTTTTCGCTTCTCGTCCCTTTTATCTGATGCTTTTTTGTGCTCTTTTTCGTTTAGCTCTAAGCATGTCCTTTGCAGTTTCAGAGTCTTTGTGAACTTCGTTGTCTTTGTAGTATGTTGCTTTCTGCCCGTGAAAACAATTAGTCCAACGTTCTTCACCTACCGCATCAGCGTTAGGTACATAACCCTCTTTTGCCCATTGTAATGCCGTTAATGCTTTCATAGGTCTTATTGTATTAAATACAATTTATAGCTTCAACTTTCTTAATACATCTACCATCAGGGGGAGTTATTGTGAATCCTCATATCCTTTGACTGATTCCTGCCGGTATGCCTCCGCAGAAGATGGAGCAGCGCTTGACAAGACGCAGCCGCCGGGTCTCCACGCAGGGAAGCACCTCCAGGGTCACCACCACCGGCGCGTCCTGCCAGGTGATTCGCGGAAATATCTCTCCGAACTGTCCTTTGGGGATGTAAAGGCTTCCTCGCCGGTCCACATCCCCGTGTCCCTTTCGGGAGGACAGGTGAAAAGATGTCCCGTACCGTTATAGTCCACGGCAAACCAGTATGTGTTCCTCATCCTTTCTCTCCGTCCTTGTCTTTCCCGGGAAAGGAAACTATGCCTTTTCCCAGCAGGTTCCTCACTTTTGCAATGGAGATGATGCATACAAGATTGTCCGGCTTTCCTTTCACATGGATGTACCATCTTCCGGAATCGTTTCCCGCATCGAAATGCAGGGGTTGGGTACGCGGATACCTGGCATCCAGTTCTTCTATCCGGCAATGAATCTCCTCTTTCAGATCATCCAGTGCGTTCCGGTCCTTGAGCAGGCAGTCCTTGAACTTCAGGATATGGCTCTGGAGCTCGCTGCCTTTCCTATTGACCGACGCATAAGTCTGTATATAATGTATAAAGTACATACTATTATGATTTTAACGGTTTATTCTATTTCCTTGCCCCATAAATCCAGATCACTGGGGGCGGTCCTGATCTGATACGCAAGCCACAGCATGCCCAGTGCATACAGGGTCGCAAATGATATCCACAATACTGTCATATACCACCTCCTTTTATCTGCCGGTTCAGACTGATGTTCCTGCCGTCACCCATGCCTGAGTAATACGCGGAGCGGTCGGTTCCGGTCTTTCTCGGATGTGCCTTTGAAGTGCCGGTTCCTATTTTTTCCAGGTACTTGTCAATAAGCGCGTCATGGCAGCATGTTAGGGCGGTTTCCCGTGCCTCACCTTCGGAAGTGGTGGACTCCTTCAGACGCATCAGCTTGCGGATACGTTCCATGATTTTATCCGGTATGTCATTGTTCAGTTTCATGCTTGATCGTTTAATCCTCATCAAAATCATCCTTCTGTAAATCGTAGCCGGTCAGTACGGCTTCTTTCAACAACGTTTTCAGGTCATCTGACGGGCCGGATGACAGCAGTCTTCCGGCAATCTCTTCCGCACGTTCCTCAAGGCTTTTCTTTTCCTCCGTGCAGAAAGTGACCGTACCGAACCGGGTGGTGTATTTCCTGCCTTCTATAGTTATGTCCTGGGAGAAGTTCACGCGGGCGCATTGCACCTGACAGATTCCCTGGCCAGACGCTTTCCGAACCATCCGGCAAAGGTCATGAGCCCGTATGGGAACCGGCGGCCCTGTCCATGCAACGCTCAAGGTTCTGGCTCATGCCCTCCTCGAACATGACCCTCGCAAACGTTCTCCCGGCATTGCAGCCGTTCCGGACTGCCGCATCCCGGTATATTTCCTCAAATGTTTTCATCGTTCTGTTTTTTTGCTCTTCATATTTCATGTCCCGCTGCCGGACACCCGGTCTTCTGCAGGAATTCGTTAAAATCATTGCACCTGGGGTACAGGCGTTCCGACTCGTTCACCAGTATCACGTCTTCAGGAAGGAAGCTCCGTATCTTTCCCAGTGCCCCGCGTCCCGGGGCGTCGTTGTCGAGAAAGGCGTGCACCTTCTCATACTTTGAAAGGAAATCCTTTGAACGGTCCACAATGGCCGTGGAGTTCAATACGCACACGTCCAGCTTTCCAAGTGCGGGCATCTCCGGATGCTCCCTTGCGTACTGCTTGAAACTGAGAAGGTCAAAAAAGCCCTCGAAAACGGCGCAGGACCTGTTGCCTTCACTGATGCAGGTAATATCCTTGGCGTAGGCGCACCCCTTGAACATGCTGTTCCGCAATTCGAAACCCCGGTGGTCGTTGGCGAATCCGAGCGCGTATTTCTCACGCGGATTCCTCTCGAAACAGTAGTGGACCTCCACACAGTATTTACGGACAATCTCCCCGTCAATGCCACGTGAGGCGGCGTAGTCAAGCAGATGCCTGTTCTGAACGGGAATGACCTTCAGGACGGTCATCGGGGCGGCTGCCGGAAGCCTTCCTGACACCGTTTCCGGTTTCCGTATCGAAGGCATGGAAAGCTGCGGGGAGGTCCTCATCTTTCCGAGTTCCTTCATGGCCTGCGGAAAGGAGCAGTTTTCCACACGCATGACCAGATCCACCGCCCTGCCATACGTACCGTCCCCAAAATCATACCAGCGGTTCTCCTCCTGAAACCTTGAAGCTCGGGGAAGTATCGGAACGGAAGGGGGAACGGTACATGTCATAGCCGCCGTACCGTCTGGACGGCTCGTAACCGTAATGGGAGAGGATGTCTCCCAACGGGATTGAATTGGCTTCCTGTGATGTCATGGTTATGTCGCTTTAATGGTATTTTCCGTTTGATTCCTGCCGGTCCTCACGGATGGGCAGGATGAGTTCTTTAAATTTATAAATTTATTCCCGCCATCCTCGCGGACAGCTTTTCAGGGTAATTCCATCATATTGTCAACACGGCGTTCCGGCTTCTATGCGGAAACTGCCTGCCTCATACGGCTCAGGATAAACCTGGTGGGGCTCTTGATCCTCTTGTTCCCCCAGGTTTCCTTCAGGGCGGTGTCCAGCACCATGGGCGCCACGGAGGCGAGCTGCAGGATCTCCTGCTGGTCCCTCACCGCGACCCCCAGAAGCTCGAGCGTCTTGCGGCGGTTGCGCATGGTTTCCTCCTGCTTCCTCTGCCGGTCGGCCTCTCCGTACTCGGCGTTGTATTTGGCGATATAGTTTTCAACGAGAGGATACAGGTAGTTCCCCTTGGTCAGGTGGAAATCACTCTGCAGGATATCCTCGATCGCCTTTCCGACCGGGAATTCGGGATAACAGGCCGAAAGCCGGTATATCCAGCCGGTATAATACTCGTCCACTCCCAGATACTTGAGCTTTCCCGGAAGAGAATCCCTGTCCTCATCCTTCTCCCTTCACCGGAGCTTGTGCCGGAGGGGTTGGGGAGGATATTTTATTTTCTTTTTATTTTATACGGTTTTATTTTCGCGAGTTTTGTCCGCTTCTTTCGCGAAGTTCCTTTTCAGCGGCGAACAAATGTGCTATGCGAGTCACAGCCTGCCGGATTTCCTTCCCATCCTCCGGAAGGGAAGCCGGAGATCCGCATTCATGTGCCGGGGTGTCCTGCTGTTCACAAGTGGCATGCGGTATGGTGGCGGACTCCGGTGACGGTTCCGTTTCCAGCAGAAGGATGCTTTCCGGAATGCCGGGCTTGCGGTGGATGGCCTTGCAGATGCCTACATACAGTTCCTGTATCTCCTCACTGGTCAGAATCTGTTTGTCCTGCCACAGTTCTTTGTTGAAAAGACCCAGTTCGGCGCAGTAGTCGATGATGTCCGAAACCTTTTTCTCATCCATACGGGAATAGTCCGAGATGTCGAACAGACCGTCGGCATCCATAACCATATAGCATCCCTCGACACGGTAGATCTCGTTTACAATGAAATGGAACACACCCCAGCCTTCCATTCCAAATTTATTTTTTAGTCTCTTTACTTTCGGATCATAGAAATGATCGGTTTCGAACCTGAAATAGGTGAAACCCTTTTTAGCTGTTTTTGGCATAAGCTTTATATTTAAAGTGGATAATACATCAGCTGGCCGAAAGCTCGAACTCCTTGGGAATGTCGGGATATCGGGAGAGCAGACCGCAGGATCTGACATGATCCATATAGTTCCGCTGTATGTCAGCAGAAGTCAGGATGCGGTGTTTTTCGTATAGCTCACCGTTGAAAAGTCCGACTTGTATGCAGCCGTTGACAATTCTTGTGACATCTTCCAAAGAGGCATTCCAGTAAGAGGCCACCGCCTGCGCCGTTTCCTCGCACCACAGCAGGAGGTAGCTCCCGTTGTGGAGTGTCTCGTTTACGAGATACCGGTAAATGCTGTAACCGGAAAAACCGTATTGGCGGGTGAGTCTTCTGACTTTCATGTCAGAAAATTGGGAAGTGCTGAGCTCATAGCAAGGATGTGTTCCGCATTCCTGGCGCCGTACAGCCCGTGACAGGCGGCGGCTTGTTCCGTTTGTAAAGCTTTGGGTATTCATATATGATAATGTATAATGTTTACTGTTAAGAATTATGTATATGACGGACCGGGCTCCCACTCCTTGGAGAATGGGACCGGTGATTATCTGGCCGGAGGAATATGGTGCTTCTTCCGGACGAACTGGACATAATTGTGGACGGTCTTCTCGCAGACGTGCGGAAAGTCCGGATAATGTTCCCGCAAGTAGTCGCCAATGCGGCTGCTGGAAATGGAGGGAAACTGGTAAGGAGGGATGCGACGGCCTGCTCGTAGGCATGGAGTTTGTAATGCCGTTCTTTGTGCTGGAGGACTTCCTCCAAGCTTAGGGATTGAAGATGTCGTACCGTATTACGGGACACACCAAGACGACGGGCTGTCCGCGCAATGTTGATTCCCCGTGAACGAAGATCAAGGATATTGCTCCATAATATGTATTTTTCTGTTAAATTTGCCGCATCCATAATCTATTAGACAGATTTCGTAACTGGGACATTCCAGATTACGAATCTTTGATGCAGCTAAATTACCGCCCTCACTAATTTCCAATATGCAAGCAACATGGATAATAAATCAGCTCCATTATCATCAAAAATAGTAGAAGTAATGTTTATTTTATCTCGATGCTCCACATTTTCAATCAACTCATAAACCGTATTGTATCCATTCTCACCCCTTATCAAATCATTGTATTTTCCAGAGCCCTCAAGACTAATTTCAAGGTATGAGATGTTGGTTGCAAGAACTTCGTCATACCCCTGAATATCCATACTCATTCCATTTGAAACAACTCCATAAAATATTCTCCTATCTTCCTTATATTCCGCTAAAAGATTCAGGATATCAAAGATTCTATTATCCAAAAAAGATTCTTTACCCGAAAAATGAAAATGTTTCATACCCATTCCAATAGCTTCATCAAGAAAACTTCTCCATCTTGCCAAAGAAACCGACTCTGATATGGGCCGGGCATCTCCAAAATAACAATGCCTACATTTCAGATTACATTTATTACTGACGAATGAATCTATAATCATAGGTTCATTCTGCCGCAGCTTGGCATCTATATGTTCCATAAAAGATGCCTTATCTATATATTTTTTCAGATTTCCAATCATCTGGCAACTTCGTAATACAATATATAAGTAGAATTCATTAACGGATTATCTTCTTCATAAGATATCGTATCTGTGATTTCGGACATATCAACGTCCAAAATCAACTGGGCCTTATCCATACCGACTTTATATTTATATATACTTGCCGATTTAAAACCTATATCTTCTTTACATTCCAAAGACATTTTCAGATGTTTCACCGTACCTGCCAAAAAATTAGGCAATGTAGTATAGTCGCAATCTGTAATATTCA
>ENA-OQAN01000291-OQAN01000291.1-human-gut-metagenome-genome-assembly--contig:-NODE-291-length-27453-cov-1.868257_pt1 | contig 27453 bp, 32 predicted proteins | sample MGYA00242735_ERZ504527 | MGnify/ENA primary metagenome ERZ504527 (study PRJEB26092, sample SAMD00036230) | human gut metagenome | host: Homo sapiens | study: EMG produced TPA metagenomics assembly of... | reverse complement strand
GGGAATCATTCTATTCTTCTCCACTTTGATAAAAAACAGCATTATGCTGCTTATTATAGGTATCATGATAGGATACATCACCTCATCTGCCATCTCCCTGCTTCAACTTCTTCTCCACGGCAGAAGGAGTGCATTCCTACATGATTTGGGGAATGGGAAACTTTGGAGGAGTATCTTTACAACAGCTTCCCTTTTTCTCTCTGGTTACAGCGACAGGGCTGCTGATTACCATACTCTTGATAAAACCTCTGAATGCCTTGCTGCTAGGCACACGCTATGCCGAAAACCTAGGAATCAACATTCGCCGTACACGCAACCTGCTGCTTATCGCCACCGGAATACTGACAGCAATAACAACTGCTTTCTGCGGCCCGATTTCTTTCATCGGACTGGCTGTACCTCATATCGCCCGTCTGATGTTGGGAACATCCAATCATAATTCCTTGCTGCCCGTCACTATGCTGACCGGCGGAGTGATTGCACTAGTTTGTAACTTTATCTGTATTTTGCCGGGCGAAGCAGGTATCATTCCGCTAAACGCCGTCACCCCGGTCATTGGTGCGCCCATTATTATTTATGTCATTGTGAACCAACGTAAAATCCAGTATTTCAACTAGTGGAAAAGCAAGCTGTTATCACCGCAACAGACCTATGTATAGGTTATCGCACCCATAAAGAAGAGAAGAAAGTGCACGAACACCTTTCTTTCGAGCTTTACCCAGGAGAACTGACCAGTCTGCTTGGAGCCAACGGAGCCGGAAAATCGACGTTACTTCGTACATTATCCGCCTCACAACCCTCTTTAGCCGGAGATTTACAATTACTGGACAAACCTTTACAACACTATTCGGAAAAAGAACGTTCCCGTACCATTGGCGTGGTTTTGACGGACAAGACCCAAGCAGGAGGATTGACCGTGTATGAACTGGTAGCTTTGGGACGCCAGCCGCACACGGGGTTCTTCGGAAGATTGCACCGGCATGACCATGCCATCATTCAAGAAGCCCTAAATGCCGTAGGAATCACTCACAAAGCACAAAGTTATACAGCCGAACTTTCGGACGGAGAGAGACAGAAAGTAATGATAGCCAAAGCATTGGTACAAGAATGTCCACTGATTATTCTGGATGAGCCAACCGCCTTTCTGGATGTAGTAAGCCGAATAGAAATCATGACTTTACTGCACAGACTGGCCGTGGAACAAAACAAGGCTATTCTGCTATCAACCATGATATAGAACAAGCTCTAGTCCTGTCGGACAAGCTTTGGCTGTTGTCTAAAGAGAAAGGATTGCAATGTGGAGTGACGGAAGATATGATTCTAAGCCATCAGATGGACAACTTATTCTCACACAGTAATATCCGGTTCGATTATGATCATGGCATCTACTATCCAACCGTGAATGGAAAGCAGGAAATAACGGTGGAAGCGACAGATGAAACCTTGCTGCACTGGACTATCAACGCACTGAACCGTCACGGATATACTTGTCTGCAAGCCAAAAACGCTCCTGCCGGTCTGCCCCATCTACAAGTCATCGCCCCCGATGCCTTGTACCTCACCCGGGACGGGAAACATCGGACATTCACTTCGTTCGGAAGTTGCTGGAAGAAATAAAATAAAGACACGCATCAATCATTCCGAATTATGCACAGTATCTTTCTGTAAATCAACGACATGCTGTGCAAATATATTCTAAATTCCCCTGAAACGGTTTGCCATTCTCCGCTGCCAAATTCTACTTGACGTATATTGGTTGTTCCAATTCCTGTGTCATAGTTGCGGTTGCTTCCTTGCAGGGGAGCGTCATAAGGCGTATTTTTGTCCATCTGCATTTGTTGCTTCACCCGAGTGAAGAGGCGATTTCACTTAGGTGAACAGCCGTTTCCGCCTAGGTGAAACAGTTGCTTCACCCGGGTGAAATATCAAATGGAACGGAGTGAAAATATAATAGGAATAGGCTCTTGTTACATACGTAACAGGATTCGATAGCCGGAAGCATACCACCGATTGAGGGGGATTTGAGAAACCTTCACACAGAAAGTGGTTAGTAATGAGCATGTTGCTGTGACGGAACTTTTTTGTTCTTCATGTAAATGAACCCAAAGTAACTATTCAATCCGCCCCCACGGTGAACCATTGGATAGTTACTTTGGACTTTTGGCCCCCTCTCTTATCAGAATTTCTAAAAGCTATTCTTTCATCAAATAGCCTTTGAAACTTTCAAAGTCTTTTTCCATCGGAATACTTTGTTTAGTTCCTTTCATAAACTCTTGCAGTTTGGTGGGAATCTCCACTTTGTCGCCAATGATACCTTCCACAGTTTCCAGGAATTTAGCCGGATGTGCCGTTTCCAGAAAAATACCCGTCTCGCAGGGGAACAATCCTTCGGATAAAGCACGATAACCGCAGGCTCCATGCGGATCGAGCAAGTAACCGGTTTCCCGATATACCTCACCCACCGTTTCACGAATCTGTTCATCCGTATAAGTCGCACCAGAGATATCCGCTGTTATGGCAGCATGACTGTTATCATACAATGCCAGTACACGGGCAAAATTACTTGGATCTCCCACATCCATTGCATTGGCAATAGTAGCAATGGAAGGACGAGGGTTGTATTTTCCGGTCTGCAAGTATTGGTAGAAAATATCATTCCGGTTATTGGCCGCAATAAAACGCTTGACAGGCAAGCCCATGCGTTTACCAAATAGTCCGGCGGTGATATTACCAAAGTTTCCGCTAGGTACGCATACTACCAGATGATCCGCTTTTCCTTCTTTCTTTAACTGTGCGTAGGCATAGAAGTAATAAAATGCCTGTGGCAGGAAACGAGCCACATTGATGGAGTTGGCAGAAGTCAACTTCATGTGTGCATTCAAGTCAGCATCCATAAACGCATTCTTAACCAATGCCTGACAGTCATCAAAAGTACCGTCCACTTCTAGCGCTGTAATATTCTGACCCAGAGTCGTGAACTGCTTTTCCTGAATTTCACTGACTTTTCCTTTCGGATAAAGCACATACACATGAATACCTTCACTCCGAGGAAGCCATTGGCTACAGCACTACCGGTATCCCCCGAAGTCGCAACCAGTACATTCACCTGCTTTTGCCCTTCTTTTTTAATGAAGTAGCCCAACAAACGGGCCATGAAACGTCCACCTACATCTTTAAATGCCAATGTGGGACCATGAAACAGTCCCAAAGAGTAAATATTATCTTTTACCTTTACGGCAGGAACATCAAAACTCAATGTATCATAAACTATCTGCTTCAGTGTTTCAGCAGGAACATCCTCACCGAAGAAAGCATCGGCCACGCGATAAGCAATTTCCTGAAACGACAGATTCTCAATCTGATCATAAAACTCTTGCGGCAATGGCTTGATGGCCTCGGGCATATACAAACCTTTGTCAGAAGCCAGTCCCTTCACTACAGCTCTTCCAAGAAAGCATCGGGAGCCGTGGTCGATTCGTTACTGTAATATTTCATAGTAAACAATTTTTCAATGTGTTAATGTGCTAATGTGCCAAGGGCTTTACATGGAGGATTGCCATTGGGCAAATTAGCAAACTGCCACATTATTTTTTCATAAATTCATTCATAAACTCATCTTCTTTCAATATTCCATAACTGCCTTCCACACATGCCACTTCATCAAAGGTCTGCACACAGTCCGGTTCTATACCGGGATAATAGATAAGGAAAGGCACAGGTTCGGCCGTATGGGTACGGAGTTCGCAAGGCGTAGGATGATCCGGAAGCACGGCGATAGCCACAGGCTCATCCCAATCCTTCACTGCTTCATAAATAGGTCCTACAGCACGTTTATCCAGATTTTCAATAGTAAACTGCTTCAACTTAAAATCTCCTTCGTGACCGGCCTCATCACTGGCTTCAATATGCAGATACACAAAGTCGTCCGTCTTCAATGCTTCCAATGCCGCAGCAACCTTATTCTCATAATTCGTATTATATAAACCGGTAGCCCCCTCTACAGCAATACGGCGTAATCCTGCATAATGTCCTATGCCATTGATTAAGTCCACCGCTGAAATAACAGATCCTTTCTGTATGGCCGGATACTTCTCGGAAAGAGGTTCCATCTGCGGACGATAGCCCGGACTCCAAGGCCAGATACTATTAGCAGGATCTTTGCCTTCGGCTATACGTTTTTGATTAATCGGATGATCTGCCAATAATTTCTGAGAAGCAGGATAAGATTATTAATCAATCCGGCCGTTTCCTGCGCCTCCGGTACTTCCGCCTTCACCATGAGCGGACGGAAAGGCTGCAAAGGCACATCATGGGGCGGGGTGCAGTCCAATTGTTTATTTCCCCCTTTTATCACCAACAAATGGCGATATTGTACACCGGTATAGAAATGAATCCGGTCAGAACCCAATTTTTCTTCCAAATATTTAACCAGCACATCAGCTTCTTCGGTAGTGATATGTCCGGCGGAGTGATTTTTTATCTTCTCATCTTCGATGCAGATAATATTACAACGCATAGCCATATCGCCCGGTTGCAACTCCACCCCGATGCTTGCTGCTTCCAACGGCCCACGACCTTCGTACACTTTCGGTAAATTATAGCCCATAACAGACATATTCGCCACTTCACTACCCGGATGAAATCCGGGAGCGACTGTAATCAATCTCCCGGTACGTCCCATAGCAGCCAATTTATCCATATAGGGTGTACTGGAGTATTGCAGCAATGTTTTGTTTCCTAGTGATTCAGCAGGCCAGTCGGCCATACCATCACCTAAAATAATAATATGTTTCATAAGCCTAAATATTAGCGATGCTCATGATATCGGCAAATACTCCGGCGGCAGTCACACTGGCACCGGCCCCATATCCTTGTATCATCATCGGATATTCTTTGTATCGCTCGGTTGTAAGCAGAATTATATTATTGCTGCCTTCCAGGCCATAGAACGGATGTTTACTGTCTACTTCCTGCAAAGACACACTGCCTTTCCCATTTTCCAGCTTGGCTACAAAACGCCAACGTTTTGTTTTCATTCTCCAACTTTTGACGGCGTGATTCAAAATCCGCATCCAGAGAAGGTACTTTCTTCCAGAATTCCTCCAATGAGCCTGCAAAGAAATCATTCGGTACAAAAAGATGTTTTTCCACGTCTTCCTGTTCCAATTTATATCCGGCTTCACGAGCCAGAATAACCAATTTGCGGATTACATCCTTGCCACTTAGGTCAATACGCGGATCGGGTTCCGAGTAGCGTTCTTCCTGTGCCATTTTTATGGTCTTACTGAAAGGAATATCCGCACTTATTTTATTAAAGATATAATTCAACGTACCGCTCAATACCGCCTCTATTTTCAAGATCTTGTCTCCACTGTTTATCAAGTCATTAATTGTGTTGATAATGGGAAGCCCTGCTCCTACATTGGTTTCAAACAAGAATTTCACACCGCGACGACGGGCTATTTGTTTCAGTTCACTATAAACGGAGTATTCGGAAGAAGCAGCAATTTTGTTGGCTGCTACCACCGAAATATTATTCATCAGAAAATCTTTATATAAGGATGCAACTTCTGCACTGGCTGTACAATCCACAAACACAGAGTTGAATATATTCATACCTATAATCTCGTCATGCAACACCTGGGTGGACGAAGGCATTCCTTTCTCTGCCAACTCTTCCTTATACTGTGACAAGTCTACGCCTGCACGGGTAAACAACGCATGATGTCCATCGGCTATACCTACCACTTTCAGCTTCAAACCGCGTTCCTGCATCAACTTTTGTTGCTGACAACGGATTTGCTCTATCAAACTGCCTCCTACCGTACCTGTACCGCAGATAAAAAGGTTCAGCACCTGATATTCGGACAAGAAGAACGAATCATGAATCACATTCAATGATTTGCGCAGTGACTTGGATTCTACCACGAAAGAGATATTGGTTTCTGAAGCACCTTGCGCACAAGCAATCACACTAATGCCGTTACGGCCTAAAGTCCCGAACAACTTACCGGCGATGCCTGGTGTATGTTTCATGTTCTCACCGACAATAGCAATGGTGGCCAAATTCATTTCGGCAACTACCGGACTGATTTCCCCCATTTCTATTTCTTTGGAGAATTCCTCATTCAGCACTTCACAAGCTAGCGCCGCATCTTGATTACGCACACCGATAGAAGTACTGTTCTCGGAAGATGCCTGCGATACCATAAACACGCTGATTCCGTTTTGTGCCAATGCTTTAAAAATTTCGGAAATTCACTCCGATCACTCCCACCATTCCCAGGCCGGTAACCGTAATCAAACTCGTATCATTGATGGATGAAATACCTTTAATGGCTTTAGAACCGGAATTAACTTCCTGCTTTATGATAGTTCCCTCGCCTTGAGGATTGAACGTATTCTTAATCAGAATAGGGATATTCTTATGACATACCGGATAAATAGTCGGTGGATAAACCACTTTCGCTCCAAAGTTACAAAGCTCCATCGCTTCCACATAGCTCAACTCATTAATGGTATAGGCCGTACTGATTACACGCGGATCCGCCGTCATGAAACCATCCACATCCGTCCATATTTCCAAACTATCCGCATTCAGTGCCGCAGCTATGACAGAAGCGGTATAATCTGAACCGCCACGTCCCAAATTGGTCACTTCACCACTGTTCTTATCAGTAGAAATAAATCCGGGAACCAATGCCACTTCCGGTAATTCCTGAAAAGCTTCTTTAACCAAGCAAGTAGTCAATTCGGAATCTAGAATATGCTTGGCATGTTTTTTTCAGTCTTAATGAAGTTGCGTGAATCATACCATACCGCACCCTTTATCAACGAAGCTACAATAATAGACGACAAGCGCTCACCATAACTTACAATAGTAGCCGACGTTTTAGACGACAAGTCCTTTATCAGATAAATTCCCTGAAAAATATCCTTCAGCTCACTCAACAATTCGTTGACCTTATCCAATAAAACAGTACGCTCATTACCTGCCGGAATTACGGTATATACCATTTCAATATGACGATTCACAATTTCACGATATTCTTTCTCGTATGCGGAATCCCCATTGGCAGCCATCTGCGAAGTATTGATTAACTTGTCAGTAATACCACCCAAAGCTGATACAACTACGATTACAGGCTCTTCAACTGCCTCTACTATCTGTTTGACACTTAAAATGCTGTTCACGGAACCTACGGATGTTCCACCGAATTTCATAACTTTCATGCAATTATCTATTTTTGTCCCAGCTTCTTTTGTCATTCTGCCCTTCTCACCATTTCAAGTCCGGTAAAGAATCTACTTTCGTTTCACTCAGCATGACAACGAAAAGAAACTGTTTCTGTTTACACTAAAAAAATAAAATTAAAAGCTTGTTTTGCTTACGTCCGTAAGCGTGTATCACGTAGAAACACATATACTATCCTTAACCCCGAGGGGTCATTGTTGTGGATGTGGACATTGTAGTTGTCATGTGCCCCATCCTAATGTGGTGGTTGTATGGAGATAGTACATCGTCATTTTATAATTGTTCTTCTTCTGTTTTTTATTTGAACGATGCAAATATAAAAACAATTTCCTACAATCTATCACAATTTCCCATTTTTTTTTGCGATAAAATATAAGAATACTTTTTATTAAGGCAGAAATAAGACAAAATAGCGGTGAAAAAGAAGGAAAAACAGGAGGATTCACCACAGATTACACAGATTCACACAGATTTAGTTGACCCAACTCTTTAGTATCAATCGTCATAATCCGTGTGAACCGTTATAAATCCACATAATCTGTGAATCTGTGTAATCTATGGTGAAACTATCCCCCGTCAGAAATTATAAGCAACACCTACCCCCAATATTTCTTTGAACTGAACTTTCGCCCCTCTTTTAGTTCCATCCTCTTCAAAAGTCTTCACATCATTATCATATTTCAAAGTCGTATTGATGGTGGCGGACAAAAACTTATTAATTTTCATGCTGATCAATACATCCCAATTTACATCCACATTACCAAACTGGCTACTGTAAGGAGTAAAGAAATCGGCTGTTGTAATCATGCTCACATTTTCCATAAGTGGCATCTCGCCCTGCCTTTCAGATAAGCGCCGCATTCTATTTTGAAACGGTCTCCCGGATCCACACCAAAAGCTCCTATCTCCGAAAGATAATCATCTTCCACAAAAGTCATTTTTGCAGAAACCGGAGAAAGAAAAACAGAATAGTTACTCTTAGGCGATACTCCATACCTAATGAGATATTAGAATAAGCCGGTGCAAAGAAGTTCGAAATATAGTGAGTCTTGTCCGGATAGTTGTATCCTTTGGCAAATTGTGTATTCAAGTCTCCCATTAAAGTATAATACCATACATTATTAGTAGAATATCCTAATTGGGTAGAAAGGCCTATTTTATCGGTAGTCTTTCTCATTCCCTGCGATTTTGTTTTGGACAGGCCATAATCCAATATCAGATTAGTCACCCATAGCCAGTTTCCATTTTTATGAGTCAACGAACCATTCAGGTAAGCGTTTCCCGATAAGGCATTCTCACCACCGGCCGACCAGTTAGTCATGGCGGTTTGTGACAAATTCAGACCGGTAACACCATTCAGTACCCATGCCCCTTCCTTATATCCTTTATCATCGGTTTGAGCATATATGCCGGTTGACATAACGGCAAGTAATATTAAAAAGAATATACGCTTCATTTCAGTTTTATTTTTTAGTTCTTTAATTTATAAGACGTCTTAATAACTAAAACGGAATAATCTTTCCATTTGTTCAGGTATTTTTCATTTCGATAAGAAAGCAGCCTTGAAAAGCCTGAAACATCCAGCTACTTCTGAAAAGAGAAAAAACCTTTAATACTTTTTTTATCTGGCCCATAATTGGTATGCAGAACTATTTCCTTACCTTTGTACAAATTCAGCCTCAAGTTGTGCTGTTTTAATTATCCCGTAAGAATATGGCAAAGGAAAAAACTGTATATGTATGCACCAACTGTGGGCAGGATTCACCCAAATGGGTAGGGAAATGTCCGTCTTGCGGTGCATGGAACACATACGTAGAAGAAGTTGTACGCAAGGAACCTGCAAATAAAAGACCGGTATCCGGTCTGGAACCCGTAAAAAGCAAGCCTGTCACACTGAATGACATAACCGGAGGAGACGAGCCTCGAATTGATATGCAAGACGAAGAGCTGAACCGGGTATTGGGAGGTGGCTTAGTACCGGGCTCACTCGTTTTACTGGGTGGTGAACCGGGGATAGGCAAATCTACCTTGGTGTTGCAAACCGTACTTCATCTGCCTGACAGAAAAGTATTGTATATTTCGGGAGAAGAAAGTGCACGACAATTAAAACTACGTGCAGACCGTATCCCGCATAATTCTTCCGACTGCCTGATCGTCTGTGAAACTTCATTGGAGCAGATTTATATACATATAAAGAATACACAACCCGATCTCGTCATCATCGACTCTATTCAAACCATCTCCACTGAAACAATAGACTCTTCTCCCGGCAGTTTAGTACAGGTGCGTGAATGTTCCGCCTCTATTTTGAAATTTGCCAAAGAAACAAATACGCCGGTCATCTTAATCGGCCATATCAATAAAGAAGGAAGCATTGCCGGACCGAAAGTACTGGAACATATTGTAGACACCGTATTGCAATTTGAAGGTGACCAACATTATATGTACCGCATTCTTCGCAGCATCAAGAACCGTTTCGGAAGCACTGCCGAACTGGGCATTTATGAAATGCGGCAAAATGGTTTGCGCCAAGTGAGCAACCCGTCCGAACTGTTGCTTAGCCAAGACCATGACGGAATGAGTGGAGTCGCTATCGCCTCTGCCATAGAAGGTGTCCGTCCTTTCTTAATTGAAACACAAGCCTTAGTCAGTTCGGCTGTATATGGAAATCCGCAACGTTCTGCCACCGGATTTGATTTACGACGTATGAATATGCTTCTGGCAGTACTCGAAAAACGAGTAGGATTCAAACTGGCACAAAAAGATGTCTTTTTAAACATTGCGGGTGGATTGAAAGTGAATGATCCGGCTATCGACCTGTCTGTCATCAGTGCCATTCTATCCAGCAATATGGATACAGAGGTAGAACGCGATACCTGCATGGCCGGAGAAGTGGGACTAAGTGGTGAAATCCGACCTGTAAACCGTATTGAACAGCGAATCGGAGAAGCGGAAAAGTTAGGCTTTAAACGAATCCTTATACCAAAACATAATTTACAAGGAATGGATACATCAAAATTGAAAATAGAAATTATTCCGGTCAGAAAAGTGGAAGAAGCATTCCGGGCCTTGTTTGGATAAAAATCTATTTTCTCCTTTAAGACTTAATTTGAAGAATGATATAAAATGACAAAAGATAAATCTCACACCCCTACCTGCGTAGATTGCGGCACACAGAACTGCAAGTTCAAAGAGCGCACCTACCGAATTTTGCCTGACAACCCATTTGGAACAAGAAGACTTGGAATGGGCATTGAAACGATATAACGAAAACCACAACGTAATGGTGGCCAGTGCCGAAGTGGAATATGAAGGTTATTGCCGGTTAACCCGTGTGGAAGAAATCATGACTTTTGCACGAAAGATGGGATATCAAAAAATAGGAATTGCTTATTGTATCGGGTTGGTAAATGAAGCCCGTATTTTTGCCCGTATCCTCCGTGCTAACGGCTTTGAGGTTTACTCAGTAATCTGCAAAGTAGCCGGAGCAGCCAAATCCTCTATTGGAATCCCCAAAGAATGTGAGAATATCGGTGCTGCTATGTGTAACCCTATCCTGCAGGCACGTCTTCTCAACCAAGCACATACAGAGTTAAATGTGGTGATCGGACTGTGCGTAGGACATGACAGCCTGTTCTACAAATACTCTAATGCCTATACTACAACTTTGGTGACCAAAGACCGTGTGACAGGACACAATCCTGCCGCCGCATTATATACCGCCAATTCCTATTATCGCAAAAAATTAATGCCGGAAGGCGAATAACCTAAACAAGAACCATGATACAAGAATTTCAAATAAGAGTCTTGCCTGAACAGGCAGCTAATGAACAGTCACTGAAACAATTCATCGGACGTGACAAGGGATTGGATATACGTACCATCCATGCCCTTCGTATCCTGAAAAGAAGCATAGACGCACGTCAGCGTACTATCTATGTAAACCTGAAAGTGCGTCTGTACATCAATGAAGTTCCGCAGGACGAGGAATTTATCCGCACTATATACAATAAGGTAGAAGGAAAGCCACAAGTCATAGTTGTAGGAGCAGGTCCGGGCGGACTGTTTGCAGCTTTACGATTAATAGAGTTAGGACTTCGGCCTGTCGTAGTGGAACGAGGAAAAAATGTACGCGATAGAAAAATAGATATCGCCCGTAATCAGCCGTGAGCACAAAGTTGACTCCGAAAGTAATTATAGTTTCGGAGAAGGAGGAGCAGGAGCCTATTCAGATGGTAAGCTCTATACCGAAGCAAAAAGCGGGGTAATGTAGACAAAATTCTGAATGTATTCTGTCAACATGGTGCCAGTACCTCCATTTTGGTAGATGCCCATCCGCACATCGGTACGGACAAGCTGCCGCGCGTGATTGAAAACATGCGGAATACCATCATAGAATGTGGAGGTGAAGTGCATTTCGAAACACGAATGGATTCCCTTATCATAGAAAAAAACAAAATCACAGGTATAGAGACAAATACCGGAAAGACTTTCAAAGGACCTGTTATTCTGGCTACCGGACACTCCGCACGGGATGTATATCAGTGGTTGTATGATAATGGTGTAGAAATGGAAGCCAAAGGTATTGCGGTAGGAGTACGTCTGGAACACCCGTCCATGCTGATTGACCAGATACAATATCATAATAAAAACGGACGTGGAAAGTATCTGCCTGCCGCCGAATATAGCTTTGTGACACAAGCAGAAGGACGTGGAGTCTATAGTTTTTGTATGTGTCCGGGAGGATTCGTAGTTCCCGCCGCAAGCGGTCCGCATCAAATTGTAGTAAACGGCATGAGTCCCAGCAACCGTGGCTCCAAATGGAGCAATTCCGGAATGGTAGTAGAAATCAGACCGGAAGACCTGTCGGACAATAGTCTTTTTACAGAAGAATTAAAAACGAAAAGTGAAGAATTAAAAGCCACGAATAAAAATAATGGTCAATGGACTACCGGCCATTGTCCATTAACCATGATGTATTTTCAAGAGGCATTAGAAGCCACCTGCTGGCAACAAGGCAATATGCGCCAAACCGCACCCTCACAACGAATGATGGACTTCACCCGCAAAAAACTAAGCTATGATTTACCTGACAGTTCGTATAGTCCGGGATTAGTTTCCTCTCCTCTGCATTTTTGGATGCCCACATTCATCACCAGCCGTTTGATCAAAGGCTTCCAACAATTTGGGAAAAGCAGTCATGGCTTTCTGACCAATGAAGCAGCGATGATTGGTGTCGAAACACGCACATCGGCTCCGGTACGGATTCTGCGAGATAACGAGACACTGCAACACGTCACTATCAACGGGTTATTTCCTTGTGGAGAAGGGGCAGGTTATGCCGGCGGAATTGTTTCAGCAGGTATTGATGGAGAAAGATGTGCGGAAGCCGTTGCCACTTATTTAGGTATAGAGGAGGATTGAATCTGTCCGAAAATGATTTACTGTATACATTTGGGCGCATTAAATGCGCCCCTACAGTAAATAAATGATTTGCGATATTATTTTATTATTCTTTCTTATTGGAAGTAAAGTCTTCTTTTATCAGCTTGCACCAATCAGCAATACGTTTACTGGTCAATTGAGCCTGATTTTCTTGGTCAATTACCAAACCGCAGAATTTTTCACCACGTACTGCCTCGATTGGTTGAAGGTATATCCGTCTATCGAAGTAAAACCGACCAACTCAGCCCCCGCCTTTTGAAAAGCATCTGCTAAAATCCCCATTCCATCCACAAAATTATCAGGATAGTTCTTCTGATCCCCCAAACCGAATATTGCTACTTTCTTTCCCTTTAAATCCAACGACTCCAATTCGGGAACCAGTTCGTCCCAATAAGTAGGAAGTTCACCATCAAACCAAGTTGACGCTCCCACTATCATATTGTCATACGCTTGAAAATCATTCTGCCAACCTTTTCTATCAAAACGACTTCTATTACTTTCACTCCTCCCAAATCTTCCCGAATCTTTTCAGCTATATGGGAAGTCTTGGCTGCATTCATTGCATAAAATAATCCTATTGTTTTCATAATTCTTTTTTATTCACCACAGATTAACACGGACAACATATAAAACGGTCCATGTAACCTGTGGACATTTGATTAATATTCCAGCAGTGTCCTGGCTGCATCATAAATTTTATCCTCAGTAGGTAAAATAGCCTTTTCCAATATAGGATGGAAACCTACAGGAGTGAAAACAGAACCTACACGCTGTACAGGAGCATCCAGATAACGGAACAGCTCCGTACCAATTCCGGCAGCAATTTCAGCTCCGAAACCAGAGAAAACTTTATCCTCATGAACCACCAAAGCCTTACTTGTTTTCTTCACTGACGCATAAATAGTTTCTTTATCCAGTGGAATAAGCGAGCGAAGATCAATCACTTCCACACTCCACCCTCTTGAGCCAAGCGTTCAGCCACATTCAAACAGAAATGAGTTGTATTTCCATACGTTATCATACTTAAATCTGTACCTTCACGGCGGATACGCGCCTTCCCAAACGGAACCTCAAAATCTTCGGGTACTACGGAAGAAGCCTCTACTGAATTATACAAGGCCTTCGGTTCAAGATATAAAGTAAACCCACGAGAGCGCATCGCAGTACGAAGCAACCCGGCCGCATCATCGGCAAAAGAAGGGCAAACAATCCGGGCCCCCGGCAAAGTAGCTAATGCACCCTCTATATTTTGAGAATGATAAAGTCCACCACCAATATATCCACCCGAGGCCAGACGTAATACAATATTGGGAACAAACTTCCCATGCTACGCCAGTATTCATGAGTACACTCTACATATTGCTCCACAGCAGGCCAGAAATAATCGGCAAATTCAGCTCCTTCAATAACGACATGTATCTTAGGATCGAAACGGCACATGCCATTTGCCGTACCCACAATATAGTCCTCTGCTATAGGAGCATTAAACACGCGGGCATCCCCAAACTCCTGCTGCATTCCTTTAGTAATATTGAATACTCCACCTTTCTCTTTATTCGCTACATCCTGCCCATAAATGAAAGTATCCGGATTATGGCGGAATTCCTCTTTCAACGTTTCGTTGATAGCAGTTACCATAAAGGCCTTCTCACCATTTTCTTCTTGATGAAGTCCCTCTTTATACTTTTCCGGTATATAAGGATCGGGCAAAACATAATCAAAGATACTTTTCGGATCAGGATCAGGCGCTGCAAGTGCTTTCCGGTTAGCAACCGACAGTTCTTTCTTTGCCGCTGCTTCTATCTGTTGCAACTCTTCTTCCGTAAGACGTTTGTAACGCAACAGCATCCGGCGGAATTTCATCAAAGGATCAGCCTCTTTTACATAAGCCAATTCGTTTTCATCCCGATACAACGTCTGTTTATCTGAATTAGAATGGGAACCAATACGGACACAATTGGCATGTACAATAACAGGAGTACGATGGGCTATGGCAAATTCACGGGCTTCACTCATGCATTCATCGAGTCGAACACATCTTTGCCATTACAATGAATAATCTTCAGATTCTTAAAACCGGAAAAATTATCAGCATACTTCCGGGCAACTGTCTGATCCTTTTTGGGAACAGAGATACCGTACCCATTATCCTGCCATACAAATATCACAGGAAGACCTTCCCTACTGGCCCCGTTAATCGCCTCGTAAACATATCCTTCCGAAGAAGCAGACTCTCCATGCGAAGTGATCGCCACCCCCTTATGTCCATAATACACCATGGCACGCGCCACTCCGGCAGCATGAAGGTCATGCGTTCCGGTAGCGGACGACACATTTTCTATATGCCATTCGGGTTTAGCAAAGTGGTTGGACATATGACGTCCTCCACTGCCGGGATCAGTTGCTTTCGAAATGCCATTCAATATCAATTCCTCCACACTCATGCCTGCCGAAAGCACGGTCAGCATATCGCGATAGTATGGAAAAAGGAAGTCCTCTCCTTTGGTAAAGACTTGACCTACGGCCAATTGGATTCCGTCATGCCCCGCATAAGGCGCATGATAGGACCAACCCAATGATTGCAACAGATAAGACGGAGCTTTTTCATCAAGCGCACGTCCCAATACCATCAAATGATACCACTTTTTCAACGTTTCGGTATCAGTGGTCTTTATATCATATTTTTTCATTATATTATTTTTTTACTGTGATGAATGGTTATTCTTTCCAATTTTCCAGATAATCTTTTATCGCATAGAGGAATTGCCCCCCTAACATACCATCCACCACCCCGATGATCGTATGACAAAGAAAGATACATTTTATGACGGACAGCAATCACATCGCCTTCAGAAGTTTCAATAACTGCCGGCTTCTTTTTCGATATATCCCACACCGAGAATGCAACCTGCGGCTGATTGATTATAGGAGTACCAAACAAAGACTTGAAAGTTCCAAAATTGGTAATCGTAAACGTACCACCCGAAATGTCATCCGGCATCAGTTTATTATCACGCGCTTTCACCGCCAGAGTATCAATGGTCACAGCCAAACCATTCAAATTCAACCTGTCGGCATCATGTATCACCGGAACAATCAGATTTCCATCATTCAGTGAAACAGCAATACCGACATTGATATGCTTTTTAAACAGGACATTATAACCGTCTACAGATACATTTACCTGCGGATAGGCAACCAATGCCTTCGTTACGGCTTCGGTTATGGCAGGCATATAAGTCAATTTGACTCCTTCACGACGGAAGAAAGCCTCTTTATTCTTATCACGCCATTTCACGAGTTTGGTCACATCCACTTCTACCACATTCGTAACATGAGGAGAGGTATGTTTAGACATAACCATGTGATCGGCAATCATTTTCCGGACACGATCCATTTCTTTCACTTCCACGCCTTCTTGCGAACCGGAAACTGGGGGTGTTAAAGAGGAAGCCGATGATGGCGCAGTTGGAGAAGTCCGGACAGAAACAGCCTCAACAGATTGGGCGGATGCAGATACAGGTTCAGTTACGGTTATGTTACCTTGTTCCTTTCTAGTAATATAAGCTTTTATATCTTTTTTACTCAGACGTCCTTCATATCCTGTCCCTTGAATACGATCCAATTCCTCTTTCGAAATATGTGCAGCCTGAGCCAGCTGAAGTACAATGGGGGAATACCAACGCTCTTCTTCTATTTTAGCCGCTATTGCCTTAGGAACTTCCTTTACTTCCTGAACAGATGTTACAGATGGTACATGGGAGGACGTTTCTTCTGCTTGCGGTACATTTTGCTCTTCTACAAGAGCCTCTCCTATTCCTTCATCACTATCTATATCTACAATTGCTACTACTGTACCTACAGGTACGGTATCTCCTTCTTTAAATAATATCCCGATCACCTTGCCTTCTACGGGAGATGGAATTTCAGCACTGACCTTTGCTGTATTCACTTCGAACAAGACATCGTCCTCTTGGACAGTATCACCCACTTTTACCGACCAGGATATAATGGTTCCTTCAGTAATACTTTCGCCTAGCTTAGGCATTTTTATTTCAAATCTTGACATATTGATAATTTTATTTTTTTAATCCTTTTATATGAACAACAAGCCACTGAAAAAGAAAGTTTTAACTTAAATCTTTTTTAAGGTGACCCGATGATGTATCCAATCCTCATTAGCATATTTTTCTACTTTCAGCAACTCGATTGCCGCCAAATCCTTTCGGGAAAAATGATAAATGCTATTCTTTTCATCTTCTATCAAGAAGTAATGAAACAAAAGATGAATAAACCGTTTGATATTCACCGAAACATCCAAAAACAATTGAGATTGACCACTTCACTAGGTACAGACGGTACGGCACGGATATTCTTTAATCCGGGAATCGACTCCAATTCATCAGACTTCCCCTTCAACACTGTATGAAGTACATCCAAGTTTGCAGAAAATAACAAAGTACAATGATACATCACACGGTTTTTATGAATACATTGCGCACTGCCCGATATTTTCTTTCCATCCAGATAAATCCCCAAACGTCATCCGTATAGGCCGTGACTCCCATCGTTTCCAGAAAACCAACAATACGCTGCAAATAGTCTTCAAACAGGGGTTGCGATGTCGTTTCTATAAAAGTAAGATTAATATTTCCCTTATCATGGTAAACTGCACCACCTCCCGAAAACCTACGAGCCAAACGAATGCCCTTCTCTATCCTGTAATCCTCATTCACCTCGCACGAACAGACTGATTCTTGCCCACTGACCACGGAAGGTTCCGACTGCCAAATTACAAAATAATCCCCCTGTGTCTGCTTTAAAAGATACTCCTCCACTGCCAAATTGAAATAAACATCCGTACAGCGGTTATCTATGCAAAACATTATGCAAAAAGTGTTTCGTGATAAATCTCACCTACCGTAGGATGTGGAAATACCGTTTTTTGAAATTCTTCTACAGTATATCCATATTGAACGGCAATCCCCGCTACAACAATTATTTCCGAAGCAGGATTTCCCAACAAATGGCAACCTATAATGCGGTCTTCCTCATCCAGAATCAATTTGCAAAGCCCGTTCCCTGTTTCATTTTCTGCCACGAAACGCCCCGAATAAGCCATCGGTAATTTCTGTACATGATAGCTGGTCCCTGATGCTTTCAACTCCTCTTCCGTTTTTCCCACTCCGGCCAGTTCAGGATTCGTATATACCACCCCCGGTACACAATGATAATTCATCCGGTCCTCCACTCCCAGAATATGATTAATGGCAACTTCACTTTCACGAATAGCCGTATGAGCCAGCATGGAGTATCCGGTTATATCTCCACAAGCATAGACTTTAGGATGGGAAGTAAGCATGTGTTCATCCACTTTTACACCGTTACGCACCATTTCCACTTTTAGTTTATCCAGTCCCACTTGGTTTAGATTCGCTTTTCTGCCTACACTTACCAGAACCTTATCCGCTTCAATCAGTGACAATTTACCGGCTTTTTCTATGGTAACTCCTGCCGGACTGACTTCAATCACTTTAGAATTCAATTGGAAGTTAATCCCTCGCTTCTGATACTCTGTACGTAACATCGCACTGGTTTCCTTGTCCATAGCCCCTAATATTTCAGGCATCATCTCAATGACACTCACCTTTACCCCCATACTATTAAAGAAAGAAGCAAATTCCATTCCAATTACTCCGCCACCAATAATAGCCAGCGATTTAGGTAATACAGCCATTTCCAAAGCCTCTTTGGAAGTCCAGTAGTCTATTTCCGACAAGCCTTTAATGGGTGGAATCACGGTATCCGAACCTGTACAAACCAACAGATAAATCACTTCATATTTTTCTCCTCCGGCTAAAATTTGAATCAGTCCATTATCTTCTCCGGTTATAACCGCTTCTTTTTCTATCAATTCGGCTCCATAAGATTTCACAGTCTGTTTTACACCTCCGGTCAGTTTCTTGACCACTTTATCTTTACGGTCTATTATTTTCTCCAAATTGAAGCTGATTCCATCCGGTACAGCAATTCCATATTTTGCCGCACCTTTTGCATTATCCAATAATTTTGCTGAATACAAAAGAGTTTTCGTAGGGATACATCCTTCATTCAAACAAACACCTCCCATGGCTTTCTTTTCAAAAATCACAGTTTTCAATCCTCCGGCAGCAGCTCTTTCCGCAGCCGTATATCCGGCAGGTCCCCCACCGATTATCGCTATATCATATTTCATATTGTTAAGGTTTTAAGCTTTATATACTCTAACAACAAATAAGTGAGGGACTTAGTTGTCCAAAAGAAGATTTCTTCATCTTTATGAACCTATTTTTTCTAAAAGATATGTATCTTTGCACCAAAGAAAGCATTATGCATCATCCGAAATAGCCATAGTAGATCCAAATACTTACTTGTCTGGGGTTAAAAAACATTTTGGAAGATATCATTCCAATGGCTACTATCCGTGTATTCCATTCGTTTGGTGAGTTGACGGATGACACACCGGACATGTATGCCCACTATTTTATTTCTGCCCAAATCTATTTTGAACATACTTCCTTCTTTTTACTTCGTAAACCAAAAACAATTGTATTAGCAGGAGGTGACAACCAACCTCAATTATCCGGTATCCCCAAGCTGAATATCTACCAAGATGAAGGTTCTTTGATAAAAGACATCCATCAATTACGCCAATATGGACATCAGGCAAGAAAACAAGCAGTAGATAAAGCAATGCATATAGAAAAAACAGAACATGAATTGTCTATCCGGGAAATAGAAGTATTGATACTTATCACCAAAGGACTTATCAATAAGGAAATAGCAGACAAACTTCATATCAGCCTGACCACTGTCATCTCCCACCGCAAGAATATTACCGAAAAACTGGGTATCAAATCTGTATCCGGGCTAACTGTCTATGCTGTGATGAACGGTTACATTGAGGCAGACAGAATATAAAATCCTCATTTATTAGGATTGCACACATATCAGGTTTACCGTTACTTTGCAGCCGGAATCATTCTCCATCATGGATTATACAGAGTGGAATGTATAAATTTTCCGCCTGGTAGAAACTTGTAACAACTCTGGTCATCCGTGATGTATCAAATAAAACCAAACAATAAATATGAGAAAAAACATTTTATTCATTACATCCTGCCTGCTGGCTACAACAACTTTTGCGGAAAATATCAACACGCTGCCTAAGGACACTACGAAAGTCATTGATATAGAAGAGGTGGTGGTTATCGCTTCACCTAAAGAACCGGAAAATTAAGGGAACTCCCTACAGCCGTATCTTTACTCTCCCAAAAAGATATGCAAGCAAACCAAATCACAACTTTAAAGAACGTGAGTTCACTGGTACCCAATTTCTTTATGCCCGACTATGGTTCAAGACTCACCTCAGCTATTTATATCCGGGGAATCGGTTCGCGTATCAACACTCCTGCGGTAGGTTTGTATGTGGACAATATCCCTTACATTGACAAATCTGCATTTGATTTCAATTTTTATGATATAGAACGTATTGATATTCTTCGCGGTCCACAAGGAACCTTGTACGGACGCAATACCATGGGGGGATTAATCAAAGTACATACCCGCTCTCCATTCTCCTATCAGGGAACAGACGTAAAACTGAGTTATGGAACAAAAAGTAACTACCGCAGTGCTTCATTAACCCATTACCATCGTTGGAGTGACTGTTTTGCTTTCTCCGCCGGTGGTTATTATGAGGGCTCAGACGGATTCTTCCGCAATTCTCTTAATGGGAAAAAAGTAGATAATATGGAAGCGGGAGGCGGACGAATACATGCTATCTGGCTGCCTTCAGAAAACCTAAAACTAGACTTTACCATAGGCTATGATTATAGTGACGAAGGAGGATACCCTTATTACTATACAGGAGCTATAGACGGATACGACAAAGAGAATGAAAAATATAAAAACTACACAGGGAAGATTTCATACGATCAGGATTGTACTTATCGCCGTGGACTGTTCAATACCGGTTTGAATATTGAATACCAGGCACAAAAGTTTATCTTAAGCGCTGTTACTGGATTTCAGAATTTAAATGACCGTATGTTTATGGACCAGGATTTCCTGCCTGTCAGCATTTATACTATTGAGCAAAAGCAACGTCTGAATACCATCAGTGAAGAGATTACTTTTAAAAGCAAAAACAACAAGCGCTGGCAATGGGTTACAGGAGTTAGTGGTTTTTATCAATGGCTACATACCACCGGTCCGGTAAACTTCATGGAGGACGGAGTGACCGATATGATCGAAGGAAACATCAACAATACTTTCAAGAAAATTCATTTAGACAATCCCCGTACCCCTGAAATGAGTCTGGACGTTTTGAACAACCGTATCCGTGTAAGTGGAAGTTTTGACACACCGGTATTCAGCACCGCACTGTACCACCAATCTACATTCAATGACCTGTTTGTGAAAGGCCTTTCAGTAACAGCAGGTTTGCGTTTGGAATATGAAAAAATGTCTATGAATTATTTCTCGGATAGTAATATCGATTTCGATTTCTTTCTTAAAATGGCAATGCTCCCCTTAATATTCCATTCAGAAATTTGAATGCCGCACCGCTATTGGAAGGAAAAGAAAAAAACGACTATGTACAGCTACTTCCCAAACTAGCTTTTAAATACGATTTCAGTCCTGCAAACAATATGTATGTAAGCATAACCAAAGGATATCGTTCCGGAGGGTATAACGTACAGATGTTTTCAGAACTGATACAAAGTGACATGCAACAAAAAATGATTGAAGCCATACTAAACAAGGCACCAGAATCTATGGCAGGTATGATAGAAGGAATGATCAAGCAACACATGCCCAACTACGGAAAAGAATTGAACGTACAAGAAACAACAGTCTACAAGCCCGAGTACAGCTGGAATTACGAAGTGGATCACATCTCAGTTTGTTCAACGGCAAACTGAAGACCGACCTTGCCGCATTCTACATGGATACCCACGACCAACAAATCGCCAAATTTGTCAATAGTGGCTTGGGACGAATGATGGTCAATGCCGGTAGTAGCGAAAGTTATGGAGTAGAGGCCAGCTTTCTGGCATCTATCAACAAAAACCTGAATATGAATGTAAGTTATGGATATACTCATTCCACATTCAAAAAATATGACGGAGGTACTACATCATCAGAAGAGCAAATTGATTATAGCGGCAATTATGTACATTTGTTCCCCGCCATACCATGAATGCAGGCGCAAATTATAGTTTCTTTTTCGATAAAAGCAATTGGATGCAAAGCCTGACTTTAGGCATGAGCTATACCGGAGCAGGAAAAATTTATTGGACTGAAAAAAACAATGTCTCACAAAGTTTTTACGGAACACTGAACGGGCGCATTTCTTTGCAGACAGAAGCTTTACAGATAGACGTATGGGGACGTAATTTAACCAACAAGGATTATACAACCTTCTATTTTGAAACCATGCATAGAGGATTCGAACAAAAAAGCAGACCTTTACAACTGGGGGTGGATATACGTTATCACTTCTAACCATTCTTGCAAAAATAAAAAGGGGGTTCTTCGCAGAACTCCCTTTCTGTTTCCACATTTACCAAATCAAATTTATTTTCTGTCACACTAAGAAAAGTAAGAACTTTATTATTGCTGCAATGAAGCGAATAGCTCCTAAAACAAACCTATTCGTTTGAGTGTATGTACATAGAGAAAATGCTGTTTACTATAGAAAACTGCTTGAGTCTTTGTTAAAAGAAGCAAACAATAAAATTATTCATTGACAGCGCCGCAATGAGGACACACTCCTTTATTCTTCATCTTCGCCCCGCAATTTCCACAACTGAATTTATACCGAGAAGCGTGCTTTATACGATTAAATGACCATACAGCATATACCAATAAACATGGATAACCCAAATAGTAGTACGTAGTAAATGTAAAAAACAAATATAGAAAGATGCAGCAGGACATCAATCCCAACAAATAAAAACATGCAGCTTCAATATGTGTCTGATGAAACAAATCATCTAAAGTAGCCAACCCCACAAGAATAATTCCCCAAATATTAAACATGAAAAGAGAAAGAATAAAAGGCAAGCTAAAAGGATTCAAAGAAGGATTATAATAAAACTGCTCCCAAGTTCCTGGAACAAAATGCTGAATACTAGCAATAAAGCGTAGCTGCGGTAGCTACCAACCAAGAAAGAACTGTAGGAAAAACGCTATCAATATCATTCAACCAAATTAATTGCAGCTTCTGGCGACGAATAGCCCTATGAACATACCAAATACCGAAAAAGCCTAATATGATAAAGAAAGCGATGGTATGAGAATTACTGAAAAAATGAATAAACTGTGACACTGAATCCACAGGGACTACTTTCTCCAACAATTCCTTTTCATGTACCATCCCATTGTTTCCTGGTCCCGTGCGACCTTCACCCATACAGAATCCACACTATCAGCAGGTTGTATCATAAACTCCGCTACCACCAGCCGTTCTCCTTTAAAAACAGGAAGCACATCAACCAATGGTAGTTGCTGTAACATAAGCGAATCTGAAGTAACCTCAAAATTACTGTTTAATGTATAATGCCGTTCCACCAAATAATTGACAGAATCCCTTGTCTTTTGCGGCATATCCTCACTCGAAGTAACAGGTGAAGGATATTGGCAAGCCATCAAAATAGCCAATACCAAAAACAGTAATCCGATGTACTTACTTTTCAGCATAGACTTTCATCTGACAATTCTTACAATCAAACTCTAAACGGAAACGCCTGTTATCCGAGCTAACCAGATAATAAGGTTCCTTATAAGGAGAACGCACTTTATGCCAAGAGGGGCACCATCCCATACTATAACGCAAACAATGCTTGCAAAACATCAATACTGCTTCTTCTGTCGGAGCTTTTTCATAAGCCGGAGCAATACGCTGCACACCATGATTCCTATAGAAGGAAACAGCATCAGCATTCATCACATTTCCCAAATAAGTCAATTCATTCACAGGAAAAGCATGATGCGTTCGAGGCAACTTGTAAATTTCCTGCCGATAGTTAATACGGCGCACTTCCAGCAGTTTCTCTATTCCCTTACGGCGAAGTTCGGCAAGCATAGAAGCCGGAATAAACCAATTGTCCGACCAGTCAATCACTATATCTGATGCTTCAAATGGAGTATTTCCTAACTTTCCAAGTTGTGTACGCAAGTTATCTTCCTGCAGAGTACGGGCACGTTCCTTCTCCCTTTCCAGCACCACACTGACACTGTTATCATCTTCATCAGTCAGAGACAGAGTAAAGCCCCGATTATTCTCAGCCAATTTTAAAATGACAGCAATTTTCCTTTCGGCTGATTTACGCGACATCAACCTCTCAAATTCCTGATCAAAATTACGATAAAGTATCGTACGGGGCTTTATCCGAGGCATCTCCTGAGGAAATAATTTATTATTCTCCACCCGGTTTATGCGAAATCCCTGCAACTTACCAGTCTCATCCAAAAAACAAACACCATCTCCATTATTAAAAGACTTGATTCCGGCTACGGTAAGATAATTACCACGAATTTCCTTCACTGTTCCCATCTCCTCCCCTAAAGACTTGGGAGTATCAAAAGAAAAAATATCCTTATTCCTGTCAAAAAGAAAATAATTAGTAAAACCACGACTGAAACTCTTATCCAATTGAGGTTTGAACTCTAATTTCACTTCTCCCGATGAAGCACGGATATACTCTTTACGACGTTTGAAAATAGTATCCAGCTTCTGGCGATAGTAAGCTGTTACATTTTTAACGTAAGATACATCCTTCAAACGTCCCTCTATTTTCAGGGAAGAAGCTCCGGCATCCAGCAATTGCTCCAACTCTTCGCTCTGATTCAAATCTTTCAGAGACAATAGATGCTTATTCCTTACTATAGATTTACCGTCCGCGTCTATCATATCAAAAGCCAGGCGACAGAACTGGCACATTCCCCCCGGTTGGCACTACGCCCAAAACAAGCCTGACTAACATAACATTGTCCACTATAGCTTACACACAAAGCACCATGTACAAATACCTCCAAAGGCACATCAGGACAAGCATGATGGATATTTTCTATTTCCAACAAGAGAAAGTTCACGAGCCAATACCACCTGACGGAAACCTGCCTCAGCCAGGAATCTTACTTTTTGAGAAGTACGATTATCCATCTGCGTGCTGGCATGTAACGGTATAGGTGGCAGATTCAATTCCAACAATCCCATATCCTGCACTATCAAAGCATCCACTCCGGCACGGTATAAATCCCAAATCATTTTTTCCGTATCTTTCAGTTCCTCATCCTTCAGAATCGTATTCACAGTCACATAGATACGGACATTATATACATGAGCGTACCGCACCAACTCAGCAATATCCTCCAATGAATTCCCCGCAGCCGCACGTGCTCCGAAACGGGGAGCACCAATATAAATGGCATCAGCACCGTGATCAACAGCTGCAATACCGCACTCCAGATTTTTAGCAGGAGCTAATAATTCTATTTTTCGTTGTCTGATCATCGTATCTCGTTTATATCAAACGGGGTTTCCTGATATACATAATAGTTCAACCAATTAGAAAACAACAAATTGGCATGTCCGCGCCAACGCACCACCGGGGCATTGTCCGGATTATCGTCCTTATAATAATTTACAGGCATTTCAATAGGCAACCCTTTCCCCAAATCACGCTTATATTCCGTATCAAGCGTATAAGGAGAATACTCCGAATGCCCGGTAATAAAGAATTCACGCCCATTACGAGCCATAGCCATATAAACCCCAGACTCATCAGACTCAGCTATCAAAGCCAACTCTTTTACTTTCAGAATATCCTCACGGTGTATTTCGGTATGACGGCTATGTGGTACAAAAAACTCATCATCAAAACCACGGAATATGGGCAATCCCTGTACATTGATATGATGGCGGAAAATACCAAACATTTTTTGTTTCAGCGGATATTTGGGAACTCCATAGAAATGATAAAGCCCGGCTTGGGCCGCCCAACAAATATAGAGAGTTGAGGTAACATGAGTACGCGCCCAATCAAAAATAGTAGTAATCTCATTCCAATAATTCACATCCTCATACGGCATCTGCTCTACCGGAGCCCCCGTAATAATCATCCCGTCATATTTCTCGCCACGCATCAAATCAAAGTCATGATAGAATGCTTTCATATGTTCCACCGGCGTATTTTTCGATGTATGGCTTTTCAACTTCATAAATGATATTTCCAACTGCAAGGGAGTGTTGGAAAGCAAACGTACCAAATCCGTTTCTGTCGTTATCTTCAACGGCATCAAATTCAATATCACGATTTTTAACGGACGAATATCCTGTGCACTGGCACGTGAATTGTCTATGACGAAGATATTTTCCTCCTTCAGCAATTCAATAGCAGGTAGTTTATCGGGTAAATTTAACGGCATTTTCTTATCTGTTAATTAGTTGTAAGTGCAAAATTAAAAAAATCCCGCCAAATCTCCTTACTAAACGATCTTTTGGACTAAATTATTTCCTTTCTTGATCGTTTTCAATCAACAAACCTTGACTATTTTTAGATTTTCACTCATATCTTCACAACTTCTGTCTTGATCCCACTTTTTCCCTTCCTTCATTTTTATTTATTAACTCACCTTTTTCTCAGAAAAAAAGAGGACGAACTTATATCCATAATCAAAAAAAGATTAAATTATCTTTGAGCGCAAAAATAAAAAAATATTCTTATTATTAATGTGAAATATAATTAAGTTTCAAGTAGTTGACTCAAGAAACAACCTATATTTTTAAATTTTAATCTTTAAATTCAAAAAGTATGAGAACCTTTAAATCATTGATGATAAGCTTATGTATGGGTACAACCCTATGCATGTGTTTACCACAAACCACGACAGCACAAACCGTAAGTTCAGGAGATTCCTGGAAATGGGACAAAGGAACCATTGTGATTGACACTCCTGAACGTCCGTCCGGCCAGAAAAGTGTATTAGGCTTAACCATCCCGAAAATGGAAGTAGTCCGCGTAGGATTTGTCGGATTGGGAATGCGAGGTCCCGGAGCCGTAGAGCGCTTCACTTATATTCCCGGCACACAAATTGTGGCACTTTGTGATTATGAAGCATCTCGTGCAGAAAAATGTCAGGATATCCTAAAGAAAGCATCTATGCCGAAAGCTGCCATTTATTCCGGAGAAAAGGGATATGAAGAATTATGTAAACGTACAGACATAGATTTAGTTTATATCGCCGCAGACTGGTTGCATCATTTCCCCGTAGCAAAATGCGCATTGGAAAACGGTAAAAATGTAGCTATTGAAGTTCCCTCGGCCATGAACCTGCAAGAATGCTGGGATTTAATCAACCTGAGTGAAAAAACCCGCAAGCATTGCATGATTCTTGAGAACTGTTGCTATGACTGGTTTGAGATGAATACACTGAATATGGCACAACAAGGTGTATTTGGCGAAATAATCCGTGCCCAAGGAGCCTACATTCACAATTTAAGCCCGTTCTGGGATCATTATTGGAAAAACGGCAAAGAAGACAAACTAGGATGGCGTTTAGATTATAACATGAAACACCGGGGTGATGTATATGCCACTCACGGCTTGGGTCCTGTAGCACAAGCATTGGATATCCATCGTGGTGACCGTATAACCACTTTAGTAGCTATGGACACCAAATCTGTTGTTGGTAAAGATTTAGTG
>ENA-OQAN01000290-OQAN01000290.1-human-gut-metagenome-genome-assembly--contig:-NODE-290-length-27573-cov-1.823034_pt1 | contig 27573 bp, 32 predicted proteins | sample MGYA00242735_ERZ504527 | MGnify/ENA primary metagenome ERZ504527 (study PRJEB26092, sample SAMD00036230) | human gut metagenome | host: Homo sapiens | study: EMG produced TPA metagenomics assembly of... | reverse complement strand
CCCGAATATTGATATTGTGGTAGGTAATATCGCTACGGGCGAAGCCGCCAAGATGCTGGTGGAAGCCGGTGCGGATGGGGTGAAAGTAGGGATCGGTCCGGGCTCTATCTGTACTACCCGTGTGGTTGCCGGTGTGGGTGTTCCTCAACTTTCTGCCGTATATGATGTTGCAAAGCACTGAAAGGCACCGGTATACCTTTGATTGCCGACGGTGGTCTGCGTTATTCGGGAGATGTAGTGAAGGCTTTGGCTGCCGGTGGGTATAGTGTGATGATTGGTTCGCTGGTTGCCGGAACGGAAGAGTCACCGGGTGATACAATTATCTTCAACGGACGTAAATTCAAGTCTTATCGGGGTATGGGTTCTTTGGAAGCGATGGAGAATGGCTCGAAAGACCGTTATTTCCAGAGTGGAACTGCTGATGTGAAGAAACTGGTTCCGGAAGGTATTGCAGCCCGTGTTCCTTATAAAGGTACTTTGTATGAAGTAATCTATCAGTTGGTAGGCGGTCTTCGTGCAGGTATGGGATACTGTGGCGCTGCAATATAGAGCAGTTGCACGATGCCAAATTTACCCGCATCACGAATGCAGGTGTCCTGGAAAGTCATCCGCATGATGTCGCTATAACTAGTGAGGCTCCTAACTATAGCCGTCCTCAATAAAAACTTATAAATGATGCCGCGTAGAGTTGTCGGTATTCTGTCGCTTCTCCTTGTGTTCGCGTTCAAAATGCGGGCGCAAGGAGAAGTTGTGTTATCTATTGGTGGAGAACCGGTAAAACGCACTGAATTTGAATACTATTTTCGTAAAAGCCATAAGCATACTCCGGATTCTTTTCTATCTTCTTTTATCAACTATAAATTAAAAGTACACTATGCTCATGATACGGGAATTGATACTTTATCGGCATTCCGCAGGCAGATGGCTTGGTATCGTGGTAAGCTGTTGAAAAAATATCTGGTGGATGCTGAGAAGGAAGAGCAGACAGTCCGTCAGCTATACCTGCGAAGTGAGCAACGCCTACAGACGAATGATTGGATAAGAATTGCTCATATCAGTAAATACCTGCCTCAGAATGTCGGTCGTCAAGATGAATTGAGGGTATTGCAGCAAATGGATTCTGTTTATGCAGCATTGCAGGGAGGTGCGGATTTTTCTGCGTTGGCTTGCCGGTATTCAGATGATACGACTTGTAAGAATATGGGAGGGCTGTTACCTTGGATGCCTGTGAATAAAAATATGCAAGAATGGATAGATAAACTGGCTTCTCATGGAAAAGAATAAGTATTTCAGCTCCTTTTTATTCTCCTATGGGAATTCATATTATAAAATGGATAGACCGCAAGCCTGGAATTAGTTTTGAAGAGAAACGGGAACAATTATTGAATTATCTGGAGAAAATGGTAATCGTACCTGGCAGGAACTTTCTGCCGGGCAGAGAGAAAGGCTGGCATTTCAGGTGCAGGAATTACATGATGGGTTACTTGCCGCCTGTTTATCGCAAAAATATCAGTCGGGTGATGGAACTTGGCAGGAAAGTGACTTGGAGCATTTTTTTCAAACAGCATAAATCGGATTATTCTTGGGATTTGCCGCACTACCGTGGAGCAGTGATTCATTGTAAGGATAAAAAGATGGCTTCCGCCATTAAGAAACAACTGAAAAGAAAGCCGGTATCCCAATGGGAAGATGTATTGCATAGACTGATTGGAAACGCTTCTTTTCCCAAAGCTCGTATAGAAGCAGGTGTCTTTCAGATAGGAACCAATAGATATATTGATAAGCTGGTTTTTAAATGTGGTGACTTTCAGCCCGATCCCGCTTTGCCTTATGTTTTTGTGATGGGAAAGAAACTGAAAAAAGGTCCGGAGAGTTATGAGGACGTAAAGGATGCGGTTATCAAAGATTATCAGGCTGTTTATCAGGATGCCTGGTTGAAAGATTTGAAGCGGAAATATAAGGTTGAAATTAACCAAGAGGTTTTAAAAACAGTTAATAATAACGGAAGTAATTAATTATTGCAGTATCTTCGTTCACTATTTTAATGTTATATGAATATCGTGAAAAACTGGGGAGTGTTACTTGTTATTGCGGGTGTTTTGTCGGGGTGCGGTCCGGAGCACGACCATAAGGGAAAAACTCCTTTAGTGGAAGTAGCCGGTGAATATCTCTATAAAGAAGACTTGCAGGCTGCACTTCCTTTTAATATTTCAAAAGATGATAGTGTCTTGTTTGCCGAACACTATATAAGGAATTGGGTGGAAGATGTGCTGCTTTTTGATAAGGCGGAAGGGAATATTCCTGATAACGCGAAGATTGCCAAGCTGGTGGAAAACTATCGCAGGGCGTTGATTATGCATACGTATCAGGAGGAACTGGTTAATCAGAAATTGGCAAATGAGATAAGTGATGAGGAAATCAGCGCTTATTATGAGAAAAATAAGGAGCTGTTTCATACGGAACATCCTTTTGTGAAAGGATTGTTTATAAAAGTACCTCTCCATTCTCAGGATTTGGCGAGTGTGCGCAAGTGGTATAAGAAGAATAACCAGGATGCTATTGAGAATTTGGAAAAATACAGCTTACGTAATGCGGTAAGCTATGATTACTTTTATGACCGATGGCTGCCATTGTCCGATATTGCTGTCAAGATTCCTTTGAAAACGCTTGATACGGATGAGAATTATTTGGACAAGAACCGGAATATAGAAGTAAAAGACACGGCGTTTTGCTATTTTCTGCATGTGGAAGAATTCTTGGGTAAGGATGAACAGAGGCCGTTGGATTTTGCAAGAAAAGAAATTAAGGAGATTTTAATAAATCTGAAGCGGGTTGATTTTATAAATAAAGTCAAAGAAGAGTTATACCAACGTGCTTCAGATAGGAACAAGATTAATTACTATTATTTGAATTCAAATGAATAAATTGATGTGTACCAAAGTTTATGCACTGGTGTTGATGCTGTTTGCTGCCGTTTCTGTATACGGGCAGGACAATGTGATAGACGAGGTTGTATGGGTAGTAGGTGACGAGGCCATTCTTAAATCGGATGTAGAGAATGAGCGTCTGAATGCCCAGTATGAAGGACGCAAGTTCGATGGTGATCCGTATTGTATTATTCCGGAACAGCTTGCTATTCAGAAACTATTCCTTCATCAGGCTGCTATTGATAGTATTGAGGTTTCCGAACAGGAAATTATCAGTGATGTGGAAAGACGTACAAATTGGCTGATTGATCAGATTGGTTCTAAGGAAAAAGTAGAAGAATATTATAATAAGACTTCTACACAAATACGCGAAATGCTCCGCGAGAATATACGTGATGGAAAAACGGTACAGAAAATGCAGCAGCAGATTGTGGGGGATATCAAGATTACTCCGGCCGAAGTCCGTCGTTATTTCAAGGATCTTCCTCAAGACAGTATTCCTTTTATTCCTACTCAGGTAGAAGTGCAGATCATTACTATGGAACCTAAGATTCCGCAGGAAGAAATTGAGCGTGTGAAGAAGACTTTGCGTGACTATACGGAACGTGTTACTTCCGGTGAAATAGCTTTCTCCACTTTGGCACGTCTGTATTCGGAAGATGAAGGTTCGCGCCGCCGTGGTGGTGAACTCGGCTTTATGGGCAGGGCTGAGCTGGTACCTGAATATGCGAATGTGGCATTCAATCTGCAAGATCCTAACAAGGTATCCAAGATTGTGGAGTCTGAATTCGGCTTCCATATTATCCAGTTGATCGAAAAACGTGGTGACCGTATCAATACCCGCCATATCTTGTTAAAACCGAAAGTGGATGAAAAAGATCTGGAAGCAGCCTTGTTACGTCTGGATTCTATTGCCAATGATATCCGTAATGAGAAATTTACTTTTGATGATGCCGCTACTTATATCTCTCACGATAAGGATACGCGTAACAACCATGGTTTGATGGCGAATCCGCAGACTGGTACGGCGCGTTTTGAAATGCAACAATTGGCACAGGTGTCACAAGAGGCTGCAAAGATGGTGGAAGGCATGAATGTGGGGAAATTTCCAAACCTTTTACCATGATTAATGCAAAAGGAAAGGAAATTTGCGCTATCGTGAAATTGAAAACCCGCTTGAACGGGCATAAGGCAACCATTACGGAAGACTACCAACGCCTGAAAGGCATCGTGATGGAAAAACGCAGTGAAGAAAAACTTGACAAGTGGATCAAGGATAAACAAAAACATACCTATGTGCGTATTAATGAGAAGTGGCAGAAATGTGATTTCAAATATCCAGGTTGGGTAAAGAAATAATGTAGTGTATAAAGTATATGCTTGGAAAAAGAAAGAATACATACTCTTCGGGCAGGCATAGGATACTTGTGGTAAGTGTCCTGTGCCTGTTCGGCTTTTGCTTGCTGGCTCAAGTGAGACCAGCTAAAAAAGGGGAACAGAAACCGGCTAAAAGTAAGGTGTATCTGTTGCATTCGGATGTGTTGAAGAAAAGTCCGTTGAATCCAGACCCGGATGCACAGATTCTGATTGGAAACGTTGCGTTCCGTCACGACAGTGTATATATGTATTGTGACAGTGCTTGTTTCTATGAGAAAACGAATTCGCTGGAAGCTTTTGACAATGTGAAGATGGTGCAGGGGGATACCTTGTTTCTGTATGGGGACTATTTGTTTTATGACGGGAATACCCAGATTGCCCAGGTACGCTATAATGTGCGTATGGAAAACAAGAACACGACTTTGTTGACAGATAGTTTAAACTACGATCGTATTTATAATTTGGGATACTACTTTGATGGCGGGACATTGATGGACGAGGAAAATGTATTGACTTCGGAATGGGGGGAATATAGTCCGGCTACCAAAATATCTGTGTTCAATTATGATGTGAAGTTGGTCAATCCTAAGTTTACTTTGACTTCCGATACATTACGATACAGCACAGCAACCAAAATTGCTAATATCCTTGGCCCGTCTGATATTGTCAGTGATGCTAACCATATTTATTCAGAATTGGGTTTTTATAATACTCAGATAGGCAGGCAGAATTGTTGGACCGTTCCGTGCTGACCAATGAGGGGAAGCGTTTGATAGGAGACAGTCTGTTTTATGATCGTGTAAAAGGATACGGGGAGGCGTTTGATAATGTGATCATGACAGATACAGTAAACAAGAATATGCTGACTGGTGATTATTGTTATTATAATGAATTGACCAAGTATGCTTTTGCTACTAAAAAAGCGGTAGTAGTGGATTATTCACAAGGTGACAGTTTGTTTATGCATGCCGATACATTGCAAATGTATACCTATTATTTGAATACTGATTCTATGTTCCGGGAAACGCGGGCGTATCATAAAGTGCGTATGTATCGCGCGGATGTGCAGGGGGTATGTGACTCGTTGGTCTTTTCCTCTAAGGATAGTTGCTTGACCATGTATTATGACCCTATACTGTGGAATAACAACCAGCAGTTGTTGGGAGAGAAAATCATGATTTATATGAATGACAGTACGATAGACTGGGCGCATATTCAGAACCAGGCTTTGTCTGTAGAGCAACTGGATTCTACTAGTTATAATCAGGTGACAGGAAAAGAGATGAAGGCTTGGTTTCAAGGCGGTGAGATGCGCAAAGTAGATGTGATCGGTTCGGTTCGTCTGGTATATTATCCGATGGAAAGCGACAGTACGCTGATTGGAATGAATGTTTCTGAAACCAGTCTGCTGAATATGTTTTTGGAGAACCGAAAGATGAAAAAAATGATTATGAGTCCGAAATCGAACGGTACTCTTTATCCTATGCTTCAACGTCCGCCGGAGAAGATGAAGCTGGATAACTTTGTGTGGTTTGATTATATCCGTCCGCTTGATAAAGAGGATATCTTTGAGTGGCGTGGAAAGAAAGCTGGTCAGGAGTGAAGAAGAGCAATCGGAGTGCTGTTCCTTTGCCCAATCATAATTTATTTAATAAAAAGAAATAGCTATGGGAATGTTTAAGATGGAAAAGCCCCGCCGTTTCAACCATCAATATATTTATGTGGATGAACGGAAGGAGAAGCTGCAGAAACTGGAGGAGAAAGCTAAACGCGATTTGGGTATGCTTCCTCCCAAAGAATTTTCTCCGGAAGATATCCGTGGAAAGTTCGTTGAAGGTACTAAGCATTTAAAACGCAGAAAAGAAAGCGGACGTAAGCCAATGACTTATGGGCTTTGTTTGTGGCCATTTTGGTTTTGTTGTATATTTTGCATTACCTGGTGACCGGTGAGTTTACTTTTTAATTACGCAAGTTTATAAGATATATGAGCGATATTATCCGTTTGCTGCCGGATTCCGTTGCCAATCAGATAGCAGCGGGAGAGGTGATTCAGCGTCCTGCATCAGTGATTAAAGAATTGGTGGAGAATGCTATCGATGCAGGTGCGCAGCACGTTGATGTGTTGGTTGTGGATGCAGGAAAGACTTCCATTCAGGTGATTGATGATGGAAAAGGTATGTCGGAAACAGATGCACGTTTGTCTTTTGAGCGCCATGCGACTTCTAAAATTCGTGAAGCTGCTGATTTATTTGCTTTGCATACCATGGGATTTCGTGGAGAAGCTTTGGCTTCTATTGCCGCTGTGGCTCAGGTGGAGCTTCGTACTCGTATGGAAGGGGAGGAATTGGGAACGATGTTGACGATATCCGGTTCCAAGGTAGAGGGACAGGAAGCGGTTTCGTGCCCGAAAGGTAGTAGCTTCTGTGTGAAGAATTTATTCTTTAATGTACCGGCGCGTCGTAAGTTCTTGAAATCGAATCAGACGGAGCTGAGTAATATATTGACGGAGTTTGAACGGATTGTATTGGTTAATCCGGAGGTGTCTTTCACTTTGCACCATAATGGGGCGGAACTGTTCAATCTTCCTGCACTTCAGTTGCGCCAACGTATCATGGGAGTTTTCGGAAAGAAAATAAATCAGGAGTTGTTATCGCTGGATGTAGATACTACAATGGTCCGTGTTTCCGGGTTTGTAGGAAAACCTGAAACAGCCCGTAAGAAAGGAGCCCGCCAATATTTTTTTGTAAACGGGCGATATATGCGCCATCCTTATTTTCATAAGGCTATCATGGATGCATACGAGCAGTTAGTTCCCGTGGGTGAGCAAGTATCTTATTTCATTTATTTTGAGGTGAATCCTGCTAATATTGATGTGAACATACATCCTACTAAAACAGAGATAAAGTTTGAGAACGAGCAAGCCATCTGGCAGATATTGGCGGCTGCCGTGAAAGAAACTCTAGGTAAGTTCAATGCGGTACCTTCTATTGATTTTGACACGGAGGGAATGCCGGATATTCCAGCCTTTGATGCATCTCCATACACTGGTATACAGCCACCAAAGACGACTTATAATCCTGATTATAATCCTTTTAATGTTTCGGCTGCTCCTCCCTCCTCTTATTCAAAGCCTAGTAAGGACTGGGAACAACTGTATGCGGGGCTGGAACGTCATGCTTCTTCTCAAAACTTTCATCCTGACGAGAATGATTATAGGGCGGAAGAGACTTCTCCTGCGGAGGAAAATCCCGGATTGTATGATCATGTGGAGGACTCTTCAGTCAGTGAGAAATCCGGCCAGCATTATCAGTTAAAGGACGTTTTATTTTGACTTCTGTAAAGTCCGGGTTAATGATCATTGATCAGCAGCGTGCCCATATCCGTATTTTATATGACAAGTATATAGATCAGATAAGTCGTCGTCAAGGTATTTCTCAAGGAATGTTGTTTCCAGATATTGTACAGTTTCCACTTTCCGAAGTTGCTATTTTGCAGGAAATTATGGAAGACTTGTCTTTCCTAGGATTTGAACTGACCGATTTGGGAGGAGGAAGTTATGCCATAAACGGTGTTCCTGCAGGTATTGAAGGCCTTAACCCGATAGACTTGATCCAAAATATGGTGCACACTGCTATGGAAAAAGGTGGCAAAGTAAAAGAAGAGGTGCAGAGTATTTTGGCATTGACTTTGGCAAAAGCGACGGCAATTGTTCCCGGACAAGTGTTGACGAATGAAGAAATGACTGGTTTGGTGGATGGCTTATTTGCTGTGGCTACCCCTAATTATACTCCGGATGGTAAAACGGTTCTTTCTGTGATTAATGAAGATGATTTGGAAAAGCTGTTTAAATAATTTGCTAATGTGCTGATTTGCCAATGTGCTGCGCTATGTCCACATGGCAATTGACACATTGGCATATTGATGCATTGTTACGTTATAAAGAACGTGAAGATTCTTGAACTAAATAAAAACAAATTCAATACACCGTTATTCTTTGGCAGGACTTTTGTACTTTTGAAAACTCATTTGCCGTAGAAAGTTTTTTTTGAGTAAGGACTTGGGGCAGACAATAAACTATTATATGAAAATAACATTACTTAGCTTGGTCCTGTGCCTGTTTTGTTCTTTGAATATGGCGGCACAAGGAAGTGACATAGGTAGTAATCCTGAGGATACCACCATTCATCAACTTTCAAAAAAAGAATTAAGACGCCAGAAGGTGGCTAAGCGCAATATACATTATAATATATTGGGAGGACCGAGTTATACTCCGGATTTTGGTGCGTTAATAGGAGGTAGTGCTCTTGTTACATTTCGTATGAATCCATCGGATACCTTGCAGAAACGTTCTGTGTTGCCGATGGCTGTTGCGGTAATGTTCGAGGGGGGCTTGAATCTGATGGTGAAACCTCAGTTGTTTTTCAAGAATGATAAATTCCGTATTTTTGGAAAATTCACTTACAAGAATACATTGGAGAATTTTTATGGTATCGGCTATGCTACCAATAAGCATTATGAGCGCAGTGACTCTACCAGTGAATATCGTTATAGCGGTTTCCAGATTAATCCGTGGTTTTTATTCCGTTTAGGTAAAAGTAATTTCTTTGCCGGTCCCCAGATTGACTTGAGTTATGATAAAATGTCCGAGCCTGCCAAATATTTGGTAGATCAGTCTGATTATAAAAGGTTGGGAGGTACTGCTCACGGATATTCTAATTTCAGTTCGGGGGTAGGATTTCTGCTGACTTATGACAGCCGGGATATTCCTGCTAATGCTTATAAGGGCATTTATCTGGATTTTTCGTGGGCTGATGTACCAGAAGTTTTTGGGAGGAGATAATAACTTTTACCGCTTGGAAATGGACTACCGCCAATACAAAAGGGTAGGAAATAGAAAAGTTATAGCTTGGACTGCCCAAACCAAGAATGTGTTTGGTGATGTTCCTATGAACCAATATGCTTTAAGTGGCACTCCTTTTGATCTTCGTGGATATTATATGGGGCAGTATCGTGATAAATCCTCTCATGTGGTGCTTGCCGAATATCGTCAGATGTTCAATACGGATAAAAGTACATGGGTAAAGCGTATGTTGCATCATTTGGGTTTTGTTGCTTGGGGAGGGTGCGGTTTTATGGGGCCTACCATGGGTAAGATTGAAGGAGTTCTTCCCAATGCTGGTGTGGGACTTCGTATTGAGGTGCAGCCGCGTATGAATGTACGTCTGGACTTCGGACGTAATTTTGCCAATGACCAAAGTTTGTTCTATTTCAATATGACAGAAGCATTTTAATGGAAGTAAACACTATGCAGACCGAATATATATTAAGAGCGATGGATGCGGCTTTAGCTGCCGGTAAAGAAATTCTGGACGTTTATAATGATCCTTTTTCTGATTTTCAGATTGAAAGGAAAGCCGATAATTCTCCACTGACTCTTGCAGACCGTAAGGCGCATGAAATCATTATGACTTATTTGCAAGAAACAGACTATCCGGTATTGAGTGAGGAAGGAAAGCATTTGCCTTACGAGAAACGGGCGCAATGGGATACGTTGTGGATAGTCGATCCCTTGGATGGAACAAAGGAATTTATAAAACGAAATGGGGAATTTACTGTCAATATTGCTTTAGTAAAAGAAGGAATTCCTGTTTTTGGAGTGATCTATGTTCCTGTCAAAGAAACGCTTTATTGGGGTGAACTGACAACCGGCGCTTATAAAATGGAAGGAGTGACCGGACGTGCAGACCGTTCACTGGAAGAAATGAAGGCATCGGCATTCCGTATGCCTTGTGCCGAAACAAATGAAGTTTTTGTTATTGTTGCTTCCCGTTCCCATCTGTCGGCCGAAACAGAAGAGTATATTAAGGAAAAGCGAAAGATATACCCTCATGTGGAGTTGGTATCTGTGGGCAGTTCCATCAAGATTTGCAGGGTTTGTGAGGGACTGGCCGATGAATATCCCCGTTTTGCCCCTACTATGGAGTGGGACACGGCGGCCGGTCATGCCATAGCTAAGGCATCCGGAGCAGAAATATATCAGGCGGGACAAAAAGAACCGTTGAAATATAACAAGCCGGACTTGCTGAATCCTTGGTTTATCGTTAAACGAAATTAATACCCGGAAACGATGCTGACATTTAAAATGATTATTGTGTTTTTTGGATTAATAGGGATGGTGACTGCGCTAGTCCTTGATAAAATGCGTCCCGGAATGATTCTGTTCTCTGTTACTGTACTCTTTCTTTGTTTCGGTATATTAACTCCGAAAGAGATCTTGGAGGGATTCAGTAATAAAGGATGATTACCGTAGCGCTGCTTTTTCTGATCAGTGAAGGAGTCCGGCAATCGGGAGCGTTGGGACAGTTGATAAAGAAACTTCTGCCTCAAGAGAAAACAACGGTCATGAAGGCGCAGGCACGTATGCTGCCCGTTATTTCTTTTGTTTCTGCTTTTCTCAATAATACGCCGGTGGTCGTGATTTTTGCGCCTATTATTAAACGTTGGGCGGAATCTGTCTGTATTCCGGCAACCAAATTCTTGATCTATTTCGTATGCTACTATACTGGGGGGAATGTGTACGCTTATCGGGACTTCTACTAATCTGGTAGTGGATGGTATGATTTTAGATGCCGGATATAAGGCTTTGGTATGTTTGAATTAGGCCGGGTGGGTATTTTCATTGCTTTGGCAGGAGTTGTTTATTTGTTGTTCTTTTCTTCTAGGTTGTTGCCGGAGGTACGGAAAGACACGGTAGGCGACGAACATGGGGAAGCGGATGCGTCTTCTTTTCATCGTGTTGAAGCGGTGATAGGTGCTCGTTTCCCGGGTATCAATAAAAGGGTGGGGGATTTTAATTTTGTCCGTCATTATGGCGCTGAAGTAAAAGAAATAAAACGAAGCGGAGTTAGTATTGTAGATAATCTGTCACGTGTGAAGTTTCGTGAGGGAGATACGTTGGTGCTATGGGCAGATGATTCATTTATCTCTACATGGGGAGACTCTTCTGTATTCGTGTTATTGGCCAATGGCAAAGATACCGAGCCGAAAGCTGGGAGAAAGAAACGTTGGTTTGCATTGACTTTATTGGTGTTGATGATTGTGGGGGCAACAGTAGGAGAGTTGCCTTTTATGGAAGAATTACTTCCTGGTATTGATCTTGATATGTTCTTTTTCGCAGCTATAACGACTGTGATAATGGCATGGACCAAACTTTTTCCGGCACGTAAATATACAAAATATATATCATGGGATATCTTGATAACCATTGCCTGTGCGTTTGCTATAAGTCGCGCATGGTAAATTCCGGAGTGGCGGATGTCATTGCGCATGGAATCATTGATATGAGTGATGATTATGGTCCGCATGTGTTGCTGGCTGTTTTGTTTATCATTACAAATCTGTTTACCGAACTGATAACCAATAATGCTGCCGCTGCATTGGCTTTTCCGTCTTGCCCTTTCCTTATCCAATCAGTTGGGGGTAAGTCCTATGCCCTTTTTTGTTGTCATCTGCATCGCTGCATCTGCCAGTTTTTCCACTCCTATCGGTTATCAGACTAATTTGATTGTGCAGGGTATCGGAAACTATAAGTTTATGGATTTTGTACGTATCGGTTTACCGTTGAATATATTGACATTTATAATTTCGGTTATTCTGATACCGCTGATATGGCCTTTTTGATGAAGTTAAAGACAAAATGAAAATAGAGAATGGAAGAAGAAAACATATATCCTATATTTGACCGTATGCTTTCCCGGAAAGATAAAGAAGAACTGCTGGGACAACGGGGAGTTATGCTGTGGCTGACGGGACTCAGCGGTTCCGGTAAGAGTACTATTGCCATAGCTTTGGAACGTGAATTACATAAACGTGGTTTGCTCTGCCGTATATTGGACGGGGATAATATTCGTAGTGGCATCAATAATAATTTGGGCTTTTCGGCAGAGGATCGTGTGGAAAATATCCGTCGCATAGCCGAAATAGCCAAGCTGTTTGTTGATACAGGAATCATTACCATTGCCGCTTTCATCAGTCCCAGTAATGAGCTCCGGCAGATGGCAACCCGTATCATCGGGGCGGAGAATTTTCTGGAAATTTATGTCAGCACTCCTTTGGAAGAGTGTGAGAAACGTGATGTAAAAGGACTTTATGCCAAAGCGCGTCGGGGTGAAATTAAGAATTTTACCGGCATTTCTGCACCTTTTGAAGCTCCGGAGCGTCCTGCATTGTCTTTGGATACTTCCAAACTGAGCTTGGAAGAGTCGGTCAATACTTTGTTGGAACTAGTGCTCCCCACTGTTGGTAAAAAAGGAGAAAAAATATAATTCATTATAAAATGGAAGAAAATTATAAATTGAGCCACTTAAGGGAACTGGAAGCTGAGTCTATCCATATCATTCGTGAAGTGGCAGCTGAATTTGAGAATCCTGTTATGCTTTATAGTATTGGTAAAGATTCGTCTGTCATGGTACGTTTGGCAGAGAAGGCTTTCTATCCGGGAAAGGTGCCTTTCCCTTTGATGCATATCGATTCTAAATGGAAATTCAGGGAAATGATAGAGTTCCGTGATCAATACGCCAAAGAACATGGATGGAATTTGATAGTGGAAAGTAATATGGAGGCTTTTAATGCCGGAGTAGGGCCTTTTACGCATGGCAGCAAAGTGCATACAGATTTAATGAAGACACAGGCGTTGCTTCACGGGCTGAATAAATACAGGTTTGATGCCGCCTTTGGTGGAGCACGTCGTGATGAGGAAAAGTCACGTGCCAAAGAACGTATATTCTCTTTTCGTGACCGTTTTCATCAATGGGATCCTAAAAACCAGCGTCCTGAATTGTGGGATATTTATAATGCTAAGATTCATAAAGGGGAAAGTATCCGTGTGTTTCCATTAAGCAACTGGACTGAGCTGGATATTTGGCAGTACATCCGTTTGGAAAATATTCCTATTGTGCCGCTTTATTTTGCCAAGGAACGTCCTGTGGTGAATATAGATGGAAATTTGATTATGGCTGATGATGACCGCCTGCCCGAAGAATATCGGGACCGTATTGAAATGAAGGAAGTGCGTTTCCGTACTTTGGGGTGTTGGCCTTTGACTGGGGCCGTAGATGAGTGATGCCGATACGATTGAGAAGATTGTAGAGGAGATGATGACCACTACTAAAAGTGAGCGTACCACCCGTGTCATTGATTCGATCAGGATGCCAGTATGGAGCAGAAGAAACGTGAGGGATATTTTTAAATGGATAAGTAGGAATTTAAAATGAAGAAATGGGTGATGGAGAATAAACTGAATATAAAGGAATATTTAGATAAGGATGAACAGAAAGACTTGCTACGTCTGTTGACAGCCGGTTCGGTAGACGATGGAAAGTCTACTTGATAGGACGTCTGTTGTTTGACAGCAAGAAGTTATACGAAGACCAACTTGCCGCTTTGGAGCGTGACAGTAAACGTGTGGGGAATGCAGGTGACCATATAGATTACGCTTTGTTGTGCGACGGGTTGAAAGCAGAACGTGAGCAGGGTATTACGATTGATGTAGCTTACCGTTATTTTTCAACGAACAATCGTAAATTTATTATAGCCGATACTCCGGGACATGAACAATATACCCGCAATATGATTACCGGAGGTTCTACTGCCAATCTTGCCATAATCTTGGTAGATGCTCGTTTAGGTGTGATTACGCAGACCTGCCGCCATACTTTTCTGGTATCTTTATTGGGAATAAAGCATGTGGTGCTGGCGGTGAACAAGATGGACCTTGTCGGGTTTTCGGAAGAGCGTTTCAACGAAATCGTGACCGAATATAAGAAGTTTGTAGAGCCATTGGGAATCCCGGATGTGACTTGTATTCCTCTTTCGGCACTTGACGGTGACAATGTGGTGCAGAAATCTGAACGTACGTCATGGTACAAAGGTACTTCTTTATTGGAAGTGCTTGAAACGGTTTCCATCGAGAATGATCATAATCTGGCCGATTTCCGTTTCCCGGTTCAGTATGTATTAAGACCGAATCTGGATTTCCGCGGTTTCTGTGGAAAGATTGCTTCCGGTGTCATCCATAAAGGAGATGAGGTGATGGCTTTGCCTTCCGGCAAGAAATCTCATATCAAGAGTATTGTTACTTATGATGGTGAGTTAGAGTATGCTTTCCCGCCGCAAGCGGTGACGTTGACTTTGGAAGATGAGATTGATGTGTCTCGCGGAGAAATGTTGGTACATGCCGATAACATGCCTGTGATAGACCGTAATTTTGAAGCTATGTTGGTATGGATGGATGAGGAGGTGATGGACCTTGACAAATCTTTCTTTATCAAGCATACTACCAATACGGGACGTACCCGTATAGATGGCATTAAGTATAAAGTGGATGTGAATACGATGGAGCATTTGTCTGTTGAAAACGGTAAATTGAAAAAGGAGGATCTGCCTTTGCAATTGAATCAGATTGCCCGTGTGACATTTACTACTGCCAAGCCGCTTTTCTTTGATTCTTATCAAAAGAATAAAGCTTGTGGTTCTTTCATTTTGATTGACCCATTACCAATAACACCAGTGCGGTGGGGATGATTATAGACAGAGTGGAAGCCAAAGATATGCTGAATGCCATGGAAGTTCCTACTTTGAATCTGACGGATTTGGGTATTGGTGAGGAATATTATGAAGCCGTAGAAAAGGTGGTGAAAGAATTGGACCGTCAAGGCATTACAGTCAAGATAGAAAAATAACAGCGTACAATTAAAAAAGAAGAGTAATGGGATTACTTGAATTCAATAAACTGCCAATCAATACATTAGTAGGCGCCGATTGGAAAACTTTTAAGGCGATTACTACAGGAAGGGAAATTGATTCGGCATATAGAGGAAAATACCGTTTGACGAAAGTTGTATGCCGTTTGCTTTCCACCTTGGCTCCATTGCAGGAAAAGCGATACAGGAAACTGTTGGCCGATAAGTCTTTGGAACACGACCCGGTCTTTATCCTCGGACATTGGCGTAGTGGGACTACCTTTATGCACAATGTATTCTCTTGTGACAAACATTTCGGATATAATACTACTTATCAGACTGTGTTCCCTCATCTGATGATGTGGGGACAGCCTTTTTTCAAGAAGAATATGAGTTGGCTGATGCCTGACAAGCGTCCGACAGATAATATGGAACTGGCCGTAGATTTGCTCAGGAGGAAGAGTTTGCATTGGCCAATATGATGCCCTATACCTATTATAACTTTTGGTTCCTGCCTAAGTACCAACAGGAATATGCTGATAAATACTTGTTGTTCAATGATATCAGTGATGAGGAATTGAAAGTGTTTGAGGATATATTCACCAAACTTATTAAAATTTCTCTTTGGAATACAGGCGGAACACAATTCTTAAGTAAGAATCCGCCTCATACAGGTCGTGTAAAAGAGTTGGTCAAGATGTTTCCGAATGCCAAATTCATCTATTTGATGCGTAATCCGTATACGGTATTCGAATCTACGAGGAATTTCTTCACCAATACAATCCAACCGTTGAAACTGGAGGATATTTCTCCAGAGACGTTGGAACAGAATGTGCTTTCCATTTATGCCAAGCTGTATCATAAATATGAGGCGGATAAAAGATTCATTCCTGAAGGAAATTTGATGGAAGTGAAATTTGAGGATTTTGAAGCGGATGCAATGGCTATGACTGAGTACATCTATAAATCTCTTTCTATTCCCGGATTCGAAGCAGCTGCTCCGGCTATTAGCCAATATATAGGCGGAAAGAAGGGATATAAGAAGAATAAGTATAAGTATAATGACCGTACGGTCCGGTTAGTGGAAGAGAATTGGAAGTTTGCACTAGATCAGTGGGGGTATTCCATCTAAAAATAAATGCCCGCAATTCTGTTTTTATAAGGAATTGCGGGCATGATTACCTTCTGCTGACAGAAGGTAGTGTATTATTGGGCTTCGATAATTACACGACGGTTGAATGCCGGAGGAGTTAAGGTGTTTACACCACCCATTCCGCTGATAATCAGATTGTTTTTGTTGACACCCAATTTAACCAGTTCATTAGCACGTTGTTGGCACGGTCTTCACTTAACTGCTTGTTCCATGCAGCGCTACCTGTATCACTATCAGCATAACCGGTTACTTTCAATTTTAGTCCCGGATTGTCTTTTACCAAATCTGCGATTTGTTGCAAATTTACAGTAGAGTTGGTAGGAAGAACCGCTGAACCGATCTGGAAAAATACAGATTGAGGAGCCGGAGCAATTTGGTTCACTGTAACTTGTTCTGTAACCACTTCAGTGGGTTGGTTGGCAAGTTGGGCTTTTAATTGACGGTTTTGTTCTATCTGTTGAGCCAAAGCGGTATTGATAGCATCCATTTGTGAAGAGGTAAGTGCCATGATAGCATCTACATCCGGAGCTGGTTTGAATCCTCTTTGTGGAAATTTATAAGTGATACCACTGTAGCACCTGCCATAAAGTCAGGGCCTTACTGGTGGTTTTTCCATCAAATTTGTTTTCTGTACCCATTCCGTAAAGTTCCAGATTTAAGTCCCAGGCACTGGCCAGATGGAATGTATTGATGATACCGAAATTGAATGCCAGTGAATTACGACGTGGAGCATCATATGAGTGGGCAAAACCGAAACCTACGAATGGCACGAAGTCGTATATGCGGTCTTCATTATATCCGGCTATCATGTTACTGACATTGAATAAGATGTCACCATGCAAATTCATGTAGTTGAACTTATCCTGATAGTATCCTTCGCTTAACATGTGAGGTTTGGAATATGCGGAAGGTTCACTGGAAAAACTCTTCGACTGCAAACCGCTATATTGCAAACGTAATCCTAAGCCGGGAGTAAACCATTTACCGATTGATATTTGAAGAGCGGGAGCAATACGTTTCTTGAATTTACCAAGATCGGACTGATCGCCGAACAGTACTTGTGCACCTCCACCAACAGAGAAGAACCAATTATCGAAGAAGTGATTGGTCTCTACCTTGTACTTATCACAGGTACCTCCATTACATCTACACTCTCGCCTACAAGGACGTTTTGTGAATTGCTTTTCTGCTGTGCAAACGCTACAGAACTTAAACTGGCCGCAGCCAGCAAAAACATTAATTTTTTCATACTCATTTCTATTAGTTAATTATTGTCCAGGTTTATCTTCCCAAATTCAACTAAATAACATGAGTGCTGATAAAAAGTTTGAGTAGGTTGACTATTTAATATTTTTTATGAAAGAAGGCTAAAAAGATAGTGGGTATCTGTGCTGTATCCGGCATCAAAACTGAATCCTTCCCATTTGAATCCTTTTAAATCCCCAGGATTCTCTATCCGGTTTTTAATGATGAAGCGTGTCAATTCTCCACGGCACATTTTTGCATAAACCACAACGGTGGTTAATTTTCCTTTTTTCCATACCTGAAATTCTGGTGTGATCACTTGTACTTCTTGCTCCACGCGTTTCCAATCGAATAAATCTTTCATCTCCCCACTTGCCAGATTGATTAGTATTCCTCCTTTTGCTTTAATTTCTTTGATAAAGGTGTCGGTCAGAATTGGCTTCCAATAGTCAAACATGGATATTCCTCCACGTTCAGGTAGTTTGATATCTCCTTCCATTCTGTAATTCTTGATCTGGTCTAACGGGCGGAGTAATCCGTAAAGAAAAGAAGTGATTCGCAAGTGATCCTGTGCATATTGAAAATCTTCAGGGGTAAAATCCTGTGGGTGGATACGTTTATATACGATACCGGTATAAGCCAGTAAGGCAGCTAAAGCCGAGGGAGAGTCCGAACAGAAATCTTGAAATCGCATATAGTTCTCTGCTGCTATTTTACTGTTCACACGTAAAAGTCGTTCCAGTTCTTCAGCAGAGAATTGGGACATATCAAGTGCATTCTGTATCGCTTCAGTTTGGAATTGTGGTGTACTGGTAACAGGAGTTTGTATTTTGCTCCGTCCGGTCATTGTTTTGGCACATGAAATAAAAGTCATCATAGGCTAAAAAATAATATTTTCTGGCGGCAAATATAAGAAAAACAGATATATTTGTCTTTGTTATTCCATAATTAAATATTGAGAACTATGAAAATGAAAGAGTTAGGATTATTGTTCATGATGCTTTGCATGGTATTTGCCGTAAATGCTCAAGAATTGAAAAAAGGAGATAAATTACCTGATTTTCATTTAAAATCTGCAGTATATGGAGATATTTCTTCGACTGAATTGAAAGGTAAGGTCGTTTTGGTGAGTTTATTTGCCACTTGGTGCGGGCCATGTCAGCTGGAACTGGCTGAAATAGAGAAAACTTTGTGGGCTGAATATAAAGATAACAAGGACTTCGTATTATTAGTAATTGGTCGTGAGCATACGGATGAACAGTTGAAGGCTTATAATGAACGGAAGAAATTCACTTTCCCGTTATATCCCGATCCTAAACGTGAGGTGTTCTCTTTATTTGCTGAAAAGTCAATTCCTCGCGCCTATCTTTTCAATAAAGAAGGAGAAGCCGTTTATACTTCCATCGGGTATGAGAAAGAAGAATTTGGATATCTGATGAATGCCATTGCGGAAGCATTGAAATAGGACCCTGTTGATATTTCAAGATGACTAAACTGTTCTCGTTGTTTATTTTATTATCTTTTGTTCTCCCGGTTAGTGGACAGAAAAAGCTTGATTCAGATAAAGCAAGAAAAGAAAAAGCTTATCATTTGACAGGTTCTGTCAGAGAACAGGGAGAACGCCCTTATCCCGATCCTTTGCCGGATGTAAATATCCAACTTTATTCTTTGCCTGATACGAGTTTTATAGAAGGTACGGTGAGCGATAAGAAGGGTGTTTTCCGTTTGTACCCTATGAATCCCGGTAATTATTTAATAAGGCTTCTTTTTTTAGGATATGAAACCCTTGAAAAAAAAGTGAATATTCCTGCTTATCGGAAAGAAGTTTATGGAGGTGCTCTGATGATGAAACCTTCCAGTATTGTATTGGATGAAACGGTGATAAAGGCCGAACTGCAGAAAATGAAGATGTCCGGAGATACATTAGTATATAATACCGGAGCCTTTAAGACATCGGAAGGAGCTGTTCTGCAGGATTTGGTGAGGCAGCTTCCCGGATTGGAATTAGACGAGAAATCCGGCAAGATGAATTTTCATGGAAAGGAAATCACTCAGATCTTATTAAATGGAAAGGAGTTTTTCGCAGATAGCAAAGTTGCTTTGAACAATATGCCGGTAGATGCTTTGAAAGAGGTAAAGGTATACGAGCAGCAGTCGGATAAAGAGCAAATGACAGGGGTGTCAGATGGTAAGAAGAAAACGGTGATGGATGTGAAGACCAAGAAGGATTTGACAGATGGATTAATGGGGGACGTTTCAGCTTTGAAAGGTTGGGGGATATGTATGGAGCGAAAATGAGTTTGAATAAATTTGTCGGAAAATGGCGGATGTCCTTGTATGGTGATTTAGGAAAACTCCCCAGATATGGTAATTTTATCAGTGATATGGCCGATAATCCTGCTCAAATGAAGGATATTGGTTTTAGCTTGGGAACGGAAATAAAGAAGCTCAACCTCAATGTCAGTGCTTCATATAATAATAATAAAAGCGCGGATGAATCGCGAAGCCAGTCAGAAGAATATCTGCCTAACGGTAGCCAATATGCCTATAATAATGGCTTGAGTACGGGTAGGAATAGTTCTTTTGGGAGAATATATATATGACGGGAAGTTTGAGTGACCGGACGGAAATTAATTTCAGGCATAACATCAATCATAGCCGGTTAAATTCGGTATCAGAAAATATTTCGGCGACTTTCAGTACCAATCCTTTGGACTATGTTTCAGAGCCTTGGAGGGACGATGCAATGATTCCTCCTGAGTTCAGGATAAATAAAAATACGGGAAATTCTCAAAATAAGACGAACAATCTGATGATAGGCAATAATCTTTTGATCACTCATAAATTGAATGATATCGGTCGGAAACTCTCCATAGAGTTAAGAAATGATTATAGTAATCAGGCGAGTGGCAATTATCAGCAATCGTCTATTACTTATTATCAATTGAAGAATGACCTGGGGGCAGATTCGGTTTTATATAGAAATCAATACCGGGAGTCACCTGCCAGAAATTTATTATTGGCGGGGGAGGTCAGCTATACGGAGCCAATAGGAAAACAAATGCTTCAGGTTTATTATCGGCATGAGTATCAACGGCAGAGTAATAATGCGGTTACGTACAATTTGGATGAGGATGCTTTGTGGGGAAGTCTTCCATTTGGTTATGAGGCAGGAAGGGTGGATAGTTTAAGTGATTATACTCGTAATGATCTTCATTCCAATGAATTCGGACTGCGTACCACACTTAATTGGAGAAAAGTGAGGTTGAATATCCGGTTTGGGCTGTCGCCTCAGAATCTACGACGAAAAGCAAACAGGGAAAGGATGAAGATAGATACGACCATTACCGTGTTGAACATAGTGCCCGAACTGCATTTTGATTATGATTTGGGCAATAACCATAATATGAGTGTGTATTATAGCGGATACACCCGGCAGCCTTCCATTTATGATTTGTTGTCTGTGCCTGATTATACTAATCCTCTGAACATAACAATGGGGAATCCGGGGCTGAAACCCGCTTTCGGGCAAAATATATCTGTGAATTACAGAGGAGGAAATATGGAAAAGCAGGAAATGTTATATTGTGGTTTGAGATATAATAATACGATAAATGATATAAGCCGGAAAAGAACCTATGATGAGAAGAGTGGGGTATATACCAGTCGGCCCGAGAATATAAATGGTAATTGGGGCATTGGCGGGAATATATATTATACGAATAAATTATTCAAGAAAATTTTCGCTCGTCTTGCTACTAATGCAAATTATAACCGGAGGGTTTCGTATGTGCAGATAATGGGAGAAGCCAATGAGAATGATCGTAACACCTCCCAAATGCTCTACTTGATGCAGGACGTGGAGTTTGCCTATAAATTGGAAGAGCATGAGTTTAAGATAAATGGAGCAATCACTTATCAGCAAGCCGATAACAGTTATACAAACAATTCGGATTACAGGACGTATGATTTTTTATTATGGCGCGGAGTGTCGACTGAAGTTACCTCTCAACTTGAATCTTTATACCGTTGTGAGAAGTATGAATCGCAGGGATATAAGGATGAGGCCTCCAATACGACGCAGTGGCTTTGGAACAGTGAGCTGACTTACAGTTTTCTGAAAGGGAAAAGAGGGTTACTTAAATTTCAGGTTGTTGATATTCTGCAACAACGGGATTTTGCCAATCGTTGGATGAATGATACCGGACAGGGAGAAACTTGGACTTGGGGATTGGGACGTTATGCGATGGCTACTTTTACTTATCGTTTTAATGATCTTTCCCGTTAGGAGATAAAAAAGGAGCTGATTCAAGAAAAACGAATCAGCTCCTTTTTGAATATCCCTAAGAAAGATTATTTGTAATCTTGCCAGCTCTTTATCTGAATATCCTTTTCACTCATTTCACAGAATGCTTCAATGAAAGCACTTGCCAAACGGGCGTTGGTAATCAAAGGAATATTGTGGTCGATTGCTCCACGACGAATTTTGTAACCATTAGTCAGCTCACGTTTGGTATGGTTTTTCGGAATGTTGACTATCAGGTCGAATTTATGTTCGGCAATCATCTTCATGACATTGTTTTCTGCATCGGGCTTTTCATCCGGCCAGTAAACCGGTGTGGTATTTACTCCGTGTGCATTCAAGAAAGTTGCGGTTCCGGCAGTTGCATAGATCTCATATCCTTTTTCTGCCAGCATACGGCTTGCTTCCAGCAAATCTACTTTGGATTTGGTGGCACCTGACGAGAACATGACAGATTTTGTAGGAATCTTGAAACCTACAGCAATCATAGAGTTCAGCAAAGCTTCATGGAAGTCATCACCGATACAACCCACTTCACCTGTTGAAGACATATCTACGCCCAATACAGGGTCTGCCTTGTGCAGACGGGAGAAAGAGAACTGGGAAGCTTTAACACCGATCCAGTCAATATCGAATGCCGACTTATCCGGTTGGCTGTATGGAGCACCCAACATGATGCGGGTTGCGGTTTCAATGAAGTTGCGTTTCAATACTTTGGAAACAAACGGGAATGAACGTGATGCGCGCAGGTTGCATTCAATCACTTTCACTTCATTATTCTTAGCCAAGAACTGCATGTTGAACGGACCGGAAATGTTTAATTCTTTAGCGATACGGCGACCAATCTTCTTGATACGGCGAGCTGTTTCGAAATAAATCTTCTGAGCCGGGAATACTAATGTGGCATCACCTGAATGGACACCTGCATATTCAATGTGTTCGGAGATGGCATATTCCACTACTTTCACCGTTTTGGGCTACAGCGTCGAATTCTATTTCTTTAGTATCTTGCATGAATTGTGATACGACTACCGGATATTCTTTAGAAACTTCTTTAGCCATCTGTAAGAATTCCTTCAGTTCATCTTCGTTATAGCATACGTTCATGGCAGCGCCCGAGAGCACATAGGAAGGACGGACCAATACCGGGTAACCTACTTTGTTTACAAATTCTTCCATGTCTTCCAGGCTGGTCAATTCTTTCCATGCCGGTTGGTCAATACCCAGCTGGTCAAGCATGGCCGAGAATTTATGACGGTTTTCCGCACGGTCGATAGAAAGCGGAGAAGTTCCCAATACAGGTACCGACTGACGGTGAAGCTTCATCGCCAAGTTATTAGGTATTTGTCCACCTACTGATACAATGACACCACCCGGTTGCTCCAGATCAATCACGTCAAGTACACGTTCAAATGAAGCTCGTCAAAATACAGACGGTCGCACATATCATAGTCGGTAGAAACTGTTTCGGGGTTATAGTTAATCATGATGGATTTGTAACCAACTTGCGTGCGGTTTGGACAGCGTTTACAGAGCACCAGTCGAATTCTACGGATGAACCGATACGGTAAGCTCCTGAACCTAATACAACTACCGATTTTTCGTTCTTATAATAATTGACGTCATAACCCGTAGTAGCGTATGTCATATATAGGTAATTGGTTAATTCGGGATGTTCAGATGCGACGGTATTGATACGCTTGACAGCCGGAAGGATATTCAAAGCTTTACGACGGGCACGTACAGCCAAGTTCTCCTTTCCATATTGCCACTGGCTTTTAATACGAAGCGTGCAATCTGGAAGTCGGAGAAGCCTAATACTTTAGCCTGGCGAAGCACATCTTCAGGTAAATCCTCGATCTTATTATAAGTCGAAAGTTTGACCTTATAGTCAACGATGTTTTTTAACTTACTTAGGAACCACGAGTCGATTTTGGTCAGTTCGTGGATGCGTTCAATACTGTATCCTTCTTCCAATGCAGAGGCGATGGAGAAAATACGGAGGTCTGTCGGGTTGGCCAGTTCCTCATCCAGGTTTTCAAATTTAGTATGGTCATTTCCTACGAAACCATGCATACCCTGACCTATCATACGAAGACCTTTCTGAATGATTTCTTCGAAAGAGCGGCCTATAGACATGATTTCACCCACAGACTTCATGCTGGAGCCAATCTGGCGTGATACACCTGCGAATTTAGTCAAGTCCCAACGGGGAATTTTACAAATCAAGTAATCCAACTGGGGAGCTTCGTAGGCTGAGTTGGGAGTACCCTTTTCGCCAATCTGGTCTAGTGTGTAGCCTAAAGCGATTTTAGCGGCAACGAATGCTAGAGGGAATCCGGTTGCTTTAGAAGCCAAGGCAGAAGAACGGCTCAGGCGTGCATTTACTTCGATAACACGGTAGTCATTTGTTTCTGCATTGAAAGCATACTGGATATTACATTCACCCACAATACCCAAGTGACGGATACATTTTGTAGATAAATCTTGCAACATTGTTACTTGTTCTTCTGTCAGAGAGCAAGTGGGGGCCACCACGATAGATTCGCCGGTATGGATTCCCAGTGGTCGAAGTTTTCCATGCTTGCCACTGTAAAACAATGGTCGTTGGCATCGCGGATTACTTCAAATTCTATTTCTTTCCAACCTTTCAATGACTCTTCAACCAGGATCTGTTTAGAGAATGCGAATGAACTTTCAGCCAGTTTGATGAAAGCTTCTTCATCCGGACAGATGCCGCTGCCTAAACCACCTAGTGCGTAAGCAGAGCGTACCATAACCGGATAACCGATTTCGCGGGCAGCTTTCAGAGCCTCTTCCATACTTTCCACAGCGTGGCTCTTCGGGGTTTTCATCGGAATTTCATCCAGCTTCTTTACGAATAAATCACGGTCTTCAGTGTACATGATGGCTTCTACCGAAGTACCCAGTACTTCTACACCATATTTCTTCAGTGTACCGTTCAGGTAAAGTTCAGTGCCGCAGTTCAATGCAGTTTGTCCACCGAATGCCAATAAAATACCGTCCGGTTGTTCTTTCTTGATAATTTCTTCAACAAAGAAGGGAGTGACAGGAAGAAAATAAACCTTGTCGGCTATGCTTCCGAAGTCTGGATAGTCGCGATGTTAGGATTTACCAACACCGAATGAATGCCTTCTTCGCGCAATGCTTTCAGCGCTTGTGAACCTGAGTAGTCAAACTCTCCTGCCTGGCCTATCTTGAGGGCACCCGAACCCAATACCAGGACTTTCTTTAAATCCTTTTTCATTGAAAGTTTCTTTTATTATAATAGTTGTTTTAATGTCGCTAAATATTAAAAAAAAAAATGCGTCCATCCTCGTACGAGGACTAACGCATTTGTTCGTATGTCTATATTATCTTTGTTCCTGTAGGTACATAGCATTACTAAATTTTGTGCAAAGTAACGACTTATTTCCAAGATAACAAAATAAATCAAGATCTTTGTCAACACAAATTAAAATAAAAGTCTGAAATCCTCTCCGAATGTTCTGTTTCTGTATATTTATTCGGATACTTCTGTATCATCGGCATACGCAAAGCGGAATGAATATCCTATATTTTTCGATCCGCCCATCAGGGTCATATCTTTTAGTCTTCCATCCTGCCGGAAACTATAGTCGTATATATAATAAGTGTCTTCTAGAATATTGGAGCTTCTTTTTCCTAGAATTTCGGCCATCTGTCCGAAAGTGTTCATTACGGTGGTATAGTTTTCGCGGTCATCAATCCATTGTGCCAGTGTGTTCAAGTCCAGACTATAATCATTGGCGATATTGGAAACTTTGTAATCACTGTTGTAAGTTCCTCTCGGAGTAGTGGTTATGGAAGATAAATTTCCGCTTTCCCAATTGTACTCCAATACGGTTCCATTGTTATTGCAGCTTTTCAGATAACCTTCATTATCATAAGAATAGGTTACCGGGCTTTCCCGGTTGGAGAATTTGCATACATAACTTCTGCCGTTTTCCAACGAGGTGCTTATTTCTACCAAAGGAGAATTTTCCGTAGAGTAAGTATAACTGACTTCAGAGTTCTCTTTGTACGTGTAATTTACTGCCGCTAACGGTGAACTGCTGTAAATGCGGGTCAGTCGTTTGTTGTTGTCGTAAGTGAGGCTTATCATTCCCTGATAAGTGATAACATCCGAAATTTTATGTACTTTAATTCCAGTAATCATCCGTGAAGGCTTCGGTACGGGAATGCTTTTGTCATCGTCATCGGAACATGAAGCAAAGAACAAGCTTGCTACAGAAATAAATAGAACTAGTTTAATGCTCTGTCTTAGTTTATTCATAGAAACAATTATTATATGTGAAATAGCGATTCAAAGTTAAGTGTTTTGTCAGAATATTCCTATCTTTGCGTAATTTTTAATATAAGATAATATTTAAGAGATATGGGAAAAGAAAAAATCATATTGACCGGCGACCGTCCTACAGGAAGATTGCATATCGGTCATTACGTAGGTTCGTTGAAACGCAGAGTTGAGCTTCAGAATTCCGGATTGTATGACAAGACTTTTATTTCATTGCCGACGCACAGGCATTAACCGATAATATAGAAAATCCCGAGAAGGTACGCCAGAATGTGATTGAGGTAGCGCTTGACTATATGGCTGTCGGTTTGGACCCGATGAAATCTACTATCTTTATCCAGTCTCAGATTCCCGAATTGTGCGAATTGACTTTCTATTATATGGATTTGGTTACCGTTTCACGTCTGCAACGTAATCCGACGGTGAAAACCGAAATCCAGATGCGTAACTTTGAAACTAGCATCCGGTGGGATTTTTTACTTATCCTATTAGTCAGGCTGCCGATATTACCGCTTTCAAGGCGACTACTGTTCCGGTAGGTGAGGACCAGGAGCCAATGATCGAGCAGACTCGTGAGATAGTACGCCGTTTCAATTATATTTATGGTGACACGTTGGTAGAACCTGAAATCCTGTTGCCGGACAATGCGGCTTGTCTTCGTTTGCCGGGCACAGACGGAAAGGCAAAGATGAGCAAGTCGTTAGGGAACTGCATCTATCTGTCCGATACGGCTGATGAAGTGGAAAAGAAGGTGAAGAGTATGTACACTGACCCGACTCATTTGAAAGTCTCTGATCCGGGTAAATTGGAAGGAAATACCGTATTCACTTATTTGGACGCTTTCTGCAAACCCGAGCATTTCGGTCGTTATTTGCCGGATTATCCTAACTTGGATGAACTGAAGGCGCATTACACCCGTGGTGGATTGGGAGATATGAAGGTGAAAAAGTTCCTGGCCGCCATAATGCAAGAGGAATTGACTCCTATCCGCGAGCGTCGTAAAGAGTTTGAAAAGGATATTCCGGCTATTTACGAAATGTTACGTAAGGGTTGTGAGACAGCTCGTGCTACAGCGGCTGCTACATTGGATGATGTGCGAAAAGCGATGAAGATTAACTATTTTGATGATGTGGAACTGATTGCTGAACAGGCAAAGCGTTTCGGCCAAGAATAAAATAAATTTCGATATAAAGGGGGAACTATATATAATAAGGTATAGTTCCCCTTTTTGTTTTACTTAATTCATAAATTAAATGATGATTATATATTCTGTATATCAGTGATTTAAGTGTTATGGTGAAAAATAAATGAAAAATTAGTATGCATAAAATTTGCAGTTATCAGAAATAGCCGTATCTTTGCAACGCTTTTAAAACAAGAAGCTACCGGGCGTTTAGCTCAGCTGGTTCAGAGCATCTGCCTTACAAGCAGAGGGTCGGCGGTTCGAATCCGTCAACGCCCACTTTTTCCTTTTTCTTGTTTTAGAAGCAACC
>ENA-OQAN01000289-OQAN01000289.1-human-gut-metagenome-genome-assembly--contig:-NODE-289-length-27608-cov-6.496852_pt1 | contig 27608 bp, 33 predicted proteins | sample MGYA00242735_ERZ504527 | MGnify/ENA primary metagenome ERZ504527 (study PRJEB26092, sample SAMD00036230) | human gut metagenome | host: Homo sapiens | study: EMG produced TPA metagenomics assembly of... | reverse complement strand
ATTTAAGGTTGATCCCTATCGGCGGTTTTGAATGGACATTCAAGTCGCCTTCTTTTGCCTCAAAGAGATGCGCTGGCGCTGGCAGATACGGTGCTTACAGGAGGGAGCTGCATGATACGATCTGACCGCCGACAAATTCTGACTGTATTTTCGCAACCGTCAAAAAAATCCAGGCTGTCCAGTGGTACAGTCTAACGATGGATGCGAAAATCGTCGCTTTTTAACTGACACATTCTCCTATTTTATTAGGTATTCCAGATGCAGATATATATTGTTTTGATGATGGAAGTATACATTTATGTGAGTATGAGGAAACAGAAACTTACCAAATTACAGAGATGTTTATGAACAATAAGAAGATATTGCTAGATAGATTACTAACAGATTAGGTATAAAGATATCGAAAGATTCCAGTTTGTATATATCTTTTAAAAGGTATATGATTAAGAAAAACGGCAGGAGGTATCTGAATGAAATCACATAAATATTGGTCTATCGGTGCACTGATTACAATGCTTGGAACTTTTTATACAGGTTATAAGGGATCAAAAGAAGGCCATAAGTACTTTGCAGCAAGTTCTTTGCTTTGCATGATTATGGCTATTTATACAGGACACAAGATGATTTCTGGTAAAAGTAGGAAGAAAAAAGAAGTTTCAGTAGAGAGTGTTGAAGATTAAAAAACAAAATATTTTAATAAATAACGCCGGTGCGGGATTTTTGATATCCAGTACTGGCGTTATTTATTCTACAGGGGCTTGGGGGTGTAGCCACCAAATATACTATTCGTTTTCTGCTTCGACAAGTTTGTTAAGGCTCCACTCCCTCATGATGACAGGAAGGGCAGGTTACCTTTTCCATATGATGTCTTGACATAAATGAGCCCCCTTTCAGTGAGATAAATCGATAGTTTTCTTATTATTGAACAATCTTATCCTTTATTATTTCGCCAGAAAATTACTCTGTATCTCCATCGGCATATGATAAGCCTGGCCTCGTTTTGTCAGGCTGTATAGTTTAAAGCTCATGAGTTCCGGAGTCGCATTCAAAGAGCTGCAGAGTCCGAAATAATCCAGGTCTTCGTTCTGAACCATATCTTCGATCTCCTCATCATTAATCAGAAGATCGGCAGCAAACAGATTGGCCTGGTATTCTGTATTATCTGTCATATTGTAGAGGGTATCATCTTGCATTGGAGCCATTTTCAGCTGGGAACGATGTAGGATGATATGCCCTAATTCATGGGCGGCAACGATCATCTTTTCTTCTTCTGAAAGGAAACTGCTGATCATGACATAGATTGTCTTACAGCTCATGAAGCAATAGCCTTTCAGTGTTTTATATCTTGAAGTTTCCCCAACAACAATGTTCATCTGATCCATGATCTCAAATGGATCTCGGGTTCCATATTTCTTGATTAATTTCTTTGTTTCTGTATATATGTAAGTGTTTCTCAAATAAATCACCTCAAAAGTAAAAAATAAAAGGGCAGAAATATCCTTGTAACTATAAGGTAACAGATTAGGTGTACAATAATCCCGCCTTCTATTATTTTTCCTCTTGGTTTTTCAGATATTTTTTCGGTGTAAATTTCTTTGCACGTCTTTTGGAATCCAGATAAAGGCTCTGGATCTCATCCATAAAAGCTATTTTATCTTCGTCTGTCAGTGATCCACCGGCAAACATAGCTGCAGCCTGTTCCAGGATCTGCTGAGCCTGTTTGGCACCACGGTTACCAAACTGTTCGGATGCTTCTGTGATAAAAGCTTCATCCTCACTCATGAGATAAGAAACGTCACACTGTAATGCATCTGCCAGTTTCTGATACAGAACATTTTGTTTTGGAAAACGTCCTTCTACTTCCCAGGATCGAATGGTCCTATATGAAACACCAACCATACTGGCCAGTTCCTGCTGACTCATCTTTTTTTCTTTTCTTAATGATCTTACTTTTTCACCGAATGTCATAAACATACCTCTTTCTAAGCCTTGTCTTATAAGTTTCATTAGCCGCCTCAAGGCAAAACGGGAAATGTGTCTCCTGAAAATTAAAAATTAATCTTGACAAAGGGAAATATCTCTCCTATAATGTGAATCACAGATAAGGGAAACATCTTTCCTATAAGATACACAATATTTCCTCTTTTGTCAATGGATATGTGAAATGAATTTCCTGTAATTCAATGAAAACAGGAAGGATAGACAATCATTGATAGTCAAAATGGGATACATGTTACAAAAAGAGGAAAGACGTATGGGAGGTGGCAATGTGAGTCAGGATCAGACTTCTATTATCTGTATTGATCTGAAGTCCTTTTATGCTTCTGTAGAATGCGTAGAACGTGGGCTGAATCCATTTAAAACAAACCTGGTGGTTGCAGATCCGACCAGATCAAAGTCAACAATCTGCCTGGCAATCACTCCGGCTATGAAGTCTCTTGGCATCAAGAACCGGTGCCGGATCCATGAGATACCGGATTGTGTGAAGTACATCACAGCCATGCCAAGGATGCAGCTGTATATGGATTATTCCGCAAAGATCTATGGAATCTATCTGCGGTACGTCTCAAAAGAAGATATCCATGTGTACAGTGTTGATGAGTGTTTTATTGATGTGACAAACTATCTGCAGCTTTATCATCTCACTGCAAAAGAAATGGCGGTAAAGCTTATGCAGGAGGTTATGGAGGAAACAGGTATCACTGCAACCGCTGGTGTGGGAACCAATCTGTATCTTGCTAAGATCGCAATGGATATCGTAGCAAAGCATGTGGATGACCATATTGGAATCCTGGATGAATTCTCTTACAGAGAGCAGCTATGGGATCATAAACCATTAAGTGACTTCTGGAGGATTGGATCCCGGACTGAAAAAGAACTAGCCGGTTATGGAATCCATACAATGGGCGATATTGCAATGGCTTCTTTAAGATCCGAAGACTGGCTGTATAAGATGTTTGGGATTGATGCAGAGTTGTTGATCGATCATGCATGGGGCTATGAAACATGCCGGATGAGTGACATCAAGAACTATCATTCGGAGGAACACAGCCTTTCAAATGGTCAGGTGCTGATGCGAAATTATTCTTTTGAAGAAGCACTTGTGATCGTAAGGGAAATGACAGATAATCTGGTCCTGGATCTGTTTGAAAAAGGACTGGTAACAAGCTCTCTCACCTTATGGATCGCCTATGACCACAGATATGAGCATGAGGCATCCAAAGGAACCGTAAAACTCGAAAGAGAAAGTAACAGTTCCAAAAAGATCATAGATGCAGTGGAAGATTTATATCTCAGGATTGCAGACAGATATACCGGAATCCGAAGAATCGAGGTGTGTGCGAACAGGGTTGCTCCTGAAAGTTATGTGCAGTACAGCCTGTTTGATGATCCCAAACAGACCGATAAGGAACGGCATTTACAGGAAGCAGTATTGAATGTAAAGCAGCGTTATGGAAAGAATGCGATCATGCGGGGATCCAACCTGCTGGAGTGTTCTACTTATAGAGAACGCAATGAGCAAATAGGTGGTCACCGTGCTTAGAGGAGGTGCAAAAAGTGCTGGCAAGTGCATATCAACCGTATTTATATTTACCAAGACCGGTTTCCAGGAGACATCCCATGGATGTAGGACGCAGGGCAAAACAGTTTGCTCCATTTGCGGCGCTTCGTGGACTGGATGAAACAATCCGGCAACAGGAAATCATTTATGAACCAAAAAGAGATTTATCTGAGGAAAAGAAAAATGAGTTGGATATGAAATTAAGGATCCTGGCATATGGGATGAAGATACAGGCAACTTATTTTCAAAAATCCTGGAAGGATCCGTCAGTTGGCCAGTACCATACATTATCCGGAACCGTAGAATTTTTTGATCCATCAGTCCACTTACGGATTGATGATACCGAGATTCAGATCCAGGACATCTGTGATCTGACTGGTGATGTATTTGAAACTATTGAAATATCATGTTAATTAATCACAGCGGAATTTTTTATACCGGAAAGAGTGAGTGGTAGCTGGTGAAAGGATAAAAAAGGATGCACAGATCGACAAAGCAGATCTGATCAGAATAGAAATCGTGCTGTTCGTGTAGCTTTGGCACTTACGGAATGGATGGCATGATGCTCATAAGGCGGATTTGATTTCCCTTTGGTCCGTTGAGTAATAAATGGAGAAATATCTTATTGCTTAAAGGAGGAAGCCTATATGGGATCAGGTGCTATTAAATGGCATGTACACTGCTCTGTATGTGGAGCATTTATTGAAAAGAGCGCACAAAGCGATTCAGAAGTGGAGTGCAAAAAATGTCGCAGTACATTGGAGATATTTGTAAAGGATGATATGGTGTCGGTTCGTCCGATCCACATCCGAGATGAACAATTAAAGTCCAGGATGCGGACGTATTCCCGAAAGATGATGAATCAGGGATCATAACAGAATAGAATGAGCTGTCTGTAGTAAGCGTTGGATTTGGCAGGAACCATCAAGAACGCACCAGGCAGTAAGAGTTTGTCAAGGAGCTGAACCTGACTGGAATCACTAAGAGCCCGGCAAAACATTTACGGATACACTGCAAGATCAGAAGTATTTTCTGGTTTTGGAGATTGTTGAAGTATTTGTTTTGTCGGGCTTTTTTTGACGTATTTCGAAAAATTTTTAAATTTTTTGTCGTACCCCACTGTAAAACAGGCTCTCAGCGTTTCGTTATATAGAGGTTGAATTCTTTTTTGCAAAAATAATTGTAAATAGAGATTTTGATAATATGACACAAAGGAGGAAACAAAGATGACTGAAATCGAATACCAGGAATTTGTAAGGCATTGTCCTTACGATGCTATGGGCGATTATTCCATGTTTCGCAAAGAGCAAACAGAGAATGAATCAGAAGATGCACATAGCAACTGAATAAGCCAGGTAATCTGGCAAACTTAATCTAAACGCAGATACATGCGTTACAAAGGAGTCGCGGACTCCCGTTCAAAAAAAACGGGTGAGTTCGTGACCTCTTGTGCTGCAGTTCTTTATGTCTGTGCAGGAATTTTATAAAAGATGGAATGGACCACCCGGAGCCGAAAGGCAGAAAGGTGGTCTTTATGTTGACATTAAAAGAACTGAAAAAAATCGTGAAAGTTGCTGATGTGGAGAAAAGAATCCCAAGCGTGAAATCCTTGAAAGAACACAAAGTTGTAGTAAAAGAAATGATCAATGCAGATACAACGATCTCTGTTTATGATCACGGATATGTGCTTTATACAGCGGGAAATCAATCAACCGTATTTCCGCTTCATAGTTGTGATGACTATGAATATGTGAGTGTAACTGGCGATAACAAGGAATTCAATAAAGAGTTCTTTGATAATGAAAACTGGTATATCCGTCTGCTGATGGAGGCTGAAGACCGTATGGCATACAGCCAGCGCAAAATCAGCACCAATCATGGTGTATTTTCTAACAGCGATGTTACAGATGATGCGGAGATTATGAGAGGATCTTCAAAAGATTTTGTTGACGATGTTATCGACAGAGAAATTCTGCATGCACTGATCAAGGAATTGACAGAGAGGCAAAAGATGGTACTCAATCTGGTTTATTTCGAAGAAATGCGTCAGCAGGATGTCGCAGATTATCTGGGAATCAAACAGCAGAGTGTAAATGACCTCCTGAACAGGGCATTAAAAACGATGAAAAAAAAAGGCGGAAAACGAAGAATTTTAAAAAAATTTCAAAAAAATTGAATTAGACCACTGTAAAACAGGCTCTGAGCGTTTCGTTATATGAAGGGTTTGCATAGAACACCTTCATGTACCTTGAAAAATGAATAGCCTGCCCGGAGTGATATTTGGTTTGAACATGCATAGAGCGAAAAGCTGCGTGTCTGCCAGAAGAAAACGTATTAGAGATGGAAACTGATATAGGAACGGATCCGGGAAAGAAAACAGGAAAACGCTTAAATCTTAAATCAAAATAAAATGTCTGAATCTAAAAAGAGGATGACAGTAGAAATCATGTGGCGGTATTTGTGACAAACAGGTACCGCCATATATTTGTGCTGTTATCTCAGCTTGTGCTGACTGTCCCAAATAGCGCAAATTTCAGGAAAGGAGGCGATCATCTTCGTATAAAAGATAATATGCAGAAACTAACAGATAACCATACACAAAAGAATCAGAAAGGAAGGATTTAAGAGAATGAACGTGAAAAAGAAAGCACGCAGGGTGATGTCCGGTTTACTGACTGCAGTAATGGTTCTATCGACGGTACTCTCTCCCGCTGTTGCCTATGCTTCTGATGATGCCGGATCTGTAAAAAAGATTCCGTATTATGAGGAGATCAAGGATCAGTTGGATGAAGATGAAGTGGTAACTGCAAAGGATTATGAGATCAAGGTTGGAGACAATTTCGATGTAAAGAGTGATTATACCGGTCTTACGATCCAGGATGACAGCAAAGTAAAAGTTACATTTCAGGAAGCAAAAGATACGGACGGGAATGATTTTTCTACCGATTATGCCAATTCCTATAAGGCAGTCTATTATGTAGAACCACAGACAACGGATCACCCAACCTACCAGATCAATCGAAAGATCGTGGTAAAAGAAGCGGATCAACAGAAAGAATTCACAGTCAGAAAGTTCTTTCTGATCAGGATGCTGGTTCTTCCGATAAGACAGAAACAGAGGATTCTGAGGCTGACTCGTCTACAGAGGAAACTGATGCTGCTGACACGGAGAGCAAAACAGAACTGACAGAAAAAGAATTTGATGCAGAGATCGAAGCAACGGAGGATCAGGAGACCGTTGATCCGGAAACAGGGATCACACTCTCTGAGGTCATGCAGGAAGCGGTTGACCAGGAAGTTGCTCTTGCAGATCTTGAAGCAGGCGAAAGTATTACTTTCGATATGCCAATGATGCTTGCTTCTGGTGAGACAGGAACAAAATCAGTCACCGTCACAGCCGGTTCCTGGTACTATTACGCAGACTATGGATTAGGTTCTTATCTGACTTGTCCATATTATGTGAAATGGGGAAGCATCAATGCGACAGCATACTGTGTTGAACCATCGAAAAAAGGACCGGGAAATGGAACTTATACGATCCAGAAACTTGCCGATGGAAAGACACTTGCAAAGGTCTGCTATTACGGAACAAAAGCAAGTGATGAGAATGGTTTCTTTGATGAGAAACATCCGGATTTCCCGGCAGGAAAGAGATTCATCATTACCCATCTTGCAGCGGCTTATGCAAATGGATCCAGTGACTGGGCATCCGGAACCAATGCGACAGGAAAGAACCTGGCAATGGAACTTTACAATTATTGTGTAAATATGCCAGACATTCCGTCTGTAGATATGAGCTTTTCCGAATCTAATGTAAAGGCTTATGTGGAAGGAAACAGCCAGCGAACAAGTGTGATCACATTCAAAGCAGATAAACTGCAGACGATTACATTTAAGCTGCCAAGTGGTGTAAAGCTTGTAAATGTGTCAACCGGTAAAACAAGTGCTGCAGGAGCAAGTGTAGAAATCAGTGGAGGTACACAGTTTTATCTGACAGCACCACTTGATCAGGCAGAGAGCGTCAGTGCTACATTTTCTTCTCAGATGAAGGGAAGCATTGATAAAGAATACTCTGCTTACAAGATTGTAACAGGATCCGGAACACAGGATCTGGCTCTTGTTTTTGGTGAAGGTGTCGGAAATGAGAAATATGTGGATTTTAAAGTAACCTGGACAAAAGAATGTAAGGTATCCATTGTAAAGAAAGACCAGGATACAGGCAATGCACTGGCTGGTGCAGTGTACGGGATCTATTCCGATGCTGCATGTACAAAGCTGATTGCAGAGATGCCTGCAACAGATCAGAATGGTGCTTCACAGCTCACAATGGAAAAGACACAGGAAGTTGTTTATCTGAAAGAAATCTCTGTTCCAACAGGATATCAGATTGATACAAAGTCTTATAATGTGACTCTTGCTATCGGAAAGACAACGACTAAAAATGTAACAGACAAACGTGTAAATGCAAAGATCAACATTGCAAAACAGGATGCTGAGACAGGAAATGCAGCACAGGGGGATGCAACGCTGGAAGGTGCAGTATATGGCCTTTATGCAAGGGAAGACATTGTTCATCCGGATGGAAGAACCGGAACGATCCATAAGAAAGACAGCCTGATCACATCCCTGACAACGGATAAAAATGGCGAAGCTTCTGTATCGGATCTCTATCTTGGAAAGTATTATCTGAAAGAGCTTAGTGCTCCGGTGGGATACGTACTGGATCCGACAGAACATGATGTGGACTGTACTTACGAAGGTGCTACTGTTCCGACAGTAGAAAGAACTTCTGTATGTAAAGAAACTGTCATCAAACAGCCATTTCAGATCATCAAGGCAGCAAACAACGGGAAGACCGATGCAGACCTTCTGCAGGGAGTTGGTTTTTCGGCATGGCTTGTCAGTGATCTGAAAGTAAAAGCAGATGGAAGTTATGATTTTGATTCAGCCAGACCAGTTGTACTGACTGCAGATGGCCAGACAGAAATGTTTACCGATGAAAAAGGATATGCAAGATCGATTCCGCTTCCATATGGAACTTATGTGGTAAGAGAGACCACAAGCAAACACAACTATGCACCGGTCGATGATTTTGTAGTGAAGATCACAGAGAATTATCCGGATACACCGCAGACATGGCGAGTGCTTCTGGATAAAGAATTTAAAGCAAAATTAAAGATCATCAAAAAGGATGCAGAAACACAGAAATCTGTACTCCTGGCAAATACTGAGTTCAAGGTATATGACCTGGATAACCAGAAATATGTGGAACAGACAACATCCTATCCGAAGCCAACGGTACACAAATCTTATTTCACAAATGAGGAAGGATACCTGGTACTGCCGAGAAATCTGAAACCTGGCAACTACCGGATTGAGGAAGTGACGGCACCCGATGGGTACACAATATCCAAAAACTATGTGACAGTCGCTGTTGATACAGATACTGCTTATCTGACCGATCCTGTCACAGGAGATGCAGTCATTGATGTGGATTATACCAACGCCCCGGTCAAAGGTCAGTTAAAGATCTATAAACAGGGTGAAGTGTTAAAAGGATTTGAGAAGGATTTCCAGTATGAAATGACTGGCCTTGCAGGTGCAGAATTTGAAGTCTATGCGGCAGAGGATATTTATACTGCCGATCATCAGGTAGATGCAGATGGACAGAGAACTCTGTATTTTGCAAAGGATGCACTGGTAGCAACCGTCACAACGGATGCAGATGGTTATGCAACCGTAAATAATCTTCCACTTGGCAGGTACTATGTTAAAGAGAAGAATGCACCGGACACTTATGTGTTAAATACCGTGCCGGAAAATGTCGAATTTGCTTATGCGGATCAGGATACTGCAGTGATCGAGAAAGAAATCTCTGTCACAGATGAACGACAGAAAGTGTCGATTGCTGTCGAAAAACAGGATGCTGAGACAGGCAATACAGTAGCCGGAGCAGTGTTCGGTATTTACAATGCAAAAGACATTCAGACGAAAGATGGAAAAGTGATCGTCAAAGCAGATACTCTTTTACAGGAAATGACTTCTGATGAAAAAGGTCAGGCAGCATGTACACTGGATCTTCCACTTGGAAGCTATTATGTAAAAGAACTGAAAGCACCAGATGGATTCGTATCTTCGGATGAAGTACTGAGATTTGATGCTTCTTATCAGGGCAGGATGTACAGACAGTAAAATTAAAATCCGTAAAGAAGAACCAGCCGACAACTGTTGAGATCACAAAATCAGATGCAACAACCGGTGTAGAACTGGATGGAGCTTATCTGAAAGTAACGGATAAAGATGGAAATGTAGTAGACAGCTGGACATCTTCCAAAGATGCACCGCATGTGATCAAATATCTGAAAGTGGGTGAGACTTATACCCTACATGAAGAGTTTGCACCGCATGGTTATCTGGTAGCCAATGATGTGACATTCACAGTCAAAGATACCGGAGAGGTTCAGAAAGTGGAAATGAAGGACGAGGTACCGGTTGGTGAACTCATCATCAACAAAAAGGGAGAATTTCTGGATTCTGTTACACTGGCCGATAAGGTCAAAGGTGTGGTGGAACACATTTTCAACTATGTAACCGGAAAGCTGACAGATGTTACTTTTGAAGTCTATGCTGAGGAAGACATCAAGGCTGCCGATGGCGTCAGTGACGATTACTATAAAAAGGATGAACTGATTGCAACGATCAAGACAGATGAAACCGGTATTGCAAAACTGGAAAATCTTCCACTTGGGAAATACTACGTGAAGGAAACAGGAACTGCTTACGGTCATGTGCTGGACGGTGAGATCCGTCATGTAGATCTGACTTACGTGGATCAGAATACACCGGTTGTATCTATGACAAAGACTGCAGAACAACCGTCAGAGAGTAGAAGTCAGTGTACTTAAGAAAGAAAAAGATTCTGACCGTACACTGGAAGCACTATCTTTGGATTATTTGCCAAGGAAGACATTAAGTCTGAGACAACAGGTAAAGTCCTGATTGAAGCCGATGAGATCATTGAACTGAAATCTACGGATGAAGAAGGAAAGATCACATTTGTTGCAGATCTTCCAATAGGAGCAACTTACTATGTAAAAGAGCTCTATGCACCAGACGGATTCGTAACCAACGATGAAGGAAAAGAATTTACGTTTGAGTATGCAGGTGAGGATCAGCCGACTGTAACCTATGATTTTACCTTTGAGAATCAGCCAACCATTGTAGAATTTACCAAATCCAGTCTGACAACCGGAAAAGAACTTCCAGGATGTAAGCTGAAAGTGGTAGATGCTGATGGAAATATCGTGGATGAATGGACTTCCGGTAAAGAAGCACATGTGATCCGTGAGCTGACTGTCGGAAAAGAATACACACTGGTTGAAACAAAACCTGCTGATGGTTACGTGACAGCTGAAAGCGTGAAGTTCACGATCAAAGATACTGCCGATGTGCAGAAAGTTGAGATGAAGGATGATGTAACGAAGGTGAAAATCTCCAAACAGGATATCGCCGGAAAAGAACTTCCGGGAGCGAAACTCACAATCCTTGATCAGGATGGAAAAGTTGTGGAAAGCTGGACCAGTACAGAGAAAGCACATTACATCGAAATGCTTCCAATCGGAAAATACACTCTCCGTGAAGAAACAGCACCGGATGGCTATCTGGTTGCAAAAGATGTGGAATTCGAAGTAAAGGATATCGGTGAAGTACAGCATGTAACCATGGTGGATGAGGAAAAACCGGCAGAAAAGACACCGGAAGGTGGAAAATCTGTCAGTGATTCACCAAAGACTGGGGATAACACCAATCTGTGGCTGTGGTTTATGCTTCTCGGCATTGGTGCGACTGGTACAGGAGCCCTTGCATTTATGAGAAAAAAGAAACACTAATTAAATAAGAATGAGCGTTCATGGAAACCGAAAGGAATCTGTGGACGCTTTTTTAGATGGGAGAAACCATGAGAAATATCATTATTTTTGTTGCTCTTCTGGGAGCAGCGGCAATATTTACAGTTTTGTATTGTCTCATTGCTGCCGGAAGTCAGGCAGAGAAAAAACTGACAGAAATCATGAGAAAAGAGGAAGAACAGAATGAAGACAAATAAAGATCTGATCATAGAACCAAATGCAGCTATTGAGGGAAGAAAGTACAGCGAAGAAAAGCCATGGTCCTGTAAGTACTGTTACTGGTGGGGAGGCAAAAAGAAAGGCTGTAACTTGAAGCAGTGTCATTATCTGCTTCCTGAGAAGAAAAAAGCAGTAAAAACGACACCATGTAGTGGCTGTCCGTATGGAAAACATGTTCCATGTATCGGATATTGCATTGCCCGTCTTCATTCTGAAATGAAAGGAAAGAAAGGACGTGGGTAATTGCAGGAAGAAGTAAATCAGAAAGTAATCAGCCTGAGCATCCAGGGAGTCAAGATCACTGCCAGTGTGCTAAAAGCAGCCCTTCGGAAGTTCCTGGAAATGGACAACCGTAGGAAACAGAAAGCAACGCAGGTGAAAATGGCTGAAAAGACCGGACGAGCTCAGGAGAAAGGAAGGGAAAAAGCCCGAAAAAAGATTGAAAAAGAAAAAGCCACATGGAAAGCAGACCATCAAGCAGCTGAATGCACAGGGAGTACAGCTTTCAACTTAAAGATCACAGATGAAAATATCAAATCTTTTGATCGTGTGGCAAGAAAATACGGCATTGATTACAGCCTGAAAAAAGAGGTTGGTGCGGATCCACCGAAATTTCTGGTCTTCTTTAAGGCCAAAGATGTGGATGTGATGACAGCGGCTTTCCGGGAATATGCCGGAGTAGAACTGAAAAAGAAACAGTCGAAGAAACCATCCGTCAGAAAGAAACTGCAGAAATCTGTAGAAAGAAAAGCAAAGCACCGCCAGCGTGTGAAGCAGAGACAAAAATCCAGAGGTCAGGAACGATGATCCGGGAAAAATTACAGAAGATCCAGGTCAAACGGCTGGTGATCTTAAATCTCCCATATTTCTTTATTTTCTATGTAGCAGATAAAGGATCCTGGCTGTACCGGCATTGCTGGGAGAAAGCATGGTCCAGAGACTTGGCGTGATGTTAGTCAATTTCCGACTGGCATTTTTAAGCTGGCTGCCAAGTATCGCTTTGCAGGATCTTACAGTAGGTGTTCTGGTTGCAGGTGCATTAAAGCTGGTGGTCTACTATCGTTCTAAAAATGCAAAGAAGTTCCGGCAAGGTGTGGAGTATGGATCGGCCAGATGGGGAAATAGAAAAGATATCGAACCCTTCATGGATCCGGTCTTTGAGAACAATGTCATCCTCACAGAAACAGAACGTCTGACCATGAACAGCCGACCAAAAGCACCAAAGTATGCCAGAAATAAGAATGTGATCGTCATCGGTGGTTCCGGATCCGGTAAGACAAGATTCTATGTGAAGCCGAACCTTATGCAGATGACAGATCACGTATCCTATGTGGTCACTGATCCGAAGGGAACGATCATCGTTGAATGCGGGAAGATGCTGGTAAATGGAGGCTACCGGATCAAGGTGCTAAATACGATCAACTTTAAAAAGTCCATGCATTACAATCCGTTCCATTATATCCGGAGTGAAAAAGACATCTTAAAGCTGGTCAATACCATTATGCAAATACCAAGGGTGAAGGCGAAAAATCAACTGAAGATTTCTGGGTCAAGGCCGAACGTCTTTTGTATTCTGCGCTGATCGGATACATCTGGTATGAGGCACCAGAGGAAGAACAGAACTTTTCTACTCTGTTGGAATTTATCAATGCCAGTGAGACCAGGGAGGATGATGAAGAATTTAAAAATGCAGTGGATGAATTGTTTGAAGAGCTGGAAGCAGAAAATCCAGAACACTTTGCAGTAAGGCAATATCGCAAGTACAAGCTTGCTGCCGGCAAAACTGCAAAATCGATTTTGATTTCCTGTGGTGCCAGACTTGCACCATTTGATATTCAGGAACTAAGAGAAATCATGTCCTATGACGAGATGGAACTGGATATGATCGGTGATCAGAGAACAGCTATGTTTGTCATCATCAGTGATACCGATGACACATTCAACTTTGTAGTAGCAATCATGTACACCCAGCTTTTTAACCTGCTTTGTGATAAGGCGGATGATGAGCATGGAGGTAGGCTTCCCTATCATGTACGACTGCTTCTTGATGAGTTCAGCAATATCGGACAGATCCCAAAATTCGACAAATTGATTGCTACGATCCGAAGCAGGGAAATTTCCGCTTCTATCATTCTGCAGTCACAATCTCAGCTGAAAACCATCTATAAGGATGCTGCTGAGACGATCACAGGTAACTGTGACACTGTTCTTTTCCTGGGGGGAAAGGAAAGTTCCACACTGAAAGAAATATCAGAAACCCTGGGAAAGGAAACCATTGATCTTTACAACACATCAGACACCAGAGGCAGCAACCGGTCCTATGGACTGAACTATCAAAAGACTGGAAAAGAACTGATGAGTAGAGATGAGCTGGCGGTCATGGATGGAGAAAAATGTATCTTACAGCTTCGAGGAGTCCGGCCGTTTTTAAGCAACAAGTATGACATCACAAAGCACAAACGGTACAAGGAACTTGCCGATTATGATAAGAAAAATGCTTTTGATGTTGAAAAATATCTGAATCATAATCTGACATTTTCAAAAGATACAGAGTTTGAGATGTTTCGGATTGATGTAACAGAGGATGAAATAAGACAAATTGAAATCATTAATTAAGAAAATTCCTATGTTACCAAAGTGGAAACATAGGAAAACCATGCTGGTTCTTTCTTTTTTAATGGTATCATTATATGATATGAATGAAAGAGAGGTAAGAAGTATGGCTTTAAATGATAACATTAAAATCAGAGAAGAAAAAAAAATATACACAACAACAACTTGCCGATAAACTGTACGTATCACGACAAACTGTATGCCGATGGGAGAACGGTTCAAGATGTCCAGATCTAATTACAGCAAAAAAGTTAGCAATGGAGCTGGAGTCACTTTGGATGAACTTATATCTGATGAAGATATCACAGATATTCAATCAAAATATGGAATATGGAAGTTTGATAGGGTAAAAGAAAGGGAAAAAATTCAGATGATGCAAAAAAGGATCCTAGATTTTATAGAGATTATAGGAGGTATATTTTTAGCAATTTCTTTGTTGCTAAGAGTTCAATTTGATATGAAAGTACCAGCGTGGATTACGATAATATGTATTTTAATAGTGACAGTAGCATTTTTGTTTAATTTTGTGCTGGCAAAAAAATTGGATAGGAAGTAAAAAATTTCAAGTATTTGTAAAAAGAACAAAAAGCGATAGAGCATGTAGAAAAATCCATCTATATGCTCTATTTTTTTTATGTTTTTTCAAGAAAGAAATCTAAAAGTAGGAAGAAAGGAGAAAAAAGTGAAGATAAAGATAAGATCGCCTTGCAAATAAAACAGGTAAAAAAAGGTCTGAATAAAAGGGAAAGGAGTAGAGCCAAACGCTTACAGACCATAAGAAAAAGCGTTTGTTCACACATTTGATTATGGCTTTTTTTAGCAGTGCAATCAATATTCTTCAGACACTGGTCGTTGCAATCGGTGCCGGCCTTGGTGTCTGGGGCGTAATCAACCTGATGGAAGGTTATGGAAACGACAACCCGGGTGCAAAATCCCAGGGAATTAAGCAGCTGATGAGCGGTGGTGGTGTTATCCTGATCGGAACACAGCTGATCCCGCTTCTGAGTGGATTATTTGGTTAAGAGAAAGGAGTAGAGATCCATGTTCAGTCAGATTTTTGATGCGATTGAGGAATGGATGAGGGAACTCTTAACCGGGATGATCACTTCCAACCTGGACACGATGTTTACTGATGTTAATCAAAAGACCGGTGAGATCGCTACCCAGGTTGGACAGACCCCGCAAGGGTGGAACGGCAGCATATTCAGTATGATCCGGAACTTATCGGATTCCGTGATCATGCCGATCGCAGGTATTATTATCACACTCGTACTCTGCTACGAATTGATTTCTATGCTGACCGAGCGCAACAACATGCATGATATTGATACCTGGATGTTTTTCAAGTACTTCGTAAAAATGTGGATTGCTGTATATCTGGTGAGTAACACATTTACGATCACAATGGCGGTATTCGATGTGGGCCAGCACGTAGTTAATTCTGCGGCCGGTGTTATCACAGGAAGTACCGCCATTGATATTTCTTCGGCATTGACGGATCTTTCCGCAACACTGGAAAGTATGGAAATCGGAGAACTTGTTGTATTGGCGCTGGAAACCCTTATCGCCGGCTTCTGTATGAGAATCCTGTCTGTACTGATCACAGTGATCATGTATGGACGTATGATAGAGATTTACCTATATACCTCAGTTGCGCCGATTCCATTCGCAACTATGAGTAACAGAGAATGGGGACAGATCGGCACGAATTATTTCAGAGGACTCTTTGCCCTGGCTTTCCAGGCATTTCTGATGATGGTATGCGTTGCAATCTATGCAGTGCTTGTTGCAGGTATCCAGTATTCAGATAATCTGAGTTCTTCATTATTTGGCGTTATGGCTTACACAGTGATCTTATGTTACACCTCTTTAAGACGGCATCCTTAAGTAAGTCGATATTTAACGCACACTAAATTACAGGAAGGAGTGAAAATCATGGCATATGTCAGCGTACCGAAAGATTTAACAAAGGTAAAGAATAAAGTAGCATTTAACCTGACCAAAAGACAGCTGATCTGTATCGGGATAGGTGCTGCAATGGGAATTCCAAGCTATTTCCTCTTGCGTAATGTGATGGGAAACAGTAATGCAGCAACGGTCATGGTGCTTTTGATGTTACCGGCATTTTTATTTGCCATGTACGAAAAAGACGGGATGCATCTGGAAGATGTTCTGATGCATATGATCCGGGTGAAGTTTCTTCGTCCACCCGTCAGAAAATATGAAACTGAAAACTATTATGAAACAGATCCGGAACGGATCAAGCAGTCTCCGGATACAGGAAAACCGAAAGGAGGAAAAACGGTTGCGAAAAAAGAAAAATAAGAAAACTGTCGCAGATACCGGGTACAAAAAAGTAGACAGAAAAGAGAAAAAGAAAAAAGAAAAGCAGGAAGAGAAACGCAGGCAGAAAAAACTGTCCGTCCAGCAGTCGATCGCTTATAAGGAAATGGGAAAGGATGGAATCTGCAGGGTACAGGGAAAAACGTATTCTAAGTGTATCCGCTTTTATGACATCAACTACCAGCTGGCTCAGAACGAGGACAAAAATGCGATCTTTGAAAACTGGTGCGATTTCCTCAATTACTTTGATGCCAGTATCCATTTTCAGCTGAGCTTTATCAATCATAAAAGCAGCATGAAAGAATTTGAACAGGTCATCCGGATCCGACCACAGGAGGATGCTTTTGATGATGTCCGTATGGAATACGCAAAGATGTTGAAACAGCAGCTGGCAAAAGGAAACAACGGTCTGGTGAAGTCAAAATATATCACCTTTTCCATCGAAGCGGATAATATCCGGGAAGCAAAGCCAAAGCTGGAACGTATTGAATCAGATATCCTGAACAACTTCAAGATCCTTGGAGTTCCGGCATATCCGCTGAATGGCGTGGAACGTCTGCAGATACTGTATGAGACTTTCAATCCGGATATCATGACAGACTTCCAGTTTGATTATGGTTCCATGATCCGGACAGGACTCAATACAAAGGATTATGTGGCACCGACCAGTTTTGTATTCCGAGACAGAAATACGTTCCAGATGGGAAATACTATCGGGGCTGTCTCTTATCTGCAGATCCTGGCACCGGAGCTTACGGATAAGATGCTGGCAGAATTTCTGGATATCGATAAGAACCTGATCGTCAACCTGCATGTCCAGTCTGTGGATCAGATGAAGGCAATCAAGCTGGTAAAAAGCAAAGTGACGGATATCAACCGTATGAAAATCGAAGAACAGAAAAAAGCAGTCCGGGCCGGATACGATATGGATATCATTCCATCGGATCTGAACACGTATGGCGGAGAAGCTAAGCGTCTGTTAGAAGACCTGCAGTCACGAAATGAGCGTATGTTCCTTGTAACAGCGCTCTTTTTAAATACTGCAAAGACAAAACAGGCACTGGATAATGCCATCTTCCAGACGGCCGGTATTGCACAGAAATATAACTGTGTGCTGAAACGTCTGGATTATCAGCAGGAAGAAGGATTGATGAGCAGTGTTCCGTTGGGAGTAAATCATATCCCAATCAAGCGGGCTCTTACGACTACCAGTACAGCAATCTTTGTTCCGTTTACGACACAGGAGCTTTTTATGACAGGAGAATCCTTATATTACGGATTGAATGCACTCAGTAACAACATGATCATGGTGGATCGTAAAAAGCTCAAAAACCCGAATGGACTGATCCTTGGTACGCCTGGATCCGGTAAATCCTTTGCAGCAAAAAGAGAAATCACCAACGCTTTCTTTGTTACGAAGGATGACATTATCATCGGAGATCCGGAGGGTGAGTATTACCACTGGTCCATGCACTTGGCGGACAGGTCGTACACATTTCACCAACCAGTAAGGATTATATCAATCCGATGGATATCAATATGGATTATTCCGATGATGACAATCCACTTGGTGTAAAATCTGATTTTGTCCTGTCTTTATGTGAGCTGATCATGGGAAGCAGGGATGGAATTGAAGCAGAGGAAAAATCAGTGATCGACCGCTGTCTTCCACTGGTGTATCAGAAGTACTTTGCAGATCCAAAACCGGAAAATATGCCGGTCCTTGGTGACCTGTATGAATGCCTCAGAAAGCAGAAAGAACCGCAGGCACAGAGAATTGCAACAGCGTTGGAAATCTATGTAAATGGATCACTGAAAGTATTTAACCATAGAACCAATGTGGAACTGAATAACCGTATTGTCTGCTTTGACATCAAGGAACTTGGAAAGCAGCTGAAGAAAATCGGAATGCTCATCGTCCAGGATCAGGTATGGAACAGAGTTACGATCAACCGCGGCATCAAATCCACCAGGTACTATATCGATGAGTTCCATCTTCTGCTCAAAGAAGAACAGACAGCAGCTTATTCCGTAGAAATATGGAAGAGATTCAGAAAATGGGGTGGTATTCCAAGTGGTATCACCCAGAATATCAAAGATCTTCTTGCCAGCAGGGAAATTGAAAATATCTTTGAGAACAGTGATTTTATCCTGATGCTGAACCAGGCTGCAGGTGACAGACAGATCCTTGCAAAACAGTTGAATATTTCCCCATATCAGTTGTCTTATGTGACGAATTCCGGGGAAGGAGAAGGACTTCTTTTCTATGGAACAACAATTATTCCATTTAAGGACAAGTTCGATAAGAACTTGAAGCTGTACAGTTTGATGACTACAAAACCGGAAGAAGTTGAAAAACGAGAGAAAGAAATGGAGGCGGAAAAGCATGAAGGAAATCGATAAGATCCGAATCAGGCAGTGGAACCAGGATAATCCTTACATTCAGATGAAAAATCTGGAAAATGCACAGCCTGGATACCGTGTTCATACAGTCAATGATGATCATCATCTGTATGAACTTCCGCTGGAAACACAGAACATTATCCTTGACTGGGTATTCTGGAATTTTTATCCGGCACAGAAATTCTATCCGCATCTTACCAGTGATGATCTGAAAGAAGTTCTGTATAAACGTACCCAGATCCATCTGCACAACAATCAGTTCAAGGAGGCTATGCTGATCAATGGTTTCTGGCCGAGAGATCCGAGTGAATTGAACTGGGTATTTCATATCCAGCGAGCTCTCCAGCAATCAGGACACAGGCAGATGGTTATCCTGGTATCCCGATTATAGGACGCCAGGAACTGAATGAGTACAGAAAGAAAAGTTGTGCCAGGAGGTGATGACCTATAGCTGGAAAAGAATTTAAAGGCAAAGATAAAAAGGTCGCAAAGATGACCAGGGATGGTCTAACAGAAGAAAATCTTCGTGATGGTAGTGTAAAAGATATCAGTCACAGGAGTCGAGGACGACCGGAAAATAAGGAAGAATTTGTTCCTGAACGGGAACGGAAAAAGGCTGAGAATGAAGATTCAAAATCGGGAAAAGATAAACGACTGCAGATGGAAAAGATCCGGAAATCTTCTGTCCGACAGGAAGCTGTTGAGAATACAGTTGAAGTTACACCGGAAGAAAAAGTATCCGGATATCGAAAGAAACTGCATCGCCATGAAAAAATCCCGGATGATGATAACACTCTGAACAGCCAAAAGAAATCCATTCGGAAGAAACAGCTGCAAAAACAGATGACCAAAGAACAGGCAAAAGCCGGAAGATTATCCTTTGATGATGAAGGAAATCAGATGGTGAAAGGTGCTGGCATGAAACCGGGAGGGACAGCCGGGAAATACATTGCCACACAAGCTGTTATATCTGGTATGAAAGCAGTCTCTTCCGAAGAGGAAGAAGCAGATGAAAATGCAGGTGTGGAAAGTGCCAGACTTGCAGAGCGTGAAACAGAAGCTGCGTTACGTGGTCTGCGTCATGCTCAGATCCGAAGCAAACGAACGGACGTGAAAACCCATCGCAGAGGTTATCGTGAGGCTACCGTAGAAAAGAAACTGAAATTTGGTTCTGCAGAAAGTATGGAAGGAGTCAAGAATGCAGAAACGGTAAAGAAAGCCGAACAAAAGAGACATTTCTATAACCGCTTCTTTCAGAAAAAACGATATAAGGATGCATACCGGGCAGCCAGAGCCGGAAAATCCGCTGGCAGTCTAGGTGGAGCGACAACCATTACCGGTGTCGAGAACATGACGGTGAAAGCAAAGATTGCCTTGAAAGAGATTATAAAGCGTAATCGTGCCATGTTCGCAGGCATCGGTATTTTTGCGCTTCTTTTTCTTGTCATAGCAGTATCTCTGGGGAGCTGCAGTGCCTCTATTGAGGGTGCTGGATCTGTGATCGGTATTACAACGTATCCAAGTTCAGACGAGGATATCTATGCTGCCGAAAACAGATATGCCGCTTTGGAAAGTGCCTTGAATCAGCAGATCAATGAGATGGAACGAAGACATCCAAATTATGACGAGTATCAGTACAACATTGCAGAAATTGGTCATAATCCATACCATCTTATCTCGTATCTTACCGCAAAATACGGGGACTGGACGTACTCAGATGTTGAAAACGAGCTGCAATCTCTTTTTGAAGCACAATATCATCTGAATACAGAAGGTCGAACAGAAACGGTGACAGAAACCAGAAATGTTCGAGTCGGAGAATCATTAGGACAGGTAGTGACCAGCGGATATTGTAACTGTCGAATCTGTTGTGGTGTATGGTCCGGAGGTCCAACTGCCAGTGGGGCATATCCAACTGCAAACCATACCATTGCTGTAGATGCTTCCAATCCATTTGTGCCGATTGGCACTAAGGTAGTAATGAATGGTGTGGAATACACAGTTGAGGATACCGGAGCCTTTGCACGATATGGTGTGCAGTTTGACGTTTACTATGATAACCATGCTGCCGCTTCTGCTCATGGACATCAGACCTGGGAAGCCTATATCGCAGATGACAATGGCAGTCAGGAAGTAACGGTTACCAGTACAAGCACTAAGAAGATTCTATATGTGACACTGACAAATGGAAGCTTTGACGCTGTGGCAAGAGCCAATCTGAATGCGGAGCAGCTGATCATCTATAATGCATTAAATACGACCTATGGAAACAGAAATTATCTGTGGGATGTAAACAATGTGACCAGTGGATCAGGCGGTAATGGAATGAGTTATGAGATTCCACCGGAAGCACTGCAGGATGAAGAATTTGCCCGGATGATTCGGGAAGCAGAAAAATATCTGGGAGTACCTTATGTATGGGGTGGCTACTCTCCGTCCGGATTTGATTGCTCAGGTTTCGTATCCTATGTCATTAACCACTGTGGTAATGGCTGGAACTATGGACGATTGACCGCGGATGGATTAAGAGGCGTATGTACTTATGTATCACCGGGAGAAGCAAAACCAGGAGATTTGATCTTCTTCCAGGGAACATATAACACATCCGGTGCAAGCCATGTGGGTATCTATGTCGGCAACAATATGATGATCCATTGCGGGGATCCGATCCATTACTCAAATATCAGCACATCCTACTGGCAGCAACATTTCATGTGCTTTGGAAGACTGCCATAAAGGGGTGAACGAAGGGAGGTGAAAGTTTGAATAAAAAGATTAAAAAATATCTGGATGAGATTGCCAAGACAGAGAAAAAGATCGCGGATCTGCAGCAATATCTTAGGGGTGTCCAGGCTGCATTAAAGCAGGAAGAGGACAATGAGATGATCAGGTGCATCCGTGGTATGAAGATGGATAATGATCAGTTATATGATCTTTTGGATGGTATCCAGAGTGGAAAAGTTAAATTTCAGGTAAGCAGGGAGTCTGACGATGAAGGTTCAGGCTCCTTTGTATTCACAGAAGAAAATAAGGAGGAATATCAGAATGGTGAAATGGAAGAAAATGAATAAGAAAATGGCAGGACTGCTGTTGGGAGTCATGATGCTTTTTACAGCATCAACCACAGCATTTGCTATGTGGATGAATCGGCAGAGGCATCCAAAGTAGAGACAACTCAGACGGAACAGTCAACAGACAAAGAAGAGAAAAAGGACGAGGCGACAAACACAAACGAGGTGCTGCCGGAAGATGGAACAGACAAGGGAACTGCATTTACGACACCTGGCAATGGTGAAGTCAAGGATGACATTACCGATGATTCCACAAAGGAATTTCTTACGGTTACAACGAAGAATAACAACACTTTCTATATCGTGATCGACCGTAGTGCCACATCACAGAATGTCTATATGTTATCCCAGATTGATGAGAATGATCTGTCCGAATTTCTGGATAAAGACAGCACTGCTACTGTCGTAACACCACAGCCAGATAAATCAAAGGTAGTGCTGGATGAAACAAATAATGAGGATGTAGACAAGGAAGCTACCATTGATCCGGAGAAAACAGCATCTGCAAAAACCAATATGGGTGCAATGGCAACAATCCTGATTTTGGCTCTCGGCGGTGTGGCAGCTTACTACTACTTCAAGATCTATAAACCTAAAAAAGAGGAAGATGAGGATGATCAGCCGGAAGGTTTGGAAACAGGTGGACTGGAAGAAGTTCCGGATGAGGAAGAGTCTGAAGACGAAGATTTTGAAGAAAATGAAAAATAAATAAACTTTTTTAGTGGAGGGGGCTGTAAAACATGCTCTCTCCGTTTCGTTATATGAAGGAGGTAATACATCATGTATTTAGTAATTGCAGAAAAACCAAGTGTATCAAGAGCAATCGCAGAAGTGATTGGAGCACAGGAACGAGAAGACGGATATTTACAAGGAACCGACTGTATGGTCAGCTGGTGCTTCGGACATCTGGCCGAATATGTTTCACCGGATGCTTACGATGAGAAATTTAACCAGTGGAGATATGAAGATCTCCCGATCATCCCGAAAGACTGGAAAGTTACAGTCTCAGAAGATAAGAAAGATCAGTTCTATATCTTAAAAAGACTGCTCAACAGTCCGGAAATTGAATACGTCGTAAATGCCTGTGATGCCGGACGTGAAGGAGAATTAATCTTCAAACATGTCTATGACTTATCCGGAAGTAAAAAGCCGGTGAAACGATTATGGATCAGTTCTCTGGAAGATTCAGCAATCCTTGATGGAATGCAGCATCTGAGATCCGCAGAGGAATACCGACATTTGGCCGAAGCTGCTGTATGCCGTTCTCAGGCTGACTGGCTGGTAGGAATGAATGCAACCAGAGCTTACACCACAAAGTACTTCAAAAAGCTGACCGTTGGAAGGGTTCAGACACCGACACTTGCCATGTTGGTGGAACGTGCCGGACAGATCAGCAATTTCCAGAAAGAAAAGTATTTCAATGTGGAACTCGATTGTGATGGAATTCCGGCTGTAAAGCCAAAAATCTTTGATCCGGATGAGGCGGAACAGTTAAGAAGTAGATGCCAGGGAAGTGAAGCTATTGTCACAGCAGTAAAAGAAACGGAAAAGAAAGTAAAAGCACCAAAGCTTTATGATCTGACCACACTGCAGAGAGAAGCAAACCGTATCTACGGAATGACAGCCAAACAGACACTGGATACCGCTCAGAGCCTGTATGAAAAGAAACTGATCACTTATCCAAGAACGGACAGCCAGTATCTGACCGAAGATATGGAGCAGACCGCAAGAAATGTGGTTCGTCAGATTTATGAGAAATATCAACTGACAGGTCCGTTTGATCAGCCGGAGCAGCCAGATGTGAAGAAAGTCATGAATAACAGCAAGGTGACAGATCACCATGCAATCATTCCAACGATGGAACTTGCATCCTGCCATCTGGATGAATTGAAATCCTGGGAAGAAAAGATTCTTTTCCTGATTGCAGTCCATACGGTCATGGCAATGAGTAAGGATCACATTTACCAGGAGACAGAGATTGAAGTGGAATGCCAGGAAGAAATCTTCAAAGCAAAAGGAAAGATTGTCCTGCAGGATGGATGGAAACTCTTTGAAAACTGCTTCAAAAATAAGGATCGCATGGCAATCGTAGATCCGGATCAGGAAATGAAAGAGAGGATGCCGAAAGTAACCCAGGGACAGACTTTCTATGCTGTGGATGCAGAAAAGACAGAGCATTTTACATCTCCACCGAAACCATACAGCGAAGATACTCTCCTTGCGGCAATGGAAACTGCTGGAAATAAGGAATTCGATGAAGACACAGAAAAGAAAGGATTAGGAACTCCGGCAACAAGAGCCGGTATCATCGAGAAACTGATCTATTCCCAATATGCTACCCGAAAAGGAAAACAGATTATTCCAACAGATGATGGAAAAGTCCTTGTGGAGATCCTGCCAGACTTTCTGAAATCTGCAAGTATGACTGCAGAATGGGAAAATCAGCTGCTTTTGATGGAGCATGGAGAGATTGCACCGGAACAGTTTATGACCGGGATCAAAAACATGCTGACCATGATGCTGAATGGATGCGATGCGATTTCCGAAGAAGAAACAAGAAGATTTCAGACCAGAGAAAGCATTGGAACATGTCCGGTATGTGGAAGCCTGGTATATGAAAGCAAAACCAACTTCTATTGTAGCAACCATGATTGTCACTTTGCTCTCTGGAAAGATAACCGCTATCTGCAGAGCATGGAAAAAAACATGGATAAAAAGATGGCTGCAGAACTTCTGAAAAGTGGATGTGTGCATGTAAAAGATCTGTATTCCAGAAAGAAAAATATGTACTTTGAGGCAGATCTTCATATGGATGCAGATGAAACCGGAAGGGTGAAATTTTCTTTATCCTTTCCAAAAAAGAAACCAAAAAACAAAAGCAAAAAGAAATAAAAAAACAGATTAGAGGAGGAAACGAAGAATGAATTTTAATGAATTTGTAAATGAAGTAAAGGACAATATCAGACTCTTTTTACCAAAGGATTATGAGAATGCAGAAGTATCAACGATGGAGTGTCAGAAACTGAACCGTGCCTATACGGGATTGATGGTGAGAAAAGAAGGTGAGATGCTTACCCCGACGATCAATCTTAATCAGCTGTATGAAGCATATAAAGCACAGCCTGGCGTAACAATGGAAACTGTATGCAGAAAGATTGCAGATATAGTTATTGAGGCACCGATACAGGTTGATCTGAAAGCTATTTTAAATTATGAAGATGTGAAGGACAAGCTGTTTATCCGTGTATCATCAGCCGAAGCAAATAAGGAAGTCCTCGAAAATGCGCCACACCAGCTGAAGGAAGATCTCGCAATCACCTATCATGTGGCAGTAGGCAAGGATCAGGATGGATTAAGTTCCATGTTTATCAAGAATGATCTGCTTGAACAGTATGGAATCTCTGCAGAACAGCTTCATGAAGATGCGATGAAAAGTTCACCGCGTGTCATGGCTCCGGAGGTATCAAGTATAGGTGCATTGATAGATGAAATGTACCAGAAAAATATTCTCATGCTGACACCGGATGAACGTGAAATGCTGCAGGAAACATTGCAGGAATCAAGCGAGATGCGACATTCTTTGTTGTTACGAATACAGACAGAATTGATGGAGCCGGTGTGATCTTTTATCCGGAATTCATGGATAGCATGGGGGAACTTCTTGGAAATGATTTCTTCATTTTGCCATCATCCATCCATGAAATGCTGGTCTTGCCAGATGATGGGCAAGTGGATGCAGAAATGTTAAGAGATATGGTAAAAGAAGTCAATGCGACTCAGGTAGCACCAGCAGAACGCCTTACCAATGATGTATACCACTTTGACACAAAGGATCACGTCTTTGAAAAAGCCGACAGATTTACAGAACGTCAGAAAGAAAAAGAAGCGCAGGCTGCAAAAACAGAGAAAGCAGGAAAAGAACAGCCGGATCAGAAACCGAAAACAAAGAAGCACGATATGGAACTCTAATATCAAGCATGAAACCCGTTAAATGAGCAAACGCCCTGCGGCATAAGGAAATGTCGTGGGGCATTTTGAAAAGGAGAAGATTATGACGAAAGAGAACATTAAAACAAATACAAGCTTAAGATACAGCCAGTATCGAAAAAGATTATCACACACATTTTCGTTTAAAAAATTGAAGAAGCAAATTGAGACGTTACATGATCAGGAATTTATTATAAATGTGCCGATTGGAGGTGTTGCTGATGGCAGATAAATTAGAACAGGTAGCAATTCGTATGGTGGAACAGCCACCACTTTATAGTAATGAACCTATGAATAATCCAGATGTAGCAATTCGTGTTATGAATGAATTTCTTTCCCAGATGGATCGGGAACTCTTTTGTATTGTTAATTTACAGGCAGATTTAACACCGATCAATATGAATATCGTATCTGTAGGATCGCTGAATGAAGCATTAATTAATCCAAGAGAAATATTTAAGAGTGCAATTCTTTCGAATGCTCATTCAATGATGCTCATTCATAATCATCCGTCCGGAAATCTGACACCATCTACATCGGATATCCAGACTACAGCAAGAATGCAGGAATTAGGGGAATTGATGGGGATTTCATTGGTTGATCACATCATTACAGGACGGAATGGGAATTACTATTCCTTTCGAGATAAAGGAGAATTTCCAGATAGCAGGGTTCGTTTTTCTACTCGTGTTGAAGATATTGATCTGACTAAAGGAATGGTGACTGAAGCCACCGCACCCTATGAAGAAGTAACAGATACAAAAGAAAAGGGTGACGTAAGAGATATTCCAACAGTGCAGACAGCAACAATTCCATTACCGGTTCAGGGAAAAGATATGGACAGCATTATGCAGTCACTGGAATCCGGTGTGGAAGAACTTTTTACAAGTAACCGCTATCAGGAATTTCTTAAAACCATGGCAAAGTTTCACAATTATTCCTTTAATAATACAATGCTGATCGCCATGCAGCGACCGGATGCCACACTTGTTACCAGCTACAAAAACTGGCAGTCCATGGGTAGACAGGTCATGAAAGGCGAAAAAGGAATTACAATCATTGCACCGGCACCATATAAGAAAATGAAGGAAAAAGAGGTTCTGGATGAAAAGCAGCGACCGATCATGGGAACCGATGGAAAACCTAAGACTGAACAGGTGGAAGTTACAGTTCCGCATTTTAAAGCAGTTACCGTCTTTGATATTGCTCAGACATCCGGGGAACCAATCCAGACACTGGCACCGGAATTACTGACTGCAGCTGTACAGGATTTTGATTCTTTCATGCAGGCTATTCAGAAAATATCCCCAGTGCCGATACGATTCGATGAGATCGATGGCAATGCCAATGGATATTATCACAATGCAGATAAGGAAATCGTGATCAAAAAAAGGACTCAGTGAAAGCCAGACCTTAAAGACTGCTATTCATGAAACCGTCCATGCTAAACTGCATGACAAGGAAATCATGGAAAGCCTGGGTGTAGAAAAAAGACCGTCTGAC
>ENA-OQAN01000288-OQAN01000288.1-human-gut-metagenome-genome-assembly--contig:-NODE-288-length-27614-cov-7.838615_pt1 | contig 27614 bp, 26 predicted proteins | sample MGYA00242735_ERZ504527 | MGnify/ENA primary metagenome ERZ504527 (study PRJEB26092, sample SAMD00036230) | human gut metagenome | host: Homo sapiens | study: EMG produced TPA metagenomics assembly of... | reverse complement strand
CGGAAAATCGAAATCCATTATAGCTTTGTCGGACAGGTTGATACCGAGCAGGAGCCGACGCAAGTTGTCAACCATGACCGCCGCAACATGGTAGATGTAAAAAGTATCGCTATCTAACCCCAGCAAAATTCACACCCGAAAAACCATCATCGTAAAATGTCGAATGTTACCGAACCCATTTCTACGGGCATAATCTTCCAAGTATTTCTTTTGATTGATAATTGAATTTGACTCGCCAGTAAGGTCATCATCCTTGATAAACGCTCATAAAGTGCAGTAATTTTTGAAGTCCTTGACATTCTCTTAACCTCCTTTCGTTATGTATTCTTGCAATTTAAAAAGGACGATGTTTATCGTCCTGTTAAAGTATAGCCCTCTGGTACAAATTTTACTATACTTATTGTCGTTTCAAAAACATATGTCCAAACTACTTTCTTACTAAAAAAAAGCCTAGAAGAGACATTTTCTCTTCTAAGCCTTATTACTTTATCACAGAATACTTTTTGCTTTCATTTTTCCTCATGGTCATGAGGCTTTTTTTGTTTAAATCGTGTCTTATGAATCATCCGACTTCTCCTCACGTGCTATTTGAATTGTTTCTAATGCTTTCTGAATTCGTTCCTTTGCATAAGGAGGTCTTAAATTCAATGATAACCGTCCCTTTTGGATTATATAGGTTTCACTTCCTTCTTTTGTTGAGTTGCTTAGATAGCAGCATTCCGGATATCTCTCTGCAAAATTCTTTAGTCGTTTCTGTAATCCCTGATTAAATGTATAGACACTATAATATCGATCTTCTTCATTTGTCAGGATAATCGTTTCTTTTTCATACTTTGACAATTTCATAGCATTTAGTCTCTCCTCCTTTCCATCTCCTGCTCCAAATATCTCGGTACCGGTTTTCCAGATTTCACAGCGATTGCAATCTGTTTTTCCCGTAATCTCTTGATTACTGACTCTCTTTTCTTTGGTTTCTTTTTTGAGGATTGGTATAGCTTCTGTGCCGGCTTTCTTTCCACACTTTTCTCTTCTGCATTTTTTAGATTATTTACCTGGCCATCCACCATATTATAGTTTTCTTCTGTTCCGGATTCCCAGCTTCTCTCATAAGTCCCATTCTCAAAAAATTTCTGATAATGTTCCAGCCTTTCTTTATATTTTTGATATTCCTGTTCCCTTTGTTCCGGTGTTTTCATAAGCTCATGGAGTTTCTGTTTGGTTTTTTCATCAAATCCATTCTTACATTCCTCCATGATCATCTTCCCATAACTATCTAGGATGATATAGCAACCTGCCTGTGATATTCCTGATGCTCCATGAGATAAAACTGTTTTCCATCAATGATGATATCATCCGTAGCCATCCAGTTTCCCGGCTTTCCACTAATGCGGTAATTTTCCGTATCCAATGTGACCAATGTACCTGATGGGTTTAAACGGATGAACCCTGATAAAAGCTGTGGATAATCTTCATTGACATAATAACAATGGATTTCCCCATTCTGATTCAGTACAAGCACATCACTGACTTCACAGGACTCTTTCATGCGTTTCCATAAAGCAATTGCACTCTCCCCCGCCAATAATGGCCTGATATCCATCTGCCGGTAATATTCAATCCTTATCGCAAGTTTCCTGCTTACCGCTTCCTGATAGGAAAGGTGCCAAAGGTCTCTCCCTTCCGAGTGACGGTCTACTCGGTAAACTGCAAATTGATCATTCTTCATAAGCATCATCCTCCAGGTTATTCAGATAACGATTTAGATCCAGGGAATAATAATATTTATCTTCGATCATCTGTAACTTACTGATCGCAGATGCAATCGTTTCCAGCAGATCGTCTTCCAACGGATCTTCTTTCGTTTCTTCCAATGCCTCTAAAGTGTCTTTCAAAATATCTATCGTATCCTTTCTTGTGTTTTCCTGGAAAAGAGCCACAACCGCCAATTCATCTTCTTCAAATGTTACTTTACTCATAAGCTCATATCCTCCCTTCTTTTTTGAGATTTGGTTTTCTGTATCTCTCCTTTTTCTTCTTTTGGTCTGGTTTTCTCTACATTCAGAGGCTTTTTGTCGATATATTGTTCTACACGTTTCAGGGCTTCCTGCACCAACTTGTTCTCCCTGTAAAATGGTATGGAATCTAAGATTTCTCTTTGTGATCTTCCGGCAACCATCAGATCCATCATTCCGTCATAATCACTCCCTTCCTGCAGGTTAAAACCAACAGATTTGAGCCCATTCATTCGTTCTGCAGGTATCTTCTCATACGCTTCTAAAGCTTCCGGCAAAGTAAGATCATGATGAACTTCTCCTAATATCGGAAACTCTGAACACTCTGCCGCATAGAAGCTGATACAACTCGTTTGCTCTAAGATATCCTTTTTCTGAATGTCATTTTCCATTCCGAGTATCTTTTTTCTCTCTTCTACAAAATCCGGAAGTTCCTGGAATCCAAAGCGATCCACAAAATATGCTTTCATATCCCCATTCTGATTCATGATCACAACATCACTGACAGACAGGGAGTGTGCCTTATAATCAGCCGGTGGATCATCATTAAAAATACTGTAAATCGCATTCATATCTTCATTTGGCAGATACAGGCTGGAATAAACACATCGATACTGATCCGCAGTTATCGTGATCCCTTTTTCCTGCAGGTCTTCCATTCCCACAAATAATTGATCTCTTCCAGATCCATTTTTATCCAAATGATAGATTGAGAGCCTGCATTCTTTCCTTGTAAACATCATTTCTTCAAAACTCTGTTCAAACCGTTCCGGATATATCACTCGCTCTACACGTTCTTTCTGGATCGGATCTCCTTTTTCTATGATTGCTTCTACCCATCGTTCCACTTCATTCCAGGATTTTGCAAATAAATGTCCCTGCATCCTATGAGTGCCGTCTGGAATAAACTGCAGATGTTGGGAATTGCTTTCTTCTTTTGCAAAACGGTATCCGGCAGCTTCTACTGCAGCAAGTAATTTCTCTTGTTTCTGTTCCAGCATCATTTCTATTTTTTCTGTCAGCTCATCGATCATTTCTCCGGCCGTCTTACGGATCACATTCATAGATGCTTTCAATTCTCTCATTTCTTTTCCACTGCTCCAACCTGCAATATACGGAAAACTGTATTCTGACGTATCCAGTTCAAAGGCAGAGCACACACAATACGCGACTGACTCTGCTTCCACTTCTTTTGTCAGCCGGTCCTTCTCGATGCCCTGGCTTTCCATGATCTCCTTATCATGTAACCTTGCATGTGCGGTTTCATGGATCGCTGTTTTTAAGGTCTGGCTCTGGCTCATTTCTTTTTTGATCACGATCTCTTTATCCAGGTTGTGATAATAACCGTTTGCAGATCCTTCGATCGCATCGAATCGTATCGGCACTGGTGAGATTTCCCGGATTGCTTGCAGGAATAAGTCAAAATCTTCTACTGCCGCTGTCAGGATTTCCGGAGCAAGTGTCTGAATCGGCTCTCCTGTGGTCTGTTCAATATCAAATACTGTAATCGCCTTGAAACACGGAAGTGTGACCTCTACCTCTTCCGTCTTTGGTTTTCCATCCGGACCGATGACTGGTTTCTGATCATGATCCAATACTGCCTGCTCCTTTTTTCTTTTGATTGGCGCCGGTGCGATAATGGTGATTCCCTTCTCCCCTTTTTTTACCTGTCTGCCCATAGACTGCCAGTTCCGATATCCCGTTACTAAGGTGGCATCCGGTCTTTGCATGGCGATCAACAGCGTATTATTAAAAGAATAATTATGGAATTTTGACATTGTCTTCAAATATTCCTGATACCGTTCACTGGTAAATAGTTCTGCGACTCCTGTTTCCAGGTTTTGCATGATACTGTCCATATCTTTTCCCTGTATGGGAAGTAATTTGGTTTTTGTCAATTCTTCGCTCATTCATTTCCTCTCTTTCTCTTTTAAAAAATCCCCCATACAGCCGTGTGTATGAGGGATTCCCATCTTATCGTTATACGGACTCTACACTTCTATAATTCCATCTCATGTTTCTTAGCTTTCGGCTGCTTCATACTCTGCTCTTTTCCCGTATGCTCATTTTTACCAAGCTGAGCTGTTTTCTCTTTCTGACGCTCTTCAAATTTATCTGCCCTTTCAAATACCCGGTCTTTCACATCATAATGATAGACGTGATCGGAAAGTCGTTCTTCCGGAGCGACTTCATTTTCATTGATCGTCTGGACCATATCCTCCAGAACCCGGTAATCAAATGTTCCATTATCCGGAATGACTAATGTTTCATGGGTGGAAGAGGGCAGAATAAAGAAGTCTCCCTGAAAACCTTCCCCAATCTGCTCCATTACTTCCGGATAAAAAATCACACCTGCTCCATCCACTGTCTGCGGATTCGTGATAATGAACATCGGAGTCTCCCTTTCCATTCCCATTCCCTTTGAAATAATTTCTGTAATGTTCTGAACAGGTTCGTCCCTCATGATTGTTTCAGAACCCATTCCCATAAGCTGCTCAATCATACTTCCCATAATCATCACCTGAACCGGTCTGACATTAGGACTGTTTTCCATGGCATCTGCATGAAGCTGTTCCTCACTGATCCCATAACGTTTTAAAATATCATTCGTGATCATCGTAGAACCCACCCCAATATCATCAATGCTGATTGCAAGATGATAGGTAATTGCCAGATCTTCTCTCATCTGGTGAGGTACGTTCTGTAGCATTTCTTCATTTTTTTCTGCTGAAGATACGCGGATGAACAGCTTATCCTTTGCAGTCTCATATTCTGTGATGCTCTTCGGATCAAACTGTTCCGGTGCATCAAGCACCAGCTCCGTAATATTTCTCAAAATGTTTTCCATAGAATTCTGTGGATCTGACTGGAACATTTCGTATAACTGATTCAGGTTAAAGGTCGGCGCGATTACCTGATTTTCTTTTAAGACCGTGATTCCGAGATAATTCTCATTTAATTTCTTTATCTCTTCGATTTTTACCTGGGCACCTTCATATTCAATCGGAAGAAACTGTTTGATTCTTCCCTTTACTTCGTCAACAAATTGATTAAAATCCATATCTTATTCCTCCTTCTATTTTCTCTTATTTTTCTTCGTTGTTTTCTTTTTCGGGAAAGATAATGAAAATGTCACTCTCCCGTTTTCATCGGCTTCCATATGCAGATCTGCTTCAAAATACAGATCTTTTTTTCTGGAATACAGATCCTTCACATGAACACTTCCATTCTTCAGAAGCTCAGCAGCCATCCTGGTATCCATATCCTTTTCCATACTCTGTAAATACTTGTTTTCTTTCCAGAGACAAAAATTACATTCACGATTACCGCAATAGAAATTTTTCTTTCCTTCATAGACCAGGCCGCCACAGACCGGACAGGTTCCCAAGCTCTCTTTTTTCTGGAATCTTCGTGTCTCTTCTTCCGGAATGGAGTCACAATGATTCAGCATCATGGAAATCAGCTTTTCGATGCCTGTCATAAACTGCCCAGGAGCCATCTTTCCCTGCTCCATCTCTAACAGTTGGTTTTCCCATTCGGCTGTCATGGTGGCAGATTTCAAGAAATCCGGTAAGATATCAATCAATATTATTCCGTCCTCTGTTGGAAGGATCTGTTTGCCTTTTCGTACCGCATACTGGGAAGCGATCAGTTTTTCTATGATCCCTGCCCTTGTTGCCGGAGTTCCTAATCCTTTCTTTTCTGTGTCTTCATCAAATTCCTTATTTCCAGCAGTTTCCATTGCCGCAAGGAGAGTATCTTCACTATACGGTTTCGGTGGTGCTGTAAAATGTTCCGTCTTCGCTGCGGACACGTTGTAAAACTTATGATCTACTTCTACTTTTGGAATGTGGTCCTTCCCTGCATCTGCCGGGTTTTCTATGGCAAGTCCATCATCATTCTTAAAGCATTCCTCATACAGTTTCCAACCGATCTGTTTGATCACTTTTCCTTTTGCTTTAAATATTTCATCCTGACATCGTACTTCCACCTCTGTCTCCATGAATACATGATCTTCTTCCATTGCTTCTACGGTATGTACTGCGATCAGGAATAAAATCTTTTGTTCCCATTCTCTTAGCTTAGAGAAGTCAAATTCTGCAAGTTCTACCGTAGGAATGATCGCATGATGATCCGATACTTTCTTGTCATTCAGCACCTTCTTTACCTCCGGTGTTTTGGGCTGGTCAAACGGTCCCAGCAATTGATATTTCTCATGGATCTTACGGATCACTTGTTTCGCTGTTTCTTCCATATCGCTTGTCAAATACTGGCTGTCTGTACGCGGATAAGTGATCAGCTTCTGCTCATACAGGCTTTGCGCCGCATTTAATGTCTGCTGAGCAGTCATTCCATAGATACGGTTCGCCTCTCTCTGTAGGGTTGTCAGGTCATACAGTTTCGGCGGTTTTACCGTCTTTTCCTTTGACTCCACCTTTTCCACAATCGCATCACTGCCCTGACAGGTTTTCCACACTCTTTCTGCTTCTTCCACATCGAAGATTTTCTTCTTCTCTGCGATCAGTCCATCACAATCCAAAACCACATTAAAATATTTTTCTTTTTTGAAACCTGAAATCTGCTTCTGTCTTTCGACAAGCATGGCAAGAGTCGGTGTCTGCACGCGGCCAACTGCCAGCTTTTTAAAATATTTTGTTGTGTAAGCTCTTGTCGCATTCATACCGACAAGCCAGTCTGCCTGTGCCCGGCAAACCGCCGCTTCTGCCAGATTATGATAGGTTTCTCCGGCTTTCAGATGTTCCATCCCTTCTAAGATCGAAGAACTTTCCAGCGAACTGATCCATAATCTCTTGACCGGCTTTTTACTTCCCGACAGATCATATACATGCTTAAAGATCAGTTCTCCTTCCCGTCCGGCATCACAGGCATTTACCACAAACTCAATATCCGGGCGGTTCAGCAGCTTTTTCAAAATATAGAACTGTTCTTTCTTATCTTTGGATACTGCCAGTTTCCATTCTTCTGGGATGAACGGAAGATCCTCATACAGCCATCTGGTGAACCTTTCATCATAAGAATCCGGTGGAACATATTCTGCAAGATGGCCAAAACACCAACTGACAATGCAGCCCTTTCCCTCCAGATACCCTTCTTCTTTTTTTGATGCCCCGATCACTTCCGCAATCGCTTTGGACACGCTTGGTTTTTCTGCAATTACTAAATACATAACTTATTACCTCCTTCATATAACGAAAGGAAACGCCCCAAAAATACAGGGCGTTCCACTCATTTTTTTGTTTTTTATTCATTTTCTTCTTCCCGGTCTTCAAATTCATCCTCATTGATGATCTCCAATCCGTCACTTGTTTCCAGTCCTTCCTCTTCAAAATCCTCTTCTTCCTCTTTCTTTGGCTTATAGATCTTGAAGTAGTAATAAGCTGCAACTCCACCTAACGCAAGAATAAAGATTGCTGCCATTGCTCCCATATTCGCTTGTGGCATCTTCTCTTTTTCTGGCTTTGTTATCTCTTCTTTTTTACCGGTTTCTTCAGTTTTATTTTCATCGATGACTACCTGCGGAGTGGGTGTGACAGTTGCCGTCTCTTTTTCCTGATCCACAAATTCCTTCAGATCATTTTCATCTACCTGGGATAACAAATATACATTCTGGGAGGTAGAACTGCGGTCAATCACAAGATAAAAGGTATTGTTATTCTTTGTTGTGATCGTAAGGAATTCTTTACTGGATCCATTCTGGATATCATCCTGGACTTCCCCATTCCCCGGTTCTGTAAAAGCATCTTCTTTCTTCTCTGTTGTATTATTTTCCGGCAGAACCCCCTCATCTGCCGGCTTTTCTGTTTCTTCATTCTGTACCGTCTCCGTCTGTGCCGCTTCTGTATTTGCCGTCTCTGCCGACGGATCCACATATGCAAAGGCTGTTGTGGATGCGGAAAAAAGCACCATAACGCCTAACAATACTCCTGCCACTTTCTTATTCAGTTTTTTCCATTTCACCATACGGATGTCCCTCCTCTTTCTTTTCTGTAAATACAAAGGAGCCTGTTCCTTCTTCCTCAGACTCCTGGCTGACCTGAAATTTTACGGTTCCTTCCTGGATTCCATTCAGAAGATCATGCAGGGCATGACTGTCTAATTTCATTCCACGGATGCTTTTGATCATCTCATTATCTTCTTCCTGTTTTAAAGCAGCATGAAGTCCTTTGAGATACTGTTGAAGATCAGCGATCTTCTGTTCTGTCTTATGGATCTCTTCCATATATTTCTTGATTTTTTTATTCAAATCTTTCACTCTCCTTTTCTTATGGCAATCTGCCAAAACACATAAAATGTTGCTGCCAGTATGCAGTACCGATATTGGAATAATGGATCGGATCTCCACAATGGATCATCATGTTATTTCCCACATAGATACCCACATGGCTTGCTCCTGGCGTATTGTACGTTCCCTGGAAAAAGATCAGATCTCCCGGCTTTGCATCGCCCGGAGAAACAAACGTACAACTGTTTCGCAATCCCTCTGCGGTCTGTCTTCCCAGATTCCATCCGTTTCCACAATGATTGATCACATAGGATACAAATCCGGAACAGTCAAATCCAGAAGGCGAATATCCTCCCCATACATACGGGACTCCCAGATATTTCTCAGCTTCCCGGATCATCCGGGCAAATTCTTCATCCTGTAATGCTTCCGGAGGTATTTCATAACTCATTCCGTCTGAACCGGAGCCTGTAGAGATATTTCCTGTATCCCACAAGTAATTTCTGTTTCCATAGGTGGTATTTAAAGCATTGTATAGGATCATCTGTTCCTCATTCAGATTGGCTCTTGCGACTGCATCAAATCCTGTATTCCCTAAGGTAACATACAAGATCTTCTTCGTTGTCGTATTCGTTACCGTCACTTCATTGCTTCCGTTACTATCCGCAATAAACGCTTCCCAGGTCTTATGACCATGTGCGGATGCTGCACTGTGATTATCATAGTAAACATCGAACTGCACTCCATATCTTGCAAAGCTCCCGTATCCTCTACGGTATATTCCACGCCATTCATCACAATCTTTGTTCCCATCGGAACAAATGGATCAGAAGCATCTACCGCGATTGTATGGTTTGCAGTTGGATAAACGCCACTCGCTGTAGGACCGCCTGACCATTGTCCGCAACAGATCGAACAATTACAGTAACCGCTGGTAACTACGTTCCCTAAGGATTCCCCTACCCGTACCGTCTTCGTTTCTGTCACGGTTTCTGTTTTGCTTTCCGTATCCAAGCTGTACTGTGCTTCAAATAAAGCCTGTAATTCATCCTTGATGTCTTCAAATTTCCAATCCCCATATTTTGCTGTCAGATAGGAGATCAGATGATACGGATTATGAGCGATCTCGCCTACGTTGTACTGGTATTCATCATAGTCCGGATGAGTAGTTTCCATCTCATTGATCTGCTGGTTCAAAGCCGTTTCCAAAGAAACATAGTAGTTCTCAGCCGCATAGATATCTTCATCCGTTCCCGGATATGTGGTGATCTCGATCACAGAGCCGCCCCCTTGTATGGAAGCGCTGCAGCTTCCCAAAGATACTGCTACAATTAGAAATAAGAGCACAAAAATACCGGCGCCGAAAAATACAGCCCGATTCCGCTTCACAATCTCTTTTAATGCGATCTTCGCTTTCACGGTTATATTCTCAACGCCGGCAACAGTTGCGTCCCACCTGCACTGCCTGCAGATTTTCCTGTTCTGGCAGCCCGATAGGCATCCTTATATCGTTTTCTCTGGAAAAGGCGGTTCAGAACCCTTTTCTTCTCTTCCGACTTTTTGGCCGTTTCCTCCGCCCCTGCTTTCCCCATACTGTCACTCATACCAAATTTTAACTTTTCTCCGGTTTCATCCAGATGATATCCTCTCCGGTTTGCCTTTACATCTGCACGCTGGTTTCGAAGCTGTGCATAGCGCAGACCTCTTACCGCTGTTTCGGTCCCTCTTTCTGCAAACTGAACCGTTTCCGTTGCAACATCCTGTTCCTCTTCTTCTGGATCCGATCCCCCTTTTGAAATTGCATCTCTTACCGCATACCTTCCAATGGTTCTGCCCAGTTTCATCCCCGGGCCTTTTACCATCTGACTTTCCTCATCATCAAAGGATAACCTTCCGGATTTTGTCTGCTCTTTTCTCATCTGTTTCTGGATCTGCTTTTTCCGGATCTTTTTCTTCTGTCCGGTCAAGGAGTCATCTTCCGGTATCTGCGCATGTTCCCGAAACTTTTTCTTGTATTTGAGGGATTCTCCAGAAACGTTTTTCTCTCCAGTTCCTTCTCCATCTAACACAGATTCTTCTAAAATAGGCTCCTCGGCTACTGCTTCTTTTCGCAAAGAGGATTTTCGGATCTGCTTTTTTTGCAGATTCCGTTCCCCACCTTGTCCATCCGGCAGCTTGACTTTCTTCTTTTCCCGGTCAAAAACAAAGTCCTGTTTCATTTCCGGCGGTCTGCCCCGGCTTTTATGGCTGATATCTTTTACGGAACCATCTGCCAGATTTTCTTCCGTTAGACCGTCTCTTGTCATTTTACTTACAACTTTCTCTCTTCCTTTCAGTTCTTTCCCTGCCAAGACTTCCGCCTCCTTCCTTTTCTCTTTGTTCCACTTCTTCCGGCTTTGTTGTCATCAGAGAATATAACTTCAGGGACTTATCAAACTTATCCTTAAACGGAATGATCGTTGTCCCATAAAAGAGAAGTCCTTCTCCTTCCCCGGAATTCGTAACATAAGACAACTGATACGGTGAGATATTTAATTGTTTTGCCAGAATCTGCCGGTCACCTGCAGCCTGATTTAACATCAAAATAAAGTCACTGTTTTCAAAAATATTTTCAATCTCCCGGCTGGATAGGAGATCCTTTATATTCTGCGTGATTCCAGTCGGGATTCCGCCCCACTTCCTAAACCTCTTGAAGATCTCTACCGAATAAGATGCCGTCTGCTCTTCTTTCAGAAGGAGATGGAATTCATCGATATAGTACCAGGTAGATTTTACGCCACGGTTGACAGTCACCCGGTTCCACACCTGATCCTGTATGATGAGCATTCCAAGCTTTTTCAACTGCTTGCCGAGCTCCTTGATATCAAAACAGACAATCCTGTTATTCAGTTCTACGTTGGTCTGGTGATTAAACACTTTCAAAGATCCGTTGACGTAGATTTCCAAAGCTGTGGCAATCCTCTGTGCCTGAGGTTCTTTCTGTTTGCGGAGACAATCATACAGATCTCCAAGGATTGGCATATTTTCCGGTTTCGGATCAGAAAAATAGTTCTGATATACAAGCGGAAGGCATCGGTCAATGACAGACTTTTCTTCCGCTTCAATTCCATCCCGGCTTCCCATGATCAATTCACAAAGGGATAAAATAAAGTCAGATTTTACTCCCAGCGGATTATCATCCTCAGAATAATTCATGTTGATATCCATCGGATTGATGTAATCCTTACTGTTTGGAGAAATATGGATGACCTGTCCTCCCAAAGCATGAACCAATGGATAATACTCACCTTCCGGATCTCCAATGATAATGTCATCATTGGTCGTAAAAAATACATTTGTCATTTCCCTTTTTGCTGCAAAGGATTTTCCTGATCCGGGCGTACCGAGGATCAGGCCATTAGGGTTTTTCGACTTCTTTCTATCTACCATGATCAGGTTATTGCTGGTAGCGTTCAGTCCATAATACAAAGAATCGCCACCCATAAATAATTCCTGTGTGGTAAATGGTACAAAAATCGCTGTGCTGGTCGTTGTCAGCGCTCTTTTTATCGGAATATGGCTGACTCCAAGGGGAAGGCTGCTCATCAAGCCTTCTTCCTGCTGATAGTCCAGACGCTTTAACATACAATTATATTTCTGTGCGATACCGGCTGTCTGAAAGATTGCATTATCCAATTCCTGCTTGCTTTTTGCGGTATTTAAAAAGAGCGCTGTTACAAGGAACATACGCTCATTTCGTGACTGCAGATCTTCCAAAAGCCGTTTTGCTTCCCCTCCATAGGTATTCAGATCCGACGGAATGATATCCATATCGTACCCTGCTCTTACTGCTTTTTTCTGCTCTTCAATTTTCATTCTGTTGATATCCGTTACTTTGCTTTTTACCAGCTTGATCGCTTTTATCTGATCCACAGACTGAATATGCAGATTTACGATCAAGTCCTTATCAATATCCAAAAACTCTGCCAGCATCTTGTCTGTCAGCTCCGGAGCAAGAATCTGTAAATAAGAAACCGCCCCCATCGTATTTCCCATCTGGAAGATCTTCCCATCCTTAAAGACAAAACTGGTAGGCGCTACATAATCTTTTGTGTTTAAACCAGTTTTGATCATAGAGCCATAATCAAACTGGAAATCTACTGTGGAATCCGGATTAAAGGTTTCATACAGGAGCCGCAATCGTTCCTCCCCATTCAGAGGATACGCCATCACACCAAGGATCTTAAAGTTATTCAGGATATCGGATTCGATACGCTCCAGCTTCGGTTTTGCTTCCCGGATATTTTCCGCTTCAATGGAAAAGGTGATGTATTTCGTTTTCACCAAACCATTGTTTCCTCTTGCAAGCTGTTTTTTCAGCATGTTGGCATATTCCATACGGATATCATCATAAGCATCTCTCTGTGGGCTGATCTTGATCACCTGCTCAAATTCCTTCATGCTGCTCTTATGATTGATAAAACTAAGCTGAAAATGGATGCTGCTGTCAAAATAATTCAGGAAATCACACCAGTTTTCAAAGATCGCATTCTTATCTTCATTCTGCGCTAACTGATAGTTGATATCGTAAAACCGGATACATTTGGAATAGACATTTCCCTGCACCCTGCAAATACCATCCCTTCCCATTTCTTTGTAGGCAATGGTCTGTTGAACGGTAAGTTTCTTTACATCTTTTTTTCCATTCTTCTTTTTATTTGCGGTCTTTTTTTCTTTTTCTTACCACCGCTTTTTCCCCCTTTCCTTTCTTCCTTTCTCATCGTTTTCTGATCTTCTCCATCTGGATCCAATTCATAATAGTTTTCAGTTTCATATTTTCTGACAGATGGCCGGATAAATTTTACCCGGATCACATGCATCAATACGTCTTCCAGATGCATTCCATCTTTCTCATACATGGCAAACAAAAAAGGCCGGCAGCATCATAAGTACCATAAGGACTGCAGCATTATTGATTCCAAGAGCATTTCTAAAGAGAAAATAACAGGGAATTCCCATAGCTGCTCCAATGCCAATACAGATCAATTGCCTTTTTGTAAGATTAAATGCCACTTTATTCTTTACTTTCGTTAAATCTTTCGGCACACTCACATACGCCATGTGTTTCACTTCCTTTCTTTTTAATGTGCATTAAAGATTGACTTACTAAGTGATCCTGTCTTGAACAGACTGAAACATAAGATCACCGTATATGCCATCACACCAAATAATGAGGAACTCAGATTATCTGAAAACTGGATGCCTGCCACTAATACTGCATAAATAGCAACACATACCATCATCAGAAATGCCTGGAATGCCAGGGCAAAGAGTCCTCTGAAATAATTCGTTCCGATCTGTCCCCACTCTCTGTTGCTCATCGTTGCGAATGGGATCGGTGCAACTGAGGTATAAAGGTAAATTTCTATCATACGGACATACAAGATAACCGTAATGAGTACAGACATGATCTTCATACAGAAACTTACGATCAAAGTTTCCAATGCCAATATCACAAGTTCCCCGATCTCCATGCTTTCCAATGTAGTAGATAAATCTGTGATCGCAGAGCTGATATCAATGGATGTATCTCCGGAAACCAGCCCTGCCGCCGAGTTTACGACGCTTTGTCCTACATCAAAGACTGCCATCGTGATGGTAAACGTATTGCTTACCAGATAAACGGCGATCCACATTTTTACAAAATACTTAAAGAACATCCATGTATCAATATCATGCATATTATTTCGCTCTGTCAGCATGGAGATCAATTCATAACACAGTACAAATGTTATGATGATACCTGCAATCGGCATGATAACTGAATTTGACAGTCCTTCGATCATACTAAAGATACTGCCATTCCATCCTTGTGGTGTCTGTCCAACCTGGCCCGCAATCTCGCTTGTCTTCTGATTGACATCCGTAAACATACGGTCCAGGTTAGAACTGATCATACCTGTTAGAAGTTCCCTCATCCATTCCTCAATCGCATCAAAAATTTGATTGAACATGGATCTCTACTCCTTTCTTTTAACCAAATAATCCACTCAAAAGCGGAATCAACTGTGTACCGATCAGGATCACACCACCGCCACTCATAAGCTGCTTAATTCCCTGTGATTTAGCACCCGGATTATCATTTCCGTAACCTTCCATCAGGTTGATGACTCCCCAGACACCAAGACCTGCACCAATCGCTACGACTAATGTCTGTAAGATTGTAATTGCACTTCCGAAAAATCCCATATTCTTTTCTGAATAAACGCTGTTTCTATGGTCTGTCAGCGTTTCCTCTCTCCTTCCCCTATTATTCAGACCTCTTTTTTTACTGGTTTTATTTGCAAGGTGATCTTATTTTTATCTTCACTTTCCTCTCCTTTCTGCCTGATCATCAGGGCTTTTCTTAAAAAAAACGCAAAAAAAAGAGCACATAGACGGATATCTACATGCTCTAACGCTTTTTATTTAATTTTTAATACTACACTTCAATTTGACAAACTGAAATTTGACAATCCATGTGAATAATAGTTTCCACATTCAAGAAAAAATTGCCTTGAAAATAGCACTATAATTATGAGTTCCTATTTTTAAATTTGCTGATAATTGTAGTTATACCAACTGTAATAAAAGAAATCAAACCACTAAACACGCATAAAAATCCAATTGGGACAAGAAAGAAATTCTCATGCAGCACCCCTTGTGCATCAATATACTCTACCGACAGTCCCTTCACAAAAAGCAGTATAATTCCGATTAAAATCAAGAAACTGCCTATAATCGAGCACACCATATTATACTTGGCTCTTCTGGTTTCACTTCCATCTTTGATTACTTTTTCTGTCATGTTGTTCATTTCGTTTTCTCCTTTAATCAAATAATCCAGAGATATTTGAAACACATCAGACATCAAAATAAGCATTCCTATATCTGGAAGATTTTTGTTATTCTCCCAGTTTGAAACAGCTTGTCTACTCACATTCAGTTTCATAGCAAATTGTTCTTGTGTCAATTTTTCTTTTTGACGAATGTTTTTAATTTGTTCTCCAAAATCCATGTATTTCACCTCCGTGTTTCCAGTCTATAATTCAACCAAGTTTTTTTCAAGAAAGTGCCTCTTGCATATCAAAAAAACAGACGCAAGAACCTCTTGCATTCCTATATTGAGGCTAATATTCCCTTCTCCAACATTTAAATTTCCCGTTTTATCTATTTCCTTTTTTTTACTGATATATCTTCCAGCAAAACTATAAAAGCACAAAACATTATTAACCAAAAATTAGGGTACATTGCCATTTCACCTTCACAACTTGAAATTTAGTTCAATTCAAATTTGTTTTTATAAAAGAATATCACATTTCTAACCCAAAAGATACTCTTTTTAGTTTACTTCTTCCTCTATCACTTCTTTCACATCCTCTTCTGTTACATTTACTTCATACATCTCAAACTCTGTATTCTGAGAAAAGACCAGTTTATGCTCCAGATATTTTTCCACATCAAACGCATTCCTTTTATCCGCATCCGACAATTCCTTATATCTCTTATGCTTTGTGATATCATATTTGTTACTAAGAAATGGCCGTACGCTCGAAGCTGTAAGATACATTTATTTCCATCCATTACAGCCAGTTCATCCCGGCTCATCAATTCTTTCCCTGTCTTCTGATAATTCAAACCATAGGACTGACTTGTTCCTCTGGTATCAGAGGTATTGTAAAGATCGATGGTCTCTTTTCCCAGCGTTTCCGAGATTTCCTTTAACGTGGAACTTTCTTTTCCTCCAAGAAATAATACGGTATCATGAGGTAAGCTTCAGCTCATCCTTCGAAAAGGACTTGCATCCACTCCCTCCCAAACCGCACGTACACCTCTCGATGTATACGGCTTTCCGCTTATCATTTGCGGTGTTACGAATGAATTAAATTATGGCATTCGGGGCATACCACGAGTGTTTTCCGTCTCCTTTTTCGCATGAGTAATACCCACTCTGTATTTCCCTTTAAATCTTTGAGTTTCTTAACTTGGTGTATTACCAGATTTCTACAGTCTTTTTGGCATAATTCACAAGTATGACGTTCCACTCTCTGTTTGAGAGTGTTAGTTTTGGCATATTTTGAAAACTGCGGAAGCTCGCTTACATTATCAAACTTTGTAGCACATTCCTTCCGTTTATAACCATCCCTGTAGAATGTTGTTGTTTTCATTCCCTGCCTTGTTTCATACGCAACTGTAAATAATTCGTTTCTGCAATATCTCCGCTTAATCTCATGAACATTCGTCTTATACTTGCACGCAAATGTTTTATACATGCTGTATTTCATTACATTGGCAAATCTCCCTATTTTAAAGGAGTCATTCGCTATGGAGTAATAATTATATAGTCCACGGACTTCTGCATTGTATCTTGCGAGAATTTCAATATCGCTCTGGTTTACCAGTTTTCCCCTATGAAGGGCTACAAATCTCTCTTTTCCGTTTTCGTTGATTTTGATTTTCATTGCTTTGTATTCAATTAACTTACCTACCATTTTTCGCGTGGAACATACAGTTTAACAACTCCTGTCTGACATCTCTGAACCCTTCCGTTAGAAGCCTTCTGTAGCGTCTGCGCTCTTGATACCGTAATGTCGTAACCTAGAAATCTTGCTCTGTTTCCAGTGTGCGTAACCTTTGTCTTAGTGTCTGACATTTCTAATTTCAATGCTTTTTGCAGGAATATTTTCACGTCTTTCTTGATAGCTTCTGCGTCTGCTTTGCTACCAATAACCCCGATGATAAAATCATCCGCATATCTCGTATACTGCACCCTTTTATAATTACTGTCGTTATAGACGTAAGGTGTTGTAGATTTTTCAATCATTTCCAGTTCCTTAAGATTTTTGCATCTGATTTTCTTTTCTTCATCAGACAGACTATCCCATATCTCTCTGCCCTTTTTCCTATATCTGTATGCCTTACCGACACTGGACTTATATGCAGTAGAAAAATGTTTCTTCTTGGCTTCTGTATTGAAGTTTTCTGCATAATTTCCCATAAATTTGTCCAATTCATGAAGGTAAATATTTGCCAGCACTGGACTGACTCCCGACCCCTGCGGCACTCCGCTATAGGTTCTGTTGAATGTCCATTGTTCCATATATCCTGCTTTTAGGAATTTCCATATAAGCTGGATAAACGCTTCGTCATCAATCCTCTTTTTCAAGAGGTCGATAACTACATGGTGGTCGAAACTGTCAAAACAAGCGTGTATATCTCCTTCCACAAACCAGTTCGCACCAGTAAAGGTGTTCTGTATCTGTTTCAGTGCTGTCTGACAGCTTCTGTTTGGTCTGAACCCATGTGATTTATTACTGAACACAGGCTCATAAATACTCTCCAAAATCATCTTAACAACTTCCTGCACGAGTTTATCATCCCCTGACTGAATACCCAGAGGACGTTTTTTACTGCTGTTTTTCTTTGCAATATATTCTCTTCTTGCAGCTTAGGTTGTACTTCGGTCTTTTAAGGATAAAATAATCCTCTCAATTCTCTCGTTACCCATGCCATCAATCGTTGTTCCATCAGCTCCGGCAGTCATACTGCATCATTTGCGTAGATATTTTTATACGCAAGCCAATAAAACTCCGGATTGTACAGATTTCTGTATAATCTCTGAAATCTGTAAGTTTCATTCTTTGACTTTTCCATCAAATTTTTCAATACCTCAGTTGGATTTCTCAATGCCTCTCGCACCTTCCTTCATTTTAGTATTTTCTGATAAGCTGCTCCCCTTCGCCATGTGAACGTCATTAACGTCTCGGACTACTATGGGAGCTGTGTGACCATGCCTGTTACCAGGTTTAGGTCATCCCCAGTTAGTAAATACAGGATTAGCATTCAGTGTTGTCGGCACCGACTTTCGCCATTTATCCGCTGTCTTGCGGTTGCTCTTTCATGAGTATCGCTTGCTTTCATAACTGCGAAATGAAACCAACATGAAAAGCATACGTTTCAATCCTTTTCGTATGCGGGGCACGGGTTCCCCCACTCTGGCTATCGTTTAGGCAGTTTAGCTTTGTACCTCATACACTGATTTTTATTCTTAAATATTCTGACGCATAGGATTAGCGCCTTTCCTATTTACGTTCCAACTGGAACAACAACATGCTACACTCCCCTTCGGGTTTCCCCTCTCGGATAAGTTGTAGAATAATAGGTTGTGATTTTTCATCACCTGATACTTTTACCTACCGCTTGCTAAAGGCGGTATCCTGTAAGTACCACGTCGCCAATTTATATTGCGCTGGCGACTTCTGGGCGCACGCAATTCCCCGTGATGGTTTCAGCAGCATCCTTATAAATGGTTTTCAACTGACTCTGCGACTGTAAAATAATAGAGGCGGAGATCTCACGGCTTCGAATCGTTGCGATCAGTTTATCAAATTTCGGGATCTGACCAATATTACTGAACTCATCCAGCAGTAATCGCACATGGTACGGAAGTCTTCCACCATGCTCATCATCTGCTTTATCACAGAGCAGATTAAAAAGCTGTGTGTACATGATTGCCACCACAAAGTTGAAAGTATCATCAGTATCACTGATAATGACAAACATTGCTGTCTTCTGATCTCCGATCATATCCAACTCCATCTCATCATAGGACATGATTTCCCGAAGCTCCTGGATATCAAAAGGAGCTAATCTGGCTCCACAGGAAATAAGGATCGACTTCGCTGTTTTTCCGGCGGCCAGCTTATATTTTCGATATTGTCTGACTGCAAAGTGTTCCGGATTCTCTGCTTCCAATTCTTCAAACAGTTCATCTACCGCATTCTTAAATTCTTCATCATCTTCTCTCGTTTCACTGGCATTGATGAATTCCAAAAGAGTAGAAAAGTTCTGCTCTTCTTCCGGTGCTTCATACCAGATATAACCGATCAGGGCAGAATACAGAAGACGTTCCGCTTTTACCCAGAAATCCTCCGTAGATTTTTCTCCTTCCCCTTTCGTATTTGCTATGATGGTATTCACCAGTTTTAAGATATCCTTTTCACTACGGATGTAATGGAATGGATTATAGTGCATGGACTTTTTAAAATTGATCGTATTCAGCACCTTGATCCGATAGCCGCCATTTACCAGCATCTTGCCACATTCCACAATGATGGTTCCCTTTGGATCAGTACAGACATAACTGACATTTGGAGTCATCTGCATAAGCTGAGGTTTCAAATAGAACCTTGTTTTTCCAGAACCTGAACTTCCGATCACAATCACATTTTTATTCCTGGCATACTTCGGCTGTTTTGGTCTGCTATTCAGCGTAAGCCGTTCTGTTTCGGTCAGAATAATGTTATTTTCAAATATCGGATCTACAAACGGTTCAATATCCTTCCGGTTGCCCCATCTGGCCGATCCATACTCTTCTCCATGCCGGAACTTCTTCGCATTCTTCGCTTTATAATACAAGATCAACCGAAAGATAAGCGCGGTCACCAATCCTCCTAACAGATCTTGCATATGAAAGCTTGGAAGCCAGTTGGTAAATGCCAGTTGGAAATTCATCAGCATCACACCGATTTTTTCAATCATACTGTCACCAATGCAATGGCGGTATAGCCAAAAGCATTTATCTGCAAGATAGAAGATGATCAGATACGGAATGCTTAATATCACCACTCTCTTCATCTGGATATTCTGCATCTTTTCCCGGATCATCGTTCCTGCCCTCTGACTTTCTGCCTCGTCTTCACTCTCTGACGTTGTTTTGCTTTCCTCTCCTGTGTCTTCTGTAGTTTCTTTCGGACAGAAGGCTTTTTCTTTTTAGACTGATCCAGCTCTACGCCTGCATATTCTTTAAAAGCAGCCGTCATCACGTCCACATCTTTCGATTTAAAAAATACCAGATACAACGGCGGTTCCATATGGGAATCCTTTTTCAGACTATAATCGATCCCATATTTACGGGCTACCCGGTCAAATGACTTGATATTTTGATCCGTGATCTGAATATTTGTAAGCTGTGCTCCCTGTGCGATCAGTTGTTTTATCGTCTGCTTTCCATGAGGCTTTTTCATCTCCTGTCGTTTTCTTTCTTTTTCTCTGCCCTTTTCCTGTGCTTTTCCTGTTTTGACAGCCTGTTTTACCTGTACCCGTTTCTGTTTCTGTCTGCTCATTCCATCCAGAAATTTTCTCATAGATGCCTTTAGCACACCGGTACTCATCCGGGTTGTCTGGACACACAGAGCTATGATTTTTTCATTCACTTCATCCTGCAATTAACCACTCCCTTTCTTCCCTTGATCCTTTTGGGGAAGCAAATAATAGCACTGCTTCTCAATGCAGCCCTTTTTTCTACCTTCCCACCAGTAACAATATTTACAAGACCAGGGTTTTTCTTCACTGTATTTTCTCCCCGGCATTGTTGCATTTGGTTCCACGATCAGGTTCTTATCTCTTCTCCTGTCCATCCTCATGTTCCTCCTAACAAAAAAGCGTTCACAGATTCCCTCAGGTTTCCATGAACGCTTTTTCTTACCTTATTTCTTCTTTATTTTTCTTCCAAGGACTACCACTCCACTTAAGCTCATTCCAAGCACAATCAGCCATAACAGCAAGTTGGTGTTATCCCCAGTCTTCGGTGCATCTTTAGAAGGTTTTCCCCCTTCCGGAGTACTTTCTTTTGGTTTTTCCTCATCAATCATAACAACCTTCTGCACTTCGGCGGTATCTTTTACTTCAAATTCCACATCCTTTGCAACCAGATAACCTTCCGGTGCCGTTTCTTCCCTGAGCGTGTACTTTCCGATCGGAAGCCTCTCTATATAATGTGCCTCTTCTGTAGATGTCCAGCTTTCTACCACTTTTCCACCTTCATCTAAGATCGTAAGTTTTGCACCTGGCAACTCTTTTCCTGCGATATCCTGTTTCGAGATCAACACCTTTGTCACATCATCTTTCATCTCCTGTTTCTGGATTTCTGCAGTATTTTCTACTGTAAAGGTAATGCTCTCAGCAGTTACATATCCATCTGCCGGTTTTGTTTCTGTCATCGTATAGGATTTTCCAACGGTCAGCTCCTTGATCACATGGGCTTTCTCTGTAGATACCCACTCATCGATTACATTTCCGTCTTCATCTGTCACCTTCAGATGAGCTCCTGGAAGTTCTTTCCCTGTGGTAAGGTCTGTTTTCGTAAGTTCTACCGTTGTCGGCTCATTTTCAAAAACAAACTCATAGGAAACCTTAACTTCTTCTGGTTTTCCATACTCAAAAGTGAATTCCTTTTCTTCATTCGATGTCACAAACCATCCGGCGCATAGATTTCTTTTACGATATAGGTCCCATCCACTGGAAGATCTGCTTTGAAAAGGATCTGTCCATTTTCATCTGTTGTTTTCTGCTCGATCAACGTTCTGGCTTCCATCAGGACTTTTCCATCTCTGCCTTTGATATCTTCTTTTGTAAATAAGCCGAAGATCGCACCTTCCAGCATACGTTCTGTTTCCTTTTCTTTTTTAAGGACCGTTACTTTTATCTTCTGACGGTTGTTCTGCCATTCTTCATCAAAAGTAATCACCGGTGTATCCTGGTCACGATAGGTCAGATCCACAAATCTAGGCTCTCCATCCAGTACAAAACCATGTGCCGTTTTCACTTCCTTCACATAATATTTTCCTACCGGAAGGTCTTCCATTTTTGCAATCCCCTTCTCATCGGTTGTGATCGTGCCTACCAGCTCATCTTTCTTATAATGATCTGCACTTACGCCATCCGCAGCCTTGATATCTTCTGCAGCATAGACTTCAAAGGTAACTTCACTTAAGTTTCCTGTGATATATTCAAAGAAATGTTCTACCGTTCCTTTCACATTATCCAGAAGAGTGATCTTCTCTAAAAATTCTCCATTTTTGTTGATGATCAGAAGCCCTTTTGGAACCTCATCCTTCATTTCCACTTTCTGTACTTCAGCAGTATCTTTGACCGTAAATGTCACATCCGTTGCTTTCAGATAACCGTATGGAGCAAACTCTTCATGAAGGGTATAGGTTTCTCCGACAACCAGACGCTTGATCACATGTGGCTTCCCTTTTACGGAAGTCCATTCATCAATTACTGTTCCATCTTTATCAATCACTTTCAGACTCGCACCTTCCAACTCTACGCCTGTGGTCAGATCTGACTTTGCGAACTCTGCTGTAGTCGGTTCATTCTTCTTTACGGCCTGTAAGGAAACAATCTTTGTCTCCTGTCCCTGATACTCTGCAACAAATTCCAGCACCTCATCCGAAGAAACAAAACCTTCCGGCGCTTTTAATTCTTTTACATAGTATTCTCCAAATGGAAGATTCAGGGTGCATGTTGCCATACCGTTCTCATCGGATGTCATTTCCTGTAATAAGGTATCTGCTTTCACAAGAACTTTTCCATTTGCCTGGATATCTTTCTTATTATAGATGCCAAACACAGCCCCAGATAATACCCGTCCATTTTCTGCATCCTGTTTTTCTACGGAAATAGCGACTTTCTGTCTGTCATTTCCTACGATTGCTTCTGCTTCAACGATCGGTGTATCCTGATCCTGATAAGTTAATGCAACCTTTACCGGCTCTGGATTTAATACAAATCCTTCCGGTGCCTTTGTTTCCACTACATAGTATTTTCCAAGCGGCAGATCCTTTGCTACAGCTTTTCCACTCTCTCCCGTTGTGATCGTTGTCACAAGCGTATCCTTTGCATAAAGTACGATACGATTTCCATCTGCATCTTTCTGATGATCCGGAGTGCAGATATCCTCTGCCGCACGCACTTCAAATTCCGCCCCTGAAAGGTACTGTTCTTTATAGATAAAGTCGTTCTCAAAACCGGAAAGCATCTCACCTTTCTTATACACAATAAGATTTCCCTTTACCGGCTGATCTTCATAGGAAACTTCAATGATCACATCTCCACTTACTCCATCTACTTCATAGGCAGTATCCGAATCCACGGTAATCTCTACATAGTTTTTGTTCACAACATATCCATCCGGTGCTGTCACTTCTTCAATACGATAATGCCCGATTTCTAAGTTTTTCGGTAAGATCAGGTATCCCTGGCTGTCCGTAAAGAAAGATTTATGGACTGTGACCGTAGGATAGGTTGTTACCTGTTCCACATATTTCTTATGATCCAGATCATAAATTTTAAATTCTGTGCCGGCTACTAACACCGGTTTCTTTGTTTCATCATCTTTTTTGATGATCTTTAACTTTGCGGAAAATTCTTTATCCAACAGTACCTTCCAAACCTGCGGTTTATCCGGATTGTTTTCACGGATTGTAATCTCAAAATCCTCTACCGGTTTATAATTATGAGGTGTGGTTGTTTCTCGTACAATATACGTTCCATATGGAAGCGGAATACTGCACGCATACCCTTTCTCATCTGTGAACATTTCCGTTTTACCATCTGCTGTAAGGATGACTGGCTCTGCATGGGAAAAATCATAACTTCCATCCTCTTTTTTCTCCAGGCTGCTCTTTAAGTAAGCGCTGAAACCTGCCCCTTTTAACAGATCTGCATCTGTTTGTCCATTGTTCGCAACTTTTATGATCTGGAACGGCTGTTTCATAACAAGTTCTGTTGATTTCACAGTACGTTCTATCGTTGGAACTGTGCCACCTTCATAAGAACATTCCACATCATGCTCTGTCTCGTCTAACAGATATCCTTCCGGCGCCTGGATCTCTTTTACAAAATATTTTCCAAGATACAGGTCTTTTACCACCGCATCTCCCTTCTGATCTACTTTCAAGGTAGATACAAGATCACCGGCTCTATGGACAATTCCTGTTGTTCCATCTGGATGTACAATGTTTTCTCTCGCATAGAGGCCATACACCGCACCTTCTAAAGTCGCATCTCCTTGTGGATTTGCCCCTGTTTCTGCGTCTTCTTTGATCAGATGGATTTTTGCATAAGTACGTTCATCCAAAACATTCTTTGTACTTGTTTTACCGATATTGATATTTACCGGATAAACAGTTGGATCTGCCTGATAATTTGCCGGTGGCTGGATCTCTTTTACATACACAACATCCTGTGTTTTTTCGACTGTTACTTTAGAAGCACCTTTGCTGTCTGTTGCTGGCATCTGTGTGATTAAATCTGAGCATTCCTTATCACGGTAAACACCATAGATTGCTCCTGCCAGATGGTTTCCGGTGTCTTTATCATTCTTTACAATGGAAACCTCCGCCTGCTTTGTCCATGTAACATTCAGGCTTACTTTATTTGTTGTTTCCACACCTTCTCCAAAAATAAAGGCAAGATCTTGAGTACTGGAATTCGTTGTCAGCTTATATGCAGAATAATCTTTCTTCAGTCCACCTGCCATCGTTGTAGCAAATACTTCTGCGGTATCTTCTGCCTGTGTCAGAGGCGCAGAAAGATAAAACTTTGTGCCTCCCTTGACCGTTACCTTTGCTCCCGGTGTACTTGTACTTCCTGTACTCACGTTGTGAAAACGCACTCCGGAAGGAAGGCTGATCGTCACACTCTGCTGTCCTGCCGCATGGAATGTGATTTCCTTTGTACGCTGTGTATTTCCTTCTACATAAGCCTTTACATTGGCATCGGAAAATGACATGGACACATCCGGTATCTCAGGCTTCTTTACACAATAATTGTAAATATCCATTGCTAGTTCCTGTCCTGTTGCATTAGTTCCATAGAACGCATCACTACTGCCATAAGCATAAGCAGCCGCCATATGGACAAGGATAAATCTCTTTCCTGCTGAAAAATCACTGTGCTTGTTCGCAAAATAACTTTCTGCACCTGCCGCATCGGTACCGTAATAACATACCTTTGCAAGATCCTGATTATCAGCCAGCTTTGTAATGGTATAGGTACCGGAACCCGGACCTGGCTTTGCCGGCTGGATACAATAAGCCGTTGCTCTTACACTTCCATAAGAAATATAATACGGCTCTGTAAGATATGTTCCAAGCCCATAGTCCGCATATCGATATATTGGACCTTTTTCAATAGTTACCTGCTGAGATCCTACACTTGCATCTCTGGCTGCTATTGCTGAAAAGTCGCAACTTCTCCGGTTTCCATAGCCTCAAAATCCACTCCCTGATTTGCAGCCTGTTCCATTACATCATGTAATGCTAATCCCGATCCTTCATCAAAGGTATCCTGTTCTGTCATCTGTTCTACCAAAGCATCAAAAGCAGCATTTCCTTCTGATACATCCGGTGTCTCTGTTGGGTTTTCTGACGGCTTCTCTGAATCCTCCTCATCTTCTTCCGTCTCTTTTGTTTCGGATTGCTCTGCATCTGCTGAAGAACTTTCACTCTCTTTTTCTATTTCCTTTACGACCACATTTCTGCTGATCTGATAATTCGGATGTTCCTGATTGACCGTTTCTACCTGATAAACAGTTTTATAGGTATCTGCATGGGATGTTGTAAAATCCTCTCCCTGCTCATTCTTTGCTTCTTCAAAAGTAATCTTTACTTTTGCCGCATCCTTGATCTCTAACCCTGTAAAATCTGTTTTTACATCAAAATTTGTTCCCACTTCCACCTGATGATCCTTTGCCAGAACAATCTCATCTTCATCTAACTGGCTTTGTACCTCTTCCAAAAGAGGCAGTTTTCTTTCTTTGGGAAGCTCCGCAGCATAACTGCTGATTGGTGATAACACCGTAGATAAAAGAGTAACCGCTGTCAGCAATCCGGATACAACCCGCTTTGCTTTTTGTTTCACTTTCATGTTCTTAAATCCTTCCTTTCTTCTGAATCTTATTTATCCGTTATACTTGTTCATCGTTTTCCATCATTCTTTCCTGAAAAGAATCCCCTCCTTTCCTGGTCTTGTGCTATTTGGGACAGTCAGCACTTTTGCGAGATAACAGCACAAATATATGGCGGTATCTGCCTTTTCAAACAAACACCGCCATATGATTTCTACTGTCATCCTCATTTTGATTCAGACAATTATTTTTTATTTAAGATTTAAGCGTTTTCCTGTTCTCTTCCCCGGATCCGTTCCTGTTTTAGAGTCCATATCTCCAAAACGTTTTCTCTGTCAGGACACGCACAATGCACATTCAAGGCAGGTATCACTCCGGGCAGGCTATTCTCTTTTCAAGGTACATGAAGTGTTTCTTACAAACGTCTTCATATAACGAAAGGAAAATGGCCTGTTTTACAGGGTGCTTTTTAAATTTTTTTGATTTTTTTAATTTTCTTCTGCATCTGCATGTTTTTTCATGACAGAAAGTGCTCTTTGCATCATTTCACAAACACTCTGCTGTCTGATCCCAAGATAGTCCGCAATCTTCTCTTGATTCATTTCTTCAAAGTAAAATAACTGGATGATTTCTTTCTGTCTGGCAGTCAGACAACCTAAGAAATCGCGGACCATCTCTTTTTCAATATACTGGTCGAGAAAATCTGAAGCTGGATCTAGCAGTAAGATCCTGTCATCCGCATAATCGCTATACGAAACGAGTCTATGGTTTGATGCCACCTTAGTCTGATTTATTTCCATACGATCCGTTGCTTCCATTAACAAACGAATGTACCAATTTTCGTTGTCAAAAAATTCTTCGTTCATAATGCTTCGATCTTCCTTCACATCCATGTATTGATAATCTTTACAGGAATGGAGTGGAAAGATGGTTTTCTTTCCGTTTTCCCTGTATAACACATACCCATTTGCGTAAACGGTAATATCACATTCCCCACTCAGAATTTCCTTTACTACAATCTCTTCTTTTTCTAACGCCTTTTCAGAAGGGACTCTCTTTGTCATACCTGCCACTTTTACTACTTTCTTCAATTCTTTTAATGTCAACATATGGACCACCTTTCTGCCTTACGGCTACGGGTGATCCATGAACTCTATAAAAATCTCATCACAATTAGCCACGAACTCACCCGTTTTTTTTTTGAACGGGAGCCCGTAGCTCCTATGTAATTACCTCCTTCGGCTATATCATACAAAATCCCGTATCATCTCTGATTTTTGCACACGAAACTTTGCCCTCTATATATAGAAAGGAAAAAGCCCTGTTTTACAGGTTAAAAACTCAACTTTTTTTAAAATTTTTGAGAAAACAAAAAAAGCCGGCAAAACAAATGCTTCCACAGACACAGAATGAAATATCATCCTGCATTGTATCTGCAAATGTTTTGCCGGGCTCTTCATGATTCCACAGGTTCAGCTCCTTGACAAACTCTTGCTATCAGGTGCAGCCTTGATGGTTCTAGCCAAATTCACCGCTTATTCCTAATAGCTCATTTTATTTAGTTTCCTTTCGGGAATTCATCACTTTTTTGAGAATATACCCGCATTCTTTCTTTCAGTTTTTCGTCTTTGATGTGCAAAGGCCG
>ENA-OQAN01000287-OQAN01000287.1-human-gut-metagenome-genome-assembly--contig:-NODE-287-length-27743-cov-4.821987_pt1 | contig 27743 bp, 36 predicted proteins | sample MGYA00242735_ERZ504527 | MGnify/ENA primary metagenome ERZ504527 (study PRJEB26092, sample SAMD00036230) | human gut metagenome | host: Homo sapiens | study: EMG produced TPA metagenomics assembly of... | reverse complement strand
TCGCTTTTCTTCTTTGTAATGAACTTCGATGACTCTACTTCATCTATCAGCAAGTTTCAGCTCCGGCAGTTCAAACTTTCGGCTGGCTACAAAATACTTGCTTTGCGTCGAATGAATGGTTACAATATCCAGTCCATATTCCACAAGAGCTGCTATATCCTTCGTTATGGTTGTCCTGTGAGCAGAAATCCCATATTCCTCATTCAAAATCCCGATGAGCTGCGTTGTAGAAAGCGGGTGTTCTTCATCAGTACGCTCCAACAAGATTTTCAGTAGATATAGTATTCTTGGTTTTGCTTCCATACATTTATCCTTTCTCGAACAGACTCACCGCAAATTACAGTAAATTTCACCCGATTTCTTTTAAAATACCCATCAGTACAAAACGAGCATTGTCATATTCATAGGAACAGGTAGACAGTGTAAGCAGTCTGTCCTCATCGGATACAGTTGTCCCGGAGGTAAACAAGGAATTATCCAGCGCTGTTTTCAGCAGTCCGCTGCGTTCCTCTTTCGTTTTCTCAAATTCATACACCTTTGAATCTGACGGTGTAACATATCCGGCGATCAGCTTCACTTTATAATTCTGCTTTGGTGTGAGCAGATACAAAACAGAATGTTCTTCGTAATATTCCTGCTTACTGTATTTAGGCAGAGAGCCGAACATCGTGTTGTTTTTCATATTATGACCGTAGATAATGGTATGCAGATCAGAACAATCGGCGGCGTTTCGGTAATCCATAAAAAGCGTTCCCGCTATATTCCAAGTACCGTCAAGCAGTCGGCGAAGATAATACTCGTTATCCTTGCTCTGTACTACCGGATAGTTGATTTCGGTATCCGGCAATAGAGCCAAGCAATAATGTCCTTGTTTTCTTCCTGCAAACGCTCAAAGTCTACCGTAATTGGTGCAGTTTCAGAAACAGGCTTTATCGCAGATTCTGTTTGTCCATTCTCCGTTTGCTGTGTTTGTGGTGCGGTTTCTACCGCTTTATCAATCAGCACATCATTCTGTCTTTGACTGTCCTGTGTTTCTTTCCAATAATCATAAATGTGATATGCAGATAAAGAAAAAACAGTTATACATACAGATAAAATCAGGATTTTCCATACCTTTTTTATAGCGTAACACCGTCCTTATTTGTCTGCTTTTTTATCATGCACCTTAGTCAGCTCATAAGTGCCGCCGATTGTTCCTTCGCCGCCGATGAGGATGAGGGTATCGCCTTTGACACTAAACTCATAGGTTGCGTCATGTGCCGATTCGTTCACAAAGTCGATATATAGCTGATTGTCCTTGATTTCATAGGTAAAATCATAATCTGCAAGGGTGAGGAGCATTGCACCGCTGCCTTTGCCGTCAAATTCATAGGCAGTAGTCCCATCAAAATCCCATTTGCCGGCAAGCGCATCTATTCTGCCAGAGCAGCCTTTACAAATCAGCACAATAATCAGAACAACAAAAAGGAGTGCTAATAACGAAACAATCACAGCTCTTTGCCTTTTTCTTCGCTTTATTGCGGTTTTGCGTGTAGGGGAGAGATACCTGCCTTTGCTTGACTGAGCTTGTCTTTTGTATTCTGTTTGATTTGATGTGCGGGCAATCCGTTCGGTGTCAGTTGGTTTTTGGGAAATTTGCCGAGGCTGCTTATTGTTTTGCTATGCTTGATTTTGAACACTATTCTCTGACGAAGGCGAAGGTGCTTTGTCAAATGTTCTGAGTATTTCTTCAATTTCTTTTTCTTGTTCGTCCATTTGATTTCTCCTTGTTCGATTTCTTTCCGAAAATCGGCAAAGCGCTTTTTTTGCCGCCTTTCGGAAAGGGACTTCCGAAGAAATCCTTTTCGTAAGGAAAAGGCGGCAGCGGAAGCTCCGCTACCGCCATCCTTAAATGGTTAGCTATCTGTTATTTCACAGATTTTCTTTTTTTAGTATAAACAGTAGTTGTCACAACTCCGAAGCCGCTGACGAACAGCAGAGCGATCCACAGCCACTCATACTGTTGTCGCCGGTCTGCGGATTCTGAACATCATCCGAAGGCTTGGTGGTATCGTCAGACTTGGTAGGAGCGGCAGGTTTGGTTGCCTTCTGACCTTCTTCGATAGTCTGAGTCGTTACTGCAGAGCCACCGGCAGAATCAAAGGTTACGGTATAGTTTTTATTTCTTTGTTGTAACAGTCTTAGCTTTTGACCAGCCTGAATAAATCCTTATGGATTTGCCGTTAATCTTAACTGTCTTATAGGTGCGAACTCTTACATAATACTTTTTCTTGCCCGAAAGCTTTGAAATTTTCTTTGATACTGTTGTATTCTTGCCTACTGTTACGGTCTTAGCCTTGCTGAATTTACTTGAGGCACTGTACTGTACCTGATAGCCTGTTGTCTGTGTAGCCTGCTTCTTCCACTTTACTGTAAACTTCTTTGAACCTGCTTTAAGTGAGGAAATACTTGTTGCCTTTGGCTTGATTGTGAAATAAAGCGTCTTTGTTCCGCTGTATTTACCCTTAAAGGTAATCTTTACTGCGTACTTGCCAACATACTTTCTGCCTTTTGCATAAGACACAGTATAGTCAGTATTCTTAACAAGTGTCTTTCCTGTTCTGTCCTTAACAATAACCTTAGGTGTTCTAACCTTTCCGTTATATGTTAATGATGTTGCTTTAAGCTTTATGCTTGATGCCTTTGTTACGGTTTGCTTTGTGGTGTGGGCAATCTTAGCAATATTGCCCCAAGATGCAAGGTCGGTTATTTCCTTTGTACCGAGTACATCTTCATAGAACTTGCCACAACCTTCGCACTTGTAGTATGCTTCCTTACCGCTCTCTGTGCAGGTGGCAGCTTTCGCAGCAACCAAAGTCAGATTGTGAGTGTGCGGTACAGTTTTGTAATATCCGCAGGTGTCGCAAACATTGTCAGAACCGTAATCGTGAGCCGCTTCGTCCTTTTTGTCGTGGCAACGAGAACATTCATGCCAGTGGTTAGTATCATCAGACTTCCATTCTGTGCCTGCGGTATGTCCGGGAGCCGGAATCTTCACACTGGTTTTATCGGTAATTTCTACCGATCCTGTTGCATCTGCGAACCACTTGTCACAGCCATCGCAGGTGTAGTATGCGGAATTGCCCGCAGTAGTGCAGGTGGCAGCTTTCGCAGCAACCAAAGTCAGATTGTGAGTGTGTTCTTCGTTTTTATTTTTGTAATAATATGTAACAACCGTTCCGTCCGAAACAATAGGCTTATTCAAGCCGTCAACCTTTATAAATTCATAATCATAAAGTGTTTTTGCCGGTGTTAAATCAAGCTTTGTGCCGTATGGCACGGTAAATGTTCCGCCGGCAGTGTTTGGAATTTCAGAGCCGTCCTCAAATTTATACTGAATTGAAACGGTTGTGTAGCGCTGTGTTTCCGTATTGTCGTCTGCAAGCACATTTCCGTTTTCATCGAGCACCTGAAATGCCACGGTATCGCCGCTCTTAAGCTGTGCATCAGACGGAATTTGATAAATAAGCGAGCAACTCTTTAAGCCTGAATTAAAGTCGCTTTTGATGTGATCCAAAGCACCGAGCGGCCAGAAATTTGCCTTATCATTCCAAACAGGAATGTCAAAGGTTTGTACTGTTTGAAGCGGATTCCCCGATGAATCGGTCGCAACGCTTCCGTCGGAGTGCTTAATCCACATTTTGAATTTTAATTGTCGTGCATTTTTATCTGAAATGTTTTGAATAACAGTTCTAAGCTCGATTTTTTTACCGTTCATATTAGTATTAAATCTGCTTTTGCTGTTGCCGCTCAAAAGTCGGTCATTGCGATTATATGTGTAATTATAATATGAACTTGTTTCAAGGTCGGTAAAATCAGACGGCTTTGAATAAGCGCCCGTATATTCCTTAACCTCGGGAGTTGCAACATAAAGGTCTACATCCTTAACAAGCTGAGACATTCGCTTGAAGCCCTGCAAACGGCAAACCTCACAGAATTGATAGTTTGTGTCTCTCATTATGCACTCATAACTTGAAACAAGCATTTTTGAGCCGTAAGCATTGCGGCAGGTATATGTGTTTCTAAAACCTAAAAGCTGTCGCCATTTTATCTTTTCCGGGTCTTCAACCGAGGAAAGATTGAGTGATTTAAGTTCCTTATCGTCAAGCAAATATCCGTCACTGTATTCATCACCGAGACCGAGCAAACCGTGTCCAAACTCGTGTGCAAAAGTTTTTGACGCACGATAACTGTCTGATGGCGAAATGAAATAATGGAAGCCGTATTCACGGTTATTATAAGCACCGCCGAAATCTGATTTTGTGTTTACAACCATAGCGAACTGAGCAATATAATCGTGAACATAATAATAAGGCTCATATTCCGAACCGGACGGAATTGTGTTTGGATCACACTTTTTTGATATGAGCATCGTGAATTTTCTCGATAAATTCAGGACCGATACATCTCTCAAAAATATGATTTTTCCACTGACTTCCGTGGAGATTATTAGAAATAACAGGCGAATTATATTTGTCGACTATAACATCAAAGAAGGTGCTTCCACCATTGTCAAAAGTCGATTCGGAAGCTGTGCAAAGAGCGTAAACATTGAATCTGTCGGCATAACTGCGATACGGTTCATATTTCATAGCGTCCTGCCAAAGTCGTTTGACATCATTGATGAATTTGCCCTGCTGACTTTTTGTGTATCCCTCGCCGCAAACGACAACAACCATATTTTCCGTGTCGCTACGTGTTTTTTGGATGGTATAAACAGGGATGGTAGGATTAGAATATTTTCCGTCATTTGAATACCACGGGCCGAGGGTGAGCTGAATGCTTTGCTCGGTGCTGACATTCCAATCGGGATTTGCGTCCTCGGCAGGTTCCGAAATTGTATAATCATCCTCTTGCTTATTTGGAGCAGAGCCGATATAAGACTGCTTTGTGAGCCGCTGCCGGAAGTTGTAACAAAATATTCGGAATCGAGATAAAATGCAGGTCTTACGCCCAAATCGGAATACCACGGAGCATAACGACCGACCTGACCCGATGAACTGATATAACGCATATCGTGATTGCAATCGGTAACAGGAGTGCGAAGCCAATAAGGCCAAGCCATACCGTCATTATTATACGCAACATAATAACCTTTGAGATTTTTCCACACGGCATTAGCTGCTTTACATCAAGAAGAAAAACCTTTTCGGTTGTAGTTTCAAAATATGAACTGTCGTAGTTTGCCACCGCTTCCGAAATATCGGTGTAGTATAACAAATCCGAATTTGCGTCTCCATCAACTATGCCCTTGTTGTATTCGGGATGAGAAACGAGAGAACGCTGGGTAACGGTTTTCATTGCCGCAATTTCAGATTTTGAAAAAGCGTTGAGAAAACCCGCTTTTTCGTTGTACGCTCCCACACCGCTTACATATCCGTCTTTCGGAGGGTTGCCGCAAAGCCAATCGACTTTGCCTTCAGCTGCGGTCGAATTTAACCAAGAACGCATATTGCTGTCTTTCCAATAGTTAGAACCGTAATCATCACGCTTATAGCTTCTGCTGTGTGATTTTGAATTGCTGTTGTCATTTGTTTTGGCATCATATGCAAGGGTGTCAACAATTTTGTCTGCAAGCATAAGCGGTCCGTTATTGTCAATGCTTACACATCGCCAAAGAATTGAGGCATTGTTATACGCGCCCATTTTAACATAGTCGCCAACTTTAATATCGGGCTTTGATGCCGCCTGAATGGTCATCGGCAAAACGGAAATTGCCATGCACAATGCCAAGAATATTGCGGTTATTTTTTTCGTCATTAAGGAACTTCCTTTATAAGCTATATATTTGCTTTTATTATATTGTAAGGTGTTATATGTGTCAATCACCAGTTTACAAATTTATAAATGATAGACTTGCTGACAAATCAGCTGTTTTAAAGCCTTTGTCATAGCATTTGATTTTATATGTGTTTCGATATTTTTCACGAAAGTGGCAAAAAATATCTGGCTGCGAATGCCCTGACTTAATTCAAACCGAAACTCCTGCACACTTTTTGTGCGGTATTCAGAAAAATGTTCGTTCTGATAAGGCAGAATCTTCATGGCACAGTAACTGATATTGATCAAATTGACCAGCATTTCAATCCCTTTGCAGCTTCGCACCATATAGTTGCAAAAAGACCAGAACGTTTTCTGCTCATAGTAGCTTGTTTCAATATTCCAGCGAAATGAGTACAAAAGTAGCGGTATGTATTTCATCCGATCACTTCCAGTCTGGTTTAATGGAGCTTTTTCCTGCCATGCGCAGAAAATCTGCAGATCTTCCGGGAAAACGGTACTGAAAAACAGTCGTTTTGTACCATGTTCTTTTTCAGTGACAGTGACATAGGCAAGAACTTCTCTGTCGCCGAAGATCTTAGTCAGAACCCGACGGACACCGGTATAATAATCCCCGATCTTTTTATTGGATAATGTAAAATCTGTCTCAACAGAAAGCTGTTTTCCATGTTTGGCAGGACGTCCCCGCCGACCGGTACGTGCAGGTGCAGGATCATACATGACAGAATCAATCCTTGCATTACCGATCAGATCCAGGTTTGGATATTCATCAACGATTGATACCAGGTTCTGTTTTGTATACCAGCTGTCGCACAGGATGATGACATGATCCCTGCTGTGAAATTCAGGCATAACCTGCCGGATCATGGATGCTACCAGTTCCAGTTTGGATTCTTTTTTCTGCCACATACGATAACCAAGCGGAACAGAAAGATAAGATACCTTATCTCCATTCCAGACAGGTACGCAAAGCATGACACTCCTTCTATATTTCATTTCTTACTGAAATATAACCTAACAGAAAAAAATAAAGATTTGATGAAGATTGCTAAATAATTCGTCTACTCTATTTTTATTCTCGTATGGAATAAACCATGCCCCGTAATTTTACTACCTACAGAAATTCTGTAGTGCAAACTACTTTGCAAATCTGTAACTAATTATTCAATTGTTATGTCCAATCTCTCTTGGACAATTGATATTCTACAATGCACTTTAATTTTACGGAAGTGACACCACTGGTGTATTTTTACGAATTTTCATCAGTTTTTGGTGTATTTGTCATTTCCTTTAATTTGTTCCATGTATGCTTAGGCAGTTCTCTTGCCGGCTCTCTGAATCGTTCAAGATATTTTTCAAATAATTCCGTATTGATTAATGCTGAATTACCGACTTTATAGACTGTTCCTGCCTCTCTCGCAATTACTATGATTCTCGATTTACTTATCCCGTAAATAATCGCTCCTTCCTCTGCATTGACAAATTTTTTCATAAAATCCTTTGTATCTGAATAGCACTTATATGAGTAACTCATTCATCAGTCTCCTTTCACATTTGGCAATGGATGTTTCATTTCTGTTGGCGGTTCTCTGAATTGCTCCATATATTCATCAAACACCTCCAGATTAATCAGAATAGTATTTCCTTTTGCTTCGCCTATCTTATATACAGCTCCAGCTGCTCTAGCCATTTCGATAAATCTATGATGTCCTATGCTGTAAGTCATTGAACCCTCTCCGATTCTCACAAACTTCTTTTCCACAATTTTATTTGAACTAGGAACTCTTGCAGAATGTTTCATAAATTTCATCAACCTTTCCTTATGTACTAATATAATCTTTGCAAGCTGATATCTTGCTCCAGCAGCCAACGCTATATCCATTGCCTCATCTTGTGTTACATCTAATAAAGCCATTACCTCATCAATACGAATAAATCTTGGTTTTACAGTTTCTTTTCTATAGGCACAAACTGAACCACTCAATGTATTTACCATAACATCACCTACTTATAAAACTCAGAATCTGTAATATGAAAAGTTTCAAGATACTTATCCAATATTTCTGTATTAACAAGTACAAGCTGACCAATTTTATAACAAGCCTTGGCATCCTTAGCCACTTCTTGAAATTTTGTCATTCCCATACTGTACATTTTTGCACCATCTGAATATCTTACAAACTTTTTTTGCATCCTCATATCTATCTTTCTTCTTTGATTCATTCATTGCTGTGCTCCTTTCACTTTGACTTCATAACAAATGACGTAATTTCTCCATAACGCAAAAAGAGGACATCTTCTAAATTTCTTTAGAAAATGTCCTCTTAGTAGTTCATATTTGATTGAATCTTTTTCTTTTCAGATTGTGTACTCTTTCATACTGATGTAAATGACTATGTCAAAATGCGTCTTTTAATGCGTCCTTTGACGTACTCAAATGCCTCAACCCCGCATAAACACTAGGTTTATTTATCCAAGCTCTTCATCGTCGGGAACAGTAAAACGTCGCGGATTGCTGCGCTGTCTGTGAGTAACATCACAAGACGGTCGATTCCGTATCCGATACCACCCGTTGGCGGCATACCGATCTCCAATGCATTTAAGAAATCCTCGTCTGTGTGCTCTGCCTCATCGTCACCGGCTGCTGCATTTGCATCCTGTGCTGCGAAACGCTCACGCTGGTCGACCGGATCGTTTAACTCGGAGTATGCGTTACACATTTCCCATGTATTGATGAAAAGCTCGAACCGCTCTACCTTGGTAGGATCGCTCGGTTTCTTCTTGGTAAGCGGAGAAATCTCAATCGGATGATCCATGATAAAGGTCGGCTGGATCAGTTCTTTCTCACAGAACTCCTCGAAGAAGAGGTTGATGATATCACCTTTCTTGTGGCGTTCCTCGTATGCAATGTGATGCTCCTCAGCAAGTTTCTTTGCTGCTGCATCATCTGCTACGGTATCAAAGTCGATTCCGGTATATTTTTTAATCGCATCGTTCATGGTCATGCGTGTAAATGGCTTGCCAAGGTCGATCTCGATGCCATTGTAGCTGATCTTTGTACTTCCGCAGACTTTTTCTGCAAGATAACGGAACATGGACTCTGTCAGTTCCATCATGCCCTCATAGTCTGTGTATGCCTGATACAGCTCCATCAGTGTGAACTCCGGGTTATGACGGGTGTCAACACCCTCATTGCGGAATACACGGCCGATCTCGTATACACGCTCAAGTCCGCCGACGATCAGTCTCTTTAAGTATAATTCCAGAGAGATACGCAGTTTTACATCCTCATTTAAGGCATTGTAATGTGTCTCAAACGGTCTTGCTGCTGCTCCGCCTGCATTGGATACAAGCATCGGAGTCTCAACCTCCATGAAATCACGGTCAGCTAAGAAGTTACGGATCTCTTTTAAGATTTTGGAACGTTTGATGAATACTTCCTTGCTCTCCTGATTCATGATCAGGTCGATATATCTCTGGCGGTAACGCATATCTGTATCAGTCAGTCCGTGGAACTTCTCCGGAAGAATCTGTAATGATTTTGACAGCAGTGTCATCTCCTCAGCATGGATAGAAATCTCGCCTGTTTTGGTACGGAAAGCGTATCCCTTTACGCCCCAGATATCGCCGATATCAGATTTCTTGAAATCTTTGTAGATCTCCTCACCAATATTGTCTCTTGCAACGTATACCTGGATACGTCCCTTTAAGTCCTGAATATTGCAGAATGATGCTTTTCCCATCACACGTTTGAACATCATACGGCCGGCAATCGATACCTGCTTGCCTCCATTGTTTCAAAATTGTCAATGATATCGGTTGAGTGACTTGTCACATCATATTTTGTGATGACAAACGGATCTTTTCCGTTTTCCTGCAGTTCATGCAGCTTGTCATAACGTACCTGAAGCAGCTGATTTAAATCCTGCTGGTTATTGTTCTGCTCTGCCATGTTTATCCTCCACTTGTTTTATTCCACGGACAGACGGTCTGCCCTTGCGTTATATCTCTTAGTTTGCTCTGTGAATTGAAAGCACTTTGTATGAAAACTCACCTGCCGGTGTCTCAACAGTAACGGTATCACCTACCTTTTTGCCAAGCAGTGCCTTACCAACCGGTGACTCGTTTGAGATTTTACCTTTTAAGCTGTTTGCCTCGGTAGAACCAACGATCTTATATTCTAATTCTTCCTCAAATTCGCAGTCAAGGATCTTTACGCTGCATCCAATGCTTACTTTATCTAAGTCAGCTTCTTCCTCTACAACTACCTCTGCGTTCTTTAAAAATTTTCTCAAGTTCTTCGATACGTGCTTCAATGTCTCTCTGCTCGTCCTTTGCAGCGTCGTACTCAGCGTTCTCAGATAAGTCTCCCTGCTCTCTTGCCTCTTTGATCTTCTGTGAAACTTCTTTTCTTCTTACAACTTTTAAGTTCTCTAATTCGTCTTCCAGTTTCTTGAGTCCTTCATAAGTCAGAATGTTTTTCTTGTCCATTGCATTTACCCTTCTTTATAATAATTATTGTTCGGTTCATGTATACGGCGGTACAATACTTTGCACCAGACGCTATGAACGATAAAAAGCCTTCTCAAATCTGTCCTGCCACGGCGCCCCCGTTTTCTTTTTTGGTCTCTTAACAATCACAGTATTATAACCGATAGGCACTGCTATGTCAAGATTTTCAGCTGTTCGCCAGGTTTTTTTATGGATTGGAATATAATGTTTTCCCAACGCGATCTGTTTTTCATACAGAGCACTGTTCCATTCAAAATCAAGCAGTAAAATACTGCTGTTTTTTTCCTTATTCTTTGCTAATCCAAGACGCTTTTTCGATACGATAAGTGAAACCAGTCCGGTCTTCTCATACATTGTCTCTGCAAACTCATGAAAATATGCAGGCCGGTCTGTATAAATTGTAAGCGCATTAAGCTCATCCCCGATCTGCTCCAGCACATCGAGCGTCCCTGCCGGCTCAAACATCCCTGCTCCATCCGGTTCCTCATCGATCACCTCGACAATCGCGCACTCCGGCTTCACACTTTTTGCCGCAAGAATGCCTTCGTACACTGGTTTAAAATCATATAAAAATTCATTGGAAAAATACATCGCGCTTCTCCGTCATATTCCTTTTTCCATCTTTATGACAGCATTTTCTGATTCAGTACTTTTTCCGGAATTTTACTTATGTCTTTTTTGTTTCCTTCATTTTAACTTTACCGGATTGAATTTTTCTGCCAGTCGCTAAGTCACGAATCGCCTTTTGGCACTCGGATCATGCCATAAAACCGCAGACCTCCTGAAACAATGCCTCAAGCTGCTCATATGTCTCCACCTCGTTGATCCTGCCCCGCAGCTTAGAAGAGTTACGGTAGCCGGCTGTATACCAGGTGGCATGTTTCCTGATCTCACGGATACCGGTATATTCGCCTTTAAATTCAAGCTGCATACGGGCATGCCTAAGAAGCATCTGCGTCACTTCCTCGAACGCCGGTTTCGGAAGTTCTTCACCCGTCTTAAAATAATGAAGATCTGCGCAAAGATCCACGGATTTCCCTCCGCACCGCGTGCGATCATAAAGCCGTCACAGCCGGTCTGTTTCTGCATTGCGATCACGTCCGCCGCCGTTAAAATATCACCATTTCCGATCACGGGGATGGAAACTGCCTCTTTTACCTGTCTTATGATATCCCAGTCAGCCTTTCCCGAATAAAATTGTGACCTTGTCCTGCCGTGGACTGCCACTGCCGCAGCACCGGATTCCTGCGCAATGTGAGCCATCTCAACCGCATTGACATGTTCCTCGTCAAATCCTTTGCGGATCTTGACCGTAACCGGCTTTTTGATTGCACGGGCAGTCTTTTCAATGATCTCCCCGGCGAGCTTTGGATTTTTCATAAGCGCAGAACCGTCGCCGTTGTTGACCACTTTCGGCACCGGGCAGCCCATGTTGATGTCTAAAATGTCAAATGGTCTGTCCTCGATCTGTTTTGCAATCTCACTCATGATATCCGGGTCAGAGCCAAACAGCTGCAGCGACACCGGATTCTCGCGTTTGTCGATCGTCAAAAGTTCTTCTGTATTTCTGTTTTTATAAAGGATCGCCTTTGCGCTGACCATCTCCATGCACAGCAGTCCCGCTCCCTGTTCCTTGCAAAGCAAACGAAATGGCAGGTCTGTCACGCCTGCCATCGGTGCTAATATCAGGTTATTTTCTAACGTTACATTTCCAATCTGAAGTCGTCTGATTTCTCCCATGCCACCATTTCCTAAATAATTCGCTCTCTTATACCCGATCCGGGCATCCTGAATCTCCCGGTCAGATATCTCTTATTTCTTAATCTTACCTGATTTACGGTTCTGCTTCTTATAAATAAGGTTCATTCCCTTCAATGTCAGGTTCGGATCATACACATCGATCACATCTGTCTCATTTGCAATGATACGTCCCAATCCACCGGTTGCAACAACCTTGACCGGTCCCATGTCAGCCTCTTCGATCATATGTTTCACGATATATTCCGTCTGTCCGATCTGTCCATATACAAGACCAGCCTGCATGCTTGAGATCGTCTCTTTCGCCAGAATGCTCTCCGGTTTGCGAATTTCGATCTCCGGCAGTTTCGCCGCATCTTCCCACAGTGCCTTTGCAGAAATACGGATTCCAGGTGCAGTCACACCGGAAACAAATGCACCGTTTTATCGACCAGATCATAAGTTGTGGCAGTACCAAAATCAAGTACCAGTACCGGTCCGCCATACAGTTCATACGCTGCCGCTGCATCTACGATACGGTCTGCGCCGATCTGGCGCGGATTCTCTGTTACCACACGGATTCCTGTTTTGGTACCCGGTTCCACAATGATCGGATTGATGCCAAAATATTTGATGATTGCACCCTCTAAGGAATGCATCACATTCGGAACAACAGATGCTATGATCGCATCCTCAATATCATCGTGTCTGATGTTGTTCTGCTCTAACAGGTTTGACAGCAGCATTCCATACTCGTCCGAAGTACGCGGCATCTTCGTCGTGATACGAAAAGTTGCCATTACCTCATCCCCACGGAATACTCCTACAGTGATATTTGTATTTCCTACGTCAATCGTGATTACCATCGTATTTTCCTACCTTTTTCTTTACATTTCTGATTCGTCCACACCAATATATAACACTTTATAATACATCTCTAAAGCGCGAAGCAGTTCTTCTTTTGTGCGCTGCAGCTCACGTATTTTTAATCCACAGCCGATCTCATCATATAAAAGATCGTTCTCATCACTGGAAGTACGGAACTCCAGATTGCCATCCTCATCAAAGACGACCTGAAAAATACCACCGATATCCTCCGTGAAAAGGACACACATAATCTTTAATTCATCTTTGATCGAATCCGGCAGTCCCTTAAAATCCTGATTCAGATAAAATTTTTTATTGTAAGCGCTCGCTCCGCAGAGCACCACTTCTTCTCTCTCAGACATATCCGTATACTCCTCTCACGGAAACTTCGCCGGAGGATACCAGTTTTCTGCCTTCCCAGGTATCCACGATCAGCTCACCATGCGGCGTGATTCCCATTGCTTTTGCCTCATAAGGTTCTTTGGGATCTAATACCCTGACCTGTTTTTGCATATTGATCAGATGTGCATTATATTCTTTGACAAGACCGCTTAAATCTTCGGTTTCTAAAAATATTTCATAATAACGTTCAAACTGTTCTAACACTGCCTCGATCAGCTCTGCACGGTTCACATGCTGTCCGGTCTCCATCAGAATCGAGGTCGCCACCTGTTCAATTTCTTTTGGAAATGACTCATTCTGGACGTTAATACCGATACCGATGACAACATGGTTGATATAATCTAACTGTGCGCTCATCTCCGTTAAGATTCCACAAACTTTTTTGCCGTTCATCACAATATCGTTCGGCCATTTGATCTCTGCTTCCTGTCCAGTTTTCTCCGAGATGGCTTTCGATACTGCAAGCGCTGCTATGAGCGTCAGCATAGAAGCGCGATCCGGTGCAAAATCCGGTTTGAGCACCAGAGTCATAAATATCCCGACACCCGCCGGTGATTCAAATCCTCTTCCACGGCGGCCGCGGCCTGCTTCCTGTTTTTCCGCAACAACCAGCGTTCCAGTCGGATGTCCTTCCTCCGCAAGCTGTTTTGCCTTTGTGTTTGTGGAATCAATTGTATCAAAATAAAAAATTTCACGACCTGCCCACTTTGTTTTCCGGATGCTTTCCAGTTCTGCCGTATTCAGGCAGTCCGGTGTCGACACGATCTTGTATCCTTTATTCTGCACTGCCTCGATCACATATCCAGCCTCTTTTAACTGCTTCACCGCTTTCCAGATTGCAGTGCGCGATACTCCAAAGTGCTCACACAGTTCCTGACCGGAAATATAATCATCGGCTTCCTTTAATGCCGCTAGTAGCTGTGTCCTCATCTGTTTCCTCCAAAATATCCATACCCGGTACACTGTTCTTTGCTCATCTTACATTTGTGTGCCAGCACAAATTTTCACACTAATCTCCAAGCGTTGCAAGCATCACTGCCTTGATCGTATGCATACGATTTTCCGCCTCGTCAAATACGACAGACTGTCTGCCCTCAAATACTTCATCCGTTACTTCCAACTCACTGTAACCGAATTTCTCATAAACTTCCTTGCCGATCCTGGTCTTTAAGTCGTGGAATGCCGGCAGACAGTGCATGAAAATGGCACCCTCTTTTGCATTTGCCATAGCTTCTTTATTTACCTGATATGGCATCAGATCGTGGAGACGCTCCTCCCAGATCTCATCCGGCTCACCCATGGATACCCAGACATCCGTATAAATAACATCTGCATCTTTTGTTCCTTCTTTAACATCCTCTGTCAGGGTAATAGAAGCGCCCGTTTCTTTTGCAACACCTTCGCAATACTCTACCAGTTTTGCATCCGGGAAGTATTTTTTGCTTGTACATGCAACAAAATCCATACCGAGTTTTGCACAGGTCACCATCAGGGAATTACCCATATTATAACGTGCGTCGCCCATGTAAACCAGTCTCACACCTTTTAATCTGCCAAGTGCTCACGGATCGTCAGCATATCTGCAAGCATCTGTGTCGGATGAAACTCGTTGGTCAGGCCGTTCCATACCGGTACGCCTGCATATTTTGCAAGCTCCTCGACGATATCCTGTCCATATCCACGGTATTCAATACCATCAAACATACGTCCTAACACACGGGCGGTATCCGGGATGCTCTCTTTTTTGCCGATCTGGGAACCTGACGGGTCAAGGTAAGTAACATGCATGCCGAGATCATGTGCTGCCACCTCAAAAGAGCAGCGTGTTCTGGTGCTTGTCTTTTCAAAGATAAGTGCAATATTTTTTCCGGTCAGGCTGTCATGCGGGATGCCCTGTTTTTTCTTCGCTTTCAGATCTGCCGCAAGGTCGATCATGTATGTAATCTCTTCCGGTGTAAAATCCATTAGTTTTAAAAAATTACGTCCTTTTAAGTTCATGTCCTTTTCTCTCCTTTTGCATGGCTGCGCATATTTTCTTTTTATGCCACAACGATGGTACACCATGCGCACCATCCGTTCTGATAAATTTTTCTGATTTTATTTATGATCTGCTGCAATTTCCGTAACAGATTTTGCAAGACCTGCGATTCCCTGGATCTCGGACGGAATAATGATCTTGGTTGCTTTTCCGTCTGCTGCTTTTGCAAATGCCTCTAAGCTCTTTAACTGGATCACATTCTGATCCGGTGCAGCTTCTTTGATCATGCGAAGTCCGTCTGCATTTGCCTGCTGGATCTTTAAAATAGCTTCTGCCTGACCTTCTGCCTCGCGGATCGTTGCCTCTTTCTTTGCCTCTGCACGTAAAATTGCTGCCTGTTTCTCTGCCTCTGCGTCAAGAATTGCAGATTCTTTCTTACCTTCTGCAACGAGGACTGTTGATTTCTTTTCACCCTCTGCACGCAGGATCGCTTCACGTCGCTCACGCTCTGCCTTCATCTGTTTCTCCATCGCATCCTGGATGCTGCAGGCGGGATGATATTCTTTAACTCAACACGGTTGACTTTGATTCCCCATGGATCAGTCGCAACATCTAAAGAAGATCTCATCTTCGTGTTGATTGTCTCTCTCGATGTCAGTGTCTCATCAAGTTCAAGATCACCAATGATGTTACGCAGTGTGGTTGCTGTCAGATTCTCGATCGCCATGATCGGATTTTCCACTCCATATGCATAAAGTTTCGGATCTGTGATCTGGAAATATACAACGGTATCGATCTGCATTGTTACGTTATCTTTTGTGATAACCGGCTGTGGCGGGAAATCCACCACCTGCTCTTTTAATACAACTCTCTTTGCCACACGGTCGATAAACGGTGCTTTGAAATGAATACCTACAGACCATGTTGCGAGATAACCTCCCAGACGTTCTACCACGCATGCAGTCGCCTGTGGAACGATCTTAACACAGGATACTGCGATCAGCAGTGCTACAATAATTAAAATAATCAGTGCTACAATTACTCCTGGCATATAAAACTCCTCCCTAATTCAATTTTAAATACAGTATACTATCTGTTTTGTGCCTTTATTCATATTACTATATTTACTTTGAGATTACAACTAATCTTTTCATATGCGGTTACCAGATATTTTTTTTTCTTCTAAAATGCCTGATAAGCACGACAACGGTTCCCACCAGAAATGGAAATACAAATGTGCCAAAGCGGTACAAAAGCGATGCTGACCCCGCCATGCCCGTGCCGACGATTCCGGCAAAAAGTGTCGTGAACACAAACTCTGTAGAGCCAATTCCCGCCGGAGACGGAATCACCGCCGCAAGCATAACGGACAGTGACGTGATCGCAAGCACCTGCGACAGAGTCAATGCCGGATTTCCCTGAAACTGGACGCCTTTAAAAAGAAGATACGGGATTCCATACCAGAAACAGCATTTCAACAGACAAAGAAAGATCACGCCTGTGGTTGCTTTTTTATTTTTCAGTAAATGCTTCGAGGCATCCTCAAGCATCATGCACTGTCTTTTGATCTCCGCTTCCATTATTTCAAATCTTCCGTGGAATTTTTGATTTACGATATCCAGCAGCCGGAAGATCAGCCGGTGGAATTTCTTTGAACAGCAGAACAGGAACAGACCGATGGTGATCACAAATGTGACCGCATATCCGCCTGCTAAAAGTCCCGCGTAATCTCCAAACCAGCTTTTCATAAATTCCCAGTTCATCACAAAAAGAATCGCGGAAAACAACGCTATGCTCATTTTATGGAGTGCATACTGTATCATATACAGCCCAAATCCACCGCCGTATTCGATTCCCTGCTCCCCCAGATAAATGATCGCCGCGACACCGGAACCGCTCCCCAGTGTCGCCACCCGGTAAAAAGAGCATAAAAACGCATTCGTAATACCATTTTTACATGCAAAAGACGACCGATACTGCTTTGCGAGCACGGTCGTGATTATGCCTTCTATGATCTGATATACCGCTGCCATCAGGCAAATGCCAATGACAACGGCCGGTGATGTTTTCGTAAGCTGTTCTAAAATCGGTCCTGCCGAATCGCGGAATGTATATACAATGATCCCGATGACCGCCAGTACCAGTCCCCATTTTAAAAGCTGCTTCTGTACTTTACTGATAACAATCGCCCCTTATTTCTTTTTGAAGTTGGTGTATCCTTTTTGTTTATATGGATGCTCTTTCCAGAGTCTGTCTGCTGTTTCTTTCCATTCACATGCATATGCTTCGCATTTTCCACATAAATGTTCTACCGGCTCTGCTCCTCAACATCTGTGGAGTGCGCACCTGTTTCATGTACCATACGCTGTAAGATCTCAGGATTCTCAAGCATCGGACATGGGCGCAGCATGTTGTCGTTGAATGGCTGGTTATCTCTGTATGCCATGAATAATGGCTGTTTCAAACACTCTAACAGTGATTTTTCACGGATATTTGCACCGGAATAATGAATGAATACACATGGCTCCACGTCACCCTTCGTTGATATGGCAGTAGTTTCTTCCTCCTGCAATACATCCGCCTACGAACTCACCATCATTCTGGAAATCCATAACAAAGATTTCTTTTCCACCTTCCATCGCACGAACCTCACGGATTCTGTGATAGATATATTCACGCTGTTCTTTGGTCGGCATCAGATCCGGAGCAGCTTTCATACCTACCGGCATCAGATGGAAATACCATGCAAAACGGCTTCCATGCTCGATCAGAAGATCAAAAAATTCGTCAGATGTAACAGCATCCATGTTTTTGCTAGTATAGCATACACTGTTTCCGAAAATCAATCCGTTCTCATGTAAAAGATCCATTGCATGAAGAACTTTATCATATACGCCCTCTCCACGGCGGAAATCATTCGCATCTTCAAATCCCTCAAGGCTGATGGATAAGGAAAGGTTGCCGACACGTTTCATATCATCACAGAGTTTCTGATCTACGAGTGTACCATTTGTATAGCAGTGGAATGCACAGTCATTGTGTTTCTCACAGAGTTTGATGATGTCTGCTTTACGAACCAGAGGCTCTCCACCGGTCATCATGTAAAAATAAATACCAAGTTCTTTTCCCTGTGTTACGATGCTGTCAAGCTCATCAAAGGAAAGATTTAATTTATTACCGTACTCAGCTGCCCAGCATCCGGTACAGTGAAGGTTACATGCACTTGTCGGATCCATTAAGATCAGCCACGGGATATTACAGTCATGAACCTCTCTCATTTTACGGATGGTCTTTGTTCCATAAAATGCAGCCTGAAAACCAAGGTTTAATGCGGTCATTTTTGCAACATGCGGATCTGTCTCATCCAACAGACGATTGACATAGCGCATCCATTTGTGATCCGGATTCTGGATCATTTTTCTTACACCATCATAAGCTTCTTTACGGAAGTTATCTCCCATAAATTTCTCTGTAAGATCTACGATCTGTAACAATCCTTTCTCACGATCCTTGTTCAGACTTTTCAGTGCAGCATCGATTGCGACGCTGAATGCTTTTCTCTCTACTGTCAGTGCTAAATTTGCCATAACTCCGACCTCCGTTATTTTTTTCACATTCTTTTACTAGAAGCAAGTATAAAAAAAATTGCACTCTTTTTTAAATATGCAATGACTTTTTAATGTAGCCATCTAATATACAAATTTGCTTTTTTGTCTATTTTCCGACTACATCAGACAATATTTGCATAGCATTCATGTGTCATCATGTAGTATTGATAACTATGTTGTATTATATCATTCCAATAAACTTTGTCAATCAGCGATTATTACTTTTTTCTTAAATCTTAACTGCCATGCTTAACAGTTCTTTCCAAACTGGTTATAATAACGATGGTTCATTTCATGGAAAGGAGATTTTTGATCATGCCTGGATATGTTACCCATTATATATTCGGAAGAGAGGTTTATCATAACCTGAAAAATAATTCTTTAAAAAAGAATCTTTATTATAATCGCGCTGCCTACGGTCTCGGACTTCAGGGACCGGATATTTTCTTTTATTATCTTCCTTCCTATGTGTTAGAAGGTCACAATATCGGTGCTCTTGCCCATGTCCGCGAGACCAGTGCCTTTTTCCAGGGTCTGATTGAAAGCCGTAACCAGTTTTCCTCCCGCACGGATCTTAACATTGCAGAAGCCTACCTGATTGGTTTTCTCGGGCACTATACCTTGGATACAATATGTCATCCGTATATTTATGCCATGACACACTATAAGGATAAAAAGGAAAAAGCCTATTTTTCAAGACATGCCTATCTGGAAACAGATATCGATACCGCACTGCTCGATTTAAAGCTGCACCGCCAGCCCTGCAATTTCCATACCGAGGACACGATCCGGCTGACACACCGCCAGAAACATGTTATTGCAAGTATGCTCTATTATGCCTACCGCTATGCCTTTCCGGATGTCAAATTCCGCAAATATACCATGTACCTTGCTATTTTTTCCATGCAGCTTGGTCTCTGGCTGATGCACGATGATTCCGGAAAGAAAAAGGCCATTGTCCGGCTGACGGAGCGGATCTGTCTCGGATATCCGCTGTTTTCACCACTGATCCCGAGTGATACCTTGTTTTTCCGCACGGATCCATTTAATTTAAGACATGCACTGTGGAAAAATCCATGGGATTCTTCCATTACTTCCAATGAGAGTTTCTTTGAACTGTATGATAAATCCAAAGAGCTGTACCTGTCCCGGATCCATTCGCTGTATGCTGCACTTCATGCAGGTGCTGATTCAGCAAGGCAGGACGCTGCTATACAGGATTTTTTGCAGGAATATGGAAATCTTTCGTTTCACAGCGGGTTGAGTGCTACGATCCCAAGTTAATCGGCTGGGTAATGTCTGCTCAATTTTCCAGAGCAAAAGGTGGCTCTTCGTTTTTGGCATTCAGATCCCACGCACCAATAAAAATACCGCACAGATTTGCGCGGTATTTTTATTTCTGTATTTTGTTTTTGTATTTTACTTCTGATAACAGACCAACAGGCTGTTTGCAAAGTGTCCATTCCAGTGTTTATTTATCACTTCCATCAAAGAAGTCACGGATCTGTCCTTCAATGATCTTCATCAGTCTCGTGCGCGCCTCAAGGCTTGCCCATGCAATATGAGGGGTGATGATCAGACGGTCGCTGTCCTTGATGCGTTTCAATGGATTTTCTGCACTCATCGGTTCTACGGTCAGCACATCAAGTCCGGCTCCTGCGATCGTTTTATTTTCCAAAGCATCTGCAAGATCTTTCTCGACAACGATCGGTCCTCTGCCAAGGTTTAAAAAGATAGCAGACGGTTTCATTTTTGAAAACGCCTCTGCATTCAACAGCCCTTCTGTCTGCTCTGTCAGCGGTGCATGTACGGACACGATATCTGATTTTGCAAGCAGCTCGTCAAACTCCACACGCTCATAACCCGGCTGGTTATTTTTCCCTGTTGTAGAATAATAGATCACATGGCAGCCAAACATTTTGGCAATGTCCGCAACTCTTCGTCCGATCGCTCCAAGCCCAATAATTCCCCATGTCTTACCATTCAGATCATGGAATACATTATCAAAATGGGTAAATGTGATATCTCCAACGTATTTTTCTGATTTGACATAGTCATCATAGTATCTTAATTTTTCCCAAAGATAGAATAACAGGGCAAATGTGTGCTGTGCCACCGTCTCCGTGGAATATCCGGCAACATTTCTCCAGGCAATGCCATGTGCATCCAGATATGCTTTGTCCAGATTGTTCGTTCCGGTTGCAGTCACGCAGACCAGTTTTAAGTGCTCTGCCTCACCGATCGATGTCTCATTGATCTGTACTTTATTTACGATCACCACATCGGCATCTTTGGTGCGCTCTCTCGCCTCTTCCGTTGTGGAAAATCCATATTTTATAACTGTTCCAAGTTTGTCGTACCCGGAGAGATCAATGTCTTCCCCGATAGTTTTTGCATCCAGAAATACAATGTTCATCTTTTTTCTCCTTTGCATTATTTATTCAAATAGGCGCGAAGGGCGTCTGTCTGTTCTGTGGCAATACGATAACCTTCATCATAAAGCCTGCGCAATTTTATGGTATCCGTCTCCGTCCTGCCAACTCCATAGGTCGACTCCGGTGCGATCACAAATACTTTTTCCTCTTTCTCTAACTGCATCAGTTTTCCATGGAAACATTGTAGCGCTCCGCGCGAAGTTTCATATCCTCCACGATCTTCGGATATCGCTGATAAAGACGGTTCATAACGCCTGCCGCCTTTTCCTGTGTCTTTACATAGCCGCGTTCCCTTGTCAGAACAACAACCAGTTTTTCACAGCCCATTTCCATAGCATGTTCATAAGGAACCGAATCTGCAAGTCCGCCGTCCAGATAATAATGTCTGCCGATCTTTACCGGCTGAAAAAGAATCGGCAGTGAACAGGTTGCGATCAGCAGATCCTTCATCTCTTTCCCACGCGGGACTTCCATGTATTCTGCTTTTCCTGTGTGAATATTTGTGACTGCCGCTTCAATCTCTCCCGGAAAACGTGCCAGAGCATCATAATCAAGCGGAAGAAGCTCATTCGGTACTTCTTCAAACACAAACTTCGTATTGTAATACGCATGTTCTTTGCGGTTTAGCAGATGGCGCATACCCATATAGCGCTTATCCGCCATATATTTTTCCATCAGTTCCAGATTACGTCCTTTCTGCCCGGAAAGATATGACAATCCATATGCCATTCCAGCGGAAACACCGATGTAATAATCCGGCATGATATTTTCTTCCAGAAATTTATCCATTACTCCACAGGAAAAAACCGTGCGGTTTGCCCCGCCTTCAAATACCATTCCAAGTTTCATTTCTATTTATCTCCATTCATCTGAGGCATATCACTGCTCTCCGTCACATAAAGAGTGACACCCTTGATTTCCTTTACCATCACGATCATCCCCGGCTCGAAGGTCTTTTCATCATCCACCGAGCGGGCTGTCCATTCCAGACCATTCATAACCGCGGTTCCGGTTCCCCTGACATTATCAATCTGCTCTGTGACACAGACATTTTTTCCAACTGCTTCCTCATAATTTGTCTTAACCAGATGCGGTTTTAAATATTTCAGAGCCCAGGGTCTTGTAAAATAAAGCAGTACAAATGACACTGCTGCAAACACGATGATCTGTCCCGTGATTCCCATTCCAAATGCCGCACAAATCAGTCCTGCAAGACTTCCTCCTGCCAGCCAGATCGATGTCAGACCAACGGTAGCGATCTCCAATACCACAAAGAAAATGATCAATGCCAACCAAACTATTATCTCCATAATCTTCTCCCTCCTGTCGTAATATTTCTGCTGTTTCTATAGTAGTATAACGCAAATAAATTTTCAATGCCATGGTTAATTATCTACGCTTTTCGACCGAAACATATAACAGATGATTTTTAAGGAGGTCTTTCTTATGGCCAATACCGCTTATGTCGGAGCCGGAACCACACTTGGTACATCCTATTATATGCGCCGTTTTTATGCATCAAATGCGGATGCACGTACCACCACATCACGCAGTAATCTGACCAATTCCACCCTCACGGGTGCCGATTCGCATGCACTGCGCCGTGCGATACGTTCCCTTGGTTCATTCACATATGATGACGATAATGAAACAAATATAAAGAACAATGTTTCAGCATTTATCAGCACTTATAATAATATGATAAACTCTTCCGGTGCATCAGATGACCGGACAATGAAAAATACACAGAAAAGTCTGAAAAATCTGACTGCCGAATATGAGAGTCAGCTTGATAAGATCGGTATCACCGTAAAAGATAACGGCACACTTGAATCACGCAGTTCTCTTTTTAGTTCAGCCGACATTTCAAAATTTGAATCTCTGTTTTCTTCAGATTCAGAGTACATGCAGCGTGTCAATTCCTATGCCAGACGTCTTGAAAACAGAAGCAATATTCTGACACAGATCGAATACAATGATGCACTGGCAAAGCGCAATGCAAATAAACAGACATCCTCGTCTGTTTCCGACAGCACCACCGGCAAAACCGATTCTGCAGATACCGGTTCTACCGCTGTGAATGCACTTAACATCGCATCTGTTACACCGGTAACTGCTGATTTAAACACACTGCTCAACACCGGAATCGGCAGCAATGTGAATGTCATTTTATAATTTGGGGGAATCTATTTCCACTGCATATTTACTTTCAACGCATTTCCACTGACACTGATGTCCGCATAACTTCCGCAGACAAGCGGCATCATCGGTGGGATATGTCCGATATCCGCATCCATAATGACCGGTACCTGATACCCGGCAAGCAGGTCTGTAACCGCATGGTACTGGTCTAATCCCATCATTTCCTGTCCGAACACCGCCGGTCTTCCAATCAAAAAACCTTTTACATGCGAAAACCATCCGGCATGTTTCATCTGCCAGACCGCCCTGCGGATAGACATCACATTCAGATCACAGGACTCTAAAAACCAGATGATTCCGTCATCCTGATACTTCTCTGTAAATTCCTGTACTTTATCAAACTCTGTTCCCAGCAGGTTGACCAGACAATCCATGCAGCCGCCAAGCAGTCTTCCCTGCATGGTGATTTCTTCCTGTAATTCCTCTGCCGGCTGCACCAATGGTTTGTACTGCACATTATTTTTCTGTTTTTCAGGCAGACATACCATAAGTTTTTTCTCTTCTGTCACATTGTATGGTTCAAGCGGATGTTCCTCGTCTTTTTTTTCCTTCTTTTTCCCACAGTGCATAGCCCTCTATACTGCTTTTTTCTCCACGCAGAAGATGATAGGCATCCCAAAGGCTCTCATGCCACGGTTCCATGCCGAATGCCGCCGCACACGGTCCATATATAGATGCTGTATCGCACAGCGTGGCAAGCAGGAATGTCATATTAGTATTATCGGAAAATCCCATATACCACTTTGGTTTTGTCACCCTGATCCTGTCAAAATCTACTTTGTCTAAGATTTCACACATCAGTTCACCGCCGCCACAGGAGATCAGTATGTCATTTTTATCGCTGCAATAATATTCTGTCAGCTCCGCCCCGCATGCTTCCGGAGTGTTGCTGATGCCGATTCCTTCCGACGCATAACAGTTTGGTCCAAGTTCTAATCTATGTCCCAGTCCGGTAAATTTCTTCTGTGCATTTAAAAATGCTGTATGGTACGGCTCTATACTGCAGCCAAAAGATGGTGCCACAAAACCGATCGTTCCGTTTTCCGGTAAAAATTCTGGATATTTCATATCGTTATCGTTTCCTCCAATGTTTCTCTCTCTCAGTTTACACCGTCAAAAAAACGGTTGCAATCTTTTTTCGTTTTGCTATAATAATTAGTAGTTATTTCATTACGGGCAGACATAGTACATCGGTAGTATATCAGCTTCCCAAGCTGAGGAGGCGGGTTCGATTCCCGTTGTCTGCTCTCTTTTATTTTTCATAGAAGTTCTTATTTTCCCTTGAGGTACATTGATAATTTAATATATTTACCAAGGGAGCTGTTAGACGGTTCTTGCCATCCGTTCCGAGACCTTGCGGAAGGGGGACAAGCTATGGTTACATACTCAGACTTATTTATCTTTGTCATCATGCTTTGTGCAATCATTACGCTTGTTAGAGATAATAAGCGCAAAAAATAACCGTCCACTCCCCGGCTAAAGGTTGGACGGTTATTCTATAACTTAAGACATAACGCCGGAACGGATAGGTACAAGCTATCCGACCAGCTCCCTTGTTAAGTATATTATATGCATTGAATGCGAAAAAAACAACCCCTATTTCTTTTGCGAAATCTCATACACCTGCACAATTTTCTCCAGATCCTCCACAAGCCCCTCTTTTGACAATACCCGCTTCGCCTGCATGCCGTAGCTTATCGCTGCCTGTACATTCTCCAGACGGTCATCAAAAAACAGACATTCAGATGGATTTAACTCATATTTCTCGCAGAGTGCCGCATAAATCGCCGGATCCGGTTTTGCTTTGTGCACCATATAGGACACGATCAGTCCGTCAATATCATTCATGAAATCTGCGTATTCTGTATGCTTTTTGAATAATTCCTCTGAATAGTTGGATAGCAGATACACCCCGTACCCCTGCTTTTTCAGTTCGTGTACAAGTTCCCAGACTGCAGGTCTTGCTACAGGCATATACTCTCCATGCCCGATGAACCAGCGGATCACCTTTTCATCTGCCGGATATTTTCTACAATAACGCTCAATGATCTCCTGCTGCGGGACGGTTCCCAGATCAAGCAGTCCCCACAATCCTTCCGGATCATCAAACATTTCTGTTCCAATGCGCACTGCTTCTTCCTCTGAAAGCCCGTAATCCATCAGCATATATTTCCACCGGTAGGAGAGTAAAACATCCCCCACATCAAAAATAATATTTTTTATCTGTTCCATAATCTTCCTCGTTTCTATCCTTTTAGGGACAATGCACAGTCATACGATCTCCATCTTCAAACTCTCATTTTTTAATTTCGACTGATTCTAACACAGAACGGATTCCAATGTCAAAAATACCGCATCTGTCCATTGCAAAACAGATGCGGCAGCCGTCTTATACCTGATTTCCTACAATTTTGTAATAACTTCTTGATGTAACTGCAAAGACTGCGAGATAGATCAGTCCAAATACCAGCACTGTGCCTGCTAAGCACCATGCAAACAGGGTTCCGTTATACAAAGCCACCAGTGCAAGCATTTTTTTCAGCATCGGATATGCTGCTGCAAGATGACATGCTGCCGTGACGAGCGGCAGGAAAAATACCGTGCGCACCTGGGAACGGATCGAGCTTTCACCTCGGCGTTGCTCATTCCGACTTTCTCCATGATGGCAAACCGCTCTTTGTCTTCATAGCCTTCGGATATCTGCTTATAATAAATAATCAGTACCGTGATCATCAAAAACATGCTTCCCAAAAACAATCCAAGGAAAAACAAACCGCCGTTGCTTGACTCATAATCTATGCGGCCCTCCGCTCTTGACACTACGTTGCAATCCAGACGCATAATCTGTGGATTTGTCTCATCATTCTGCCATTCATTGAGGTGCTCCCGCACAGCATTTGCGCAGGCAATTTTTTCTTCCACAGATCCACTCATATCAAAGTTCATCATATAGGTAAGGTCAACTTTTCGATCTTCCCCATAGGCAGCCGTCTCCATATCTGATAACTGCTGACGCATCTTTTCTAATGCAGTTTCATCTTTTGCAATCACGATTACAGTACCTCCCACTAATTCCGTCATTGCATCTTTCCCCGGAATTTTCATGGTCTGTTCCACCGGATACTCATCATCACCAATCACAATGCTCTCCAGCTCATACACAGGATCTGCCATTATTGCCACGCTTCCATCTGAAATATCCGGGATTGATTCCTGCATATATTCCTCAAATCCCTGTTTTGTCATAACTTCAAGCATATACATATTGGAAAAATCCATATTCGAACGATCCAGTGCTATAACCTTATTTCCAGACAGCATGACTGCCGCCCCCGCATAGATTCCTTTTTGTCTGCCTGTTATTACTCTGCCATTTTCTTTTATCACATTTTCAATCTCATCTGTCATCCGGTCAAATGTCCCGGAATCCTGCTGTCCATCCGGGTCATAAAACAGTACTTCCAGCTCTGCCGGATACTGTGTTTTTAACTCATCTTCAAGTCCGGCGTACATACATACTGTCATAGAAATCACAACCAGTACCATTGTTGACAAAATACAGATATTTGCTAGTCCCACAGCATTCTGTTTCATCCGGTAGATCATGCCGGAAACCGTTGTAAAATGTCTGGTCTGGTAATAATAACGCTTGTTTTTCCGAAGTAATTTTAAAAATGCGATACTGCCGGCATTAAACAGCCAGTAGGTTCCGATAATAACCAGCATGACTGCAACGAAAAACAGAGTAATCGCCTTTACCGGGTTATCCACAGTGATTGCCATATAATAACCGGCTGCAATACAAACTACTCCAAGCACTGCCTGCAGAATTTTGGTTTTCGGTTCACGTTCTCCCGTACTTCCGCTATGCAGCAATTCCACCGGATTTGAAAGCCGGATCTGCATCAGATTGTAAAGAAGAATACATACATAAATGGCACCAAAAAGTTCTGCGGTATGAAGGCATCCCCATCCTGAAATGTAAAACGGAATTGCTGCATCTAATCCGGTCAGCCGGTACAAAAACATGGTCAGTAATTTCTGGAATACGATACCGAGTATCAGCCGCCGCCAACTGCGATCAGGAAAGAAAAAAACGTTTCCCATGCCATGATTTTGGCAATTATGGATTTTTTCCATGCCAAGAATATTATTAGATCCCAAGTTCTTTTTTTCTGCGCT
>ENA-OQAN01000286-OQAN01000286.1-human-gut-metagenome-genome-assembly--contig:-NODE-286-length-27745-cov-2.051524_pt1 | contig 27745 bp, 34 predicted proteins | sample MGYA00242735_ERZ504527 | MGnify/ENA primary metagenome ERZ504527 (study PRJEB26092, sample SAMD00036230) | human gut metagenome | host: Homo sapiens | study: EMG produced TPA metagenomics assembly of... | reverse complement strand
GTCGGCCACTACAAAACGAACCATTGGTCGACTTGAGATCACGTACGGAAGCGTTGCCCTGCGCGTCGACTGAAACAATGGCATGCCGTTTCGACATGGATTTGTTCGTATCCATAATGTCAAGGCGCGCGAATCCGTCATCCGCCAGAGGACGTAACGGCTTGCGGCCGATTTCCACGCTTTCGCCGCTGCCCAGCTTCTTCAGTTCGGTTCCATCAACCTTGACGGTCCACTGCTGTGCCGTTCGTTGATCTTCGCTCACCGTTGTCGGCCTTCCTTTCACACATACCACTACTTGTCATTGTGTCATGCCTTGCCACGTATTTCAGGATTATGACGCGATTAATTGACAACTTTCGCCTAATTCCCCCATTGTATGGCACGATATGGAAGCATTCATGCCTAAATCGGATTTTATTGGATCGTCAGCGAAAGAAAATCCCGTAATATGCGGAAAACCCCGCCGCCTTGTGGCGAACGGGGTTTCCACTCAAGATTGTGATATGCGGCTTCAAGCCGCGCGAATCACTTGAGCTCGACGGTAGCGCCGGCTTCTTCGAGCTGGGACTTAGCCTTCTCAGCGTCTTCCTTCTTGGCCTTCTCCAGGACAGCCTTCGGAGCGCCGTCGACCAGAGCCTTGGCCTCAGCCAGACCCAGGGAGGTGATAGCGCGGACGGCTTGATGACCTGGATCTTCTTGTCGCCAACGGCGGAGAGGATGACGTCGAACTCGTCCTTCTCTTCCTCAGCCGGAGCAGCAGCGCCCGGAGCGGCAACGGCGACAGCAGCCGGAGCGGCAGCCTCGACGTCGAACTTCTCTTCGAAAGCCTTGACGAACTCGGAGAGCTCAACCAGGGTCATCTCACCGAAAGCTTCGAGCAGCTCATCGTTGGTGTACTTAGCCATAATGGCTTCCTTTCATTCTTGGCGACGGTTTGATTGAAGAGGTGACCGTCACCTAAAACAATTATTTTTCTTTTATGGTCACTATCATTCACGCGGCTAACCGCAATGAAATCAGGCAGCCTTTTCCTGCTTCTCGCGGAGCGCATCGATCGTACGCACGGCCTTGGTCGGCAGAGCGTTGAACAGGTACGCGGCCTTGGACATCGTAGCTTGATGTCGCCGGCGAACTCGGCGAGCAGCTGCGGGCGAGACTTGAGGTCTGCCAGCTTCTGGGCACCTTCAGCATCGTAGACGGTGCCATCAGCGAAGCGCCCTTGATGATCAGTGCCTTATTGGTCTTGGCGAAGTCACGCAGGGTCTTCGCAGCTTCGATGAAGTCACCCTTCACGAAGGTCACAGCGGTCGGACCGGCGAGGATCTCATCGAGACCTTCGATGCCAGCTTCCTTGGCTGCGATGCGAATCAGCGTGTTCTTAGCCACAGTGTAGGAAGTATCGCGGCCTAGCTTTTCGCGCAGTTCAGAGATCTGCGGAACGGTAAGCCCGCGGTACTCGGTCAGGTAGATAGCGTCAGCTTCACGGAACTTATCCGTAAGCTGGGCGACCACCGCTTCCTTTTCGGGCCTCTTCATGGCGTTCCTTCCTTAGTCAACCATTGACTGTGAAGCAGGAACGTTTCGCCGGACAATAAAAAAGCCCTGCACGCAGGCAGAGCAACATTCGACCGCTAAGCGGAAAGCCCTTGGTGGGCGTATGTTCTTCAACCTGCGTTGGCTTGGCGAACCAAACTTCGTGAGCGCTTGCACACTCCAACCAACGGTCTGTGGTTTACAGGTGAATAACTTACGGTCATGCTTGGACTTGCCGTCATCCGGGCGTGTCGCGCTTTACGAAATCTTCATGACTCACTCAAGTGTTACGGTTAAGCCTTGTTCGGAATCCCACGATTCCACAAGGCGAGTCGCAATTCTCGCCGAACGCGCCGCCCAATAGTCGGAACGTTCCTACCAACCAAGAGAAATAGAGATAGGGAAAAATGGAAAAGTTCTTCCATCTTAAGGAGAACGGCACCACCGTGTCCACTGAGGTCATGGCCGGTCTGACCACGTTCTTCGCAATGTCGTACATCATCATCGTCAACCCACAGATACTGTCGCAAACGGGAATGCCGTGGGGCGGCGTGTTCCTTGCAACCATCATCGCAGCATCGCGGGCACGCTCGTCATGGGCTTGTTCGCCAACGTTCCGTATGCTCAGGCCGCCGGCATGGGCCTCAACGCATTCTTCACCTACACCGTTTGCTTCGGCCTCGGCTTCACCTGGCAGCAGACCCTGTGCATGGTGTTCCTGTGTGGCCTGATCAACATTCTCATCACCGTCACCAAGATTCGTAAGATCATCATCCAAGCCATTCCGGAAGTGCTGCAGAACGCCATCGGCGGCGGCATCGGCCTGTTCGTGGCCTACGTCGCTTCCTGAACGTCGCTTCTTCACCTTCACCACCAAGCCGACGCCAAGAACGGCGACACCGTGCAGGCCACCCCAGGTCTGGCCGTCATGAATAATCCGACCATCTGGCTGTTCATCATCGGCCTGTTCCTCGCCATCATCCTCACCGTGCTCAAGGTGCGCGGCGGCATGCTGATCGCCATCGCGGTCACCGCCATCGCCGGCATTCCGATGGGTCAGACCACCATGGCCAACTCCATCTCCATCGGCGACACTTTCGCCCAGCTGCCGCAGACCTTTGGCGCTATCTTCAGCGCCGAAGGCTTCCCATCGCTGTTCTCCGACATGTCGAAGCTGCCGATCATTCTGCTGACGATCTTCGCATTCTCCATGTCCGACACCTTCGACACCATCGGCACGTTCATCGGCACCGGCCGCCGCACCGGCATCTTCTCCGCGGAAGACGAGGAAGCCCTCGAAAACGGTTCCGGCTTCTCCTCCAAGATGGACAAGGCCCTGTTCGCCGATTCGATCGCAACTTCCATCGGCGCCATCTGCGGCACCTCCAACACCACCACGTATGTGGAATCCTCCGCAGGTATCGCCGCTGGCGGCCGCACCGGCCTGACCTCCGTGGTCGTGGCCATCTGCTTCGCCCTGTCCGCCTTCCTCTCCCCGGTCATCTCCGCCATTCCGTCCGCCGCAACCGCAGGCGTGCTCGTGGTGGTGGGCTGCATGATGGCGTCCTCGCTGAAGGAAATCGACTGGGGCGATATCTCCGAGGCCGTGCCGGCGTTCTTCGCTTCCGTATTCATGCGTTCAGCTACTCCATCTCCTACGGCATCGCCGGCGGCTTCATCACCTACTGCCTGATCAAGACCTGCAAGGCAAGGCCAAGGAAGTGCACCCGGTGATCTGGGTTGTGTCGCTGCTGTTCATTCTGGACTTCATCATCACCGCGATCCTGTAGTTCTGAACGTCAGGTTCAACCTGACCACCAGCCGAAATTACTGGTTCAGTAAATAAATTTAAATTCGGCAAATGGAATAGGGGCGATTCCGCTCTCACTGCGGAGTCGCCCCTATTGTTGTATCGCTTGTTTTCGTACTGCTTTTTAGTGAACCGTCTTATGCGATGGCTTTCGAGAAGGCGTCAACCAGACTTTCCATCCAGGCCGTCAAGGAATAGTATTGTTCCGGCATCTGTTCGGTCAGTTCAACCATGGGCACGTTTGCGGATTTCGCGGCATTCGTGATTTTGCCCGTCAGCTCGCTTTCCTCCTGCGTATTGACGATCAACAGTTTGATTTCACCTGATTTCAATGCGTCGGCGAACTGCCTGATATCCGTTGGCGTCGGCTCGCTTTCGTTCGCTGTGGCTCGCGCGTACCCGCTTGGCGTTGCGTCGGTCAAACCCATGTCTTCCGCCAGATAGCTTGCCACGGATTCCGTTGCCGCGTACGCCAATCCATCCGATTTCTGTTTCACTTCGGCGATTTTGCTTTCGACGTTGTTTTCTTCAGATTTCCACTGATCGTGCAGCTTGTCGAAATCACTCTTTTTCGCGGCGTCGGCCTGTTCGTACGCTTCGGTGATCGCCTGTGCCACCGCCTTGCGCACATCGGCGGAGAACCAAACATGCGGATTTTCGCCGTCATTCACCCCGCCGACTGCAGCGGCATTGACGATGGTTGCGTTGGCGGATTGCGCCGCTTTGACCGCCCATGCGTCGTAGCCGGCTCCATTGACGATGATGACTTGCGCTTTCTGCAGTTTGGCGATATCCGACGTCGTTGGCTCGTAATCATGCGCATCCACATTGGTGGAATTGATGATGCTGGTTACGTTGACGTTGCCACCGCCCAAGGTTTTCGCCACGGTACCCCACTGATTCACGGAAGCGACCACTTCGATGGTTCCGTTTTTTTGGACGACGATCGGCCGCTTCCACACGCAGCAACCGACGCAAGCATTCCTACAGAAGCAAGTGCGGCAATCGCAATTCTCACAATACGGTACATGATAGATCCTCCTAACGTGATATAACACCATCATAACTTAATTGAGAATCATTATCAATAGAGCGTGTCGCGATCAGGTATCACATACAAAAAACTCCCGCTCAGGGGAACGGCCGCCACGAATGGGATCAAAATGGTTAGCGAAGCAACCACTTTCGACCGCACATCCGTGCGACAATCCCCCGCAAGCGGGAGTAAGAGATGATTTGCCGATCAGCCGCGTGCAAGCTCGCAGGAAAAGGAGCCTTGCCAAGGCAAGGCACTATTTCCTGCCTCGATACTGTCGCATCTCGCGCCGCTACAAACAGTCCACTGGACTGTTTGCTTAACGGCGTCGCCCTGGGCCGACGCTACGCTTTGGCAGATCAGCCTTGCGATCAGCCGCGTGCAATTAAGGACTTCGCAAAGCGAAGCACAATTTGCTGGCTCGCTAAAGCTCGCTTGCGTTGACCCACTGGGTCAACGCTACGCTTTGGCTGATCGGCTTTGCCGATCAGCCAAAGCGTCCCGATACGTAGCGCTCGGCTTCTTCGTTCTGGGGGTTGTTGAACATGGTGTCGTGTCGGTGAAGTACTCGAGGTGACCCGGCTGGCCGACTGCCTTCAGGTTGAAGAACGCGGTGTAGTCGGCGATACGGGCGGCCTGCTGCATGTTGTGCGTCACGATCACGATGGTGTAGTCGTTCTTCAGCTCGTTGATCAGATCCTCGACAGCCAACGTCGAAATCGGGTCAAGAGCGGAGCACGGCTCGTCCATCAGCAGCACCTGCGGGTGCACGGCCACGGCGCGGGCGATGCACAGACGCTGCTGCTGACCACCGGAAAGACCAATGCCAGGATTGTCAAGACGATCCTTGACCTCGTTCCACAGGTTGGCGCCACGCAGAGCCCATTCGACCAGATCGTCCGCATCGGACTTCGAGATCTTGCGGTTGTTGAGCCTCACGCCAGCGAGCACATTCTCGCGGATGGACATGGTCGGGAACGGGTTCGCACGCTGGAACACCATGCCGACATCGCGACGCACGGCAACCGGGTCGATGTCCTTGTCGTACAGGTTCTTGCCTTCCAGCAACACCTCGCCTTCGCAGTGAGCACCCGGAATGATCTCGTGCATGCGGTCGAGCGTGCGCAGCACCGTGGACTTGCCACAGCCGGAAGGTCCGATGAAAGCGGTGACCTTGTTGGCTTCGATGTTGATGTTCACATCTTCAACGGCCAGGAAGTCGCCGTAGTAGATGTTCAGATGATTGACATCAATACGTTGTCCCATTTTGGTTCCTTATATGTTGTTTCTGTATGTAAGACTACCGCTCATCGTTCCGACTTGACGGCGAAGACCTTCGCCACGAGTCGACCGATAAGGTTGAGGATAAGCACGATGAGGATCAGCACGAGAGCCGCGGCCCATGCGCGTTCCATCGGGATGGTGGTCACGCAGGAAGCGTCGGCGGAAGCCGGGCAATTCGCGTTGAGCTTGGAGTACTCCTGGTAGACGTACACCGGAAGGGTGGTCATCTGGCCGGAGAAGAGGTTGACGTTCGTGGAGGCGATGTAGCCTGCGGTCATCAGCAACGGAGCGGTCTCACCAATCACACGGGCGACGGCGAGAATCGCACCCGAAACAATGCCCGGCAAAGCGGTACGCAACACAATCTTCGTAATCGTGCGCTGCTTGGTAACACCCAAAGCATACGACGCTTCACGCAAGTCGTGAGGCACGATCTTCAACATTTCTTCAGAGGACTTGACCACGGTCGCAGCATCAGCAGCGACAGTGCCACGGAACCTTCGAAACCGTTGATGGTGCCAGGTCCAATCAGAATCGTGAACATCGAGAATGCGAACAAACCTGCGACGATGGACGGAATACCGCTCATCACGTCGACCAGCAGGGTGATGACGCGAGCCAGCTTGCCACGGTTGGAATATTCCACCAAGTACACGGCGCACATCAGACCGATCGGAATGGAGATGATCATGGCGCCGAACGTGATTTCCAGCGTACCGATGATGGCGTGCTGAATACCGCCGTAGCCACCGGACGGCGTCGGATTGCCGCCGACCACACCGGTCATGTTATAGCTCAGGAAGTTGAGGTTCAGCCTCTTGACACCGTTGACGATGGTGGTGAGCAGCACCGAGAACAGCGGAATCAGCGCCACAATGAAGCAAGAGCGATCAGTACGCGCATCGCAAGATCCTTGCGCTTACGTGCAGCGGTAAAGGAACGCGTCGGCTTGAACTTGTCGAAATCGATGACGGGGGCACCGTCCATCGGAGAAGCGTTGTTATTCACTGCGGTCATCACGCACTCGCTTTCTCGGTAAGCTTACGGGCGATGAAATTCACCACGAAAGTAATGAGGAACAGCACCAGGCCGGTGCCGATCAGCACGGACACGCCGAGATCGTTGGCTTCAGGATACTGCGCGGCGATGTTGGCTGCGATCGTCTGGTTCTGCGAAGCCTGCAGCAGCTTGATGGAGTAGTTGAGACCTGGAGACAGGATCATGAGCACGGCCATGGTTTCGCCAAGCGCACGACCCAAGCCAAGCATGGAAGCGGACACCACACCGGACTTGCCGAACGGCAGCACCGCAAGCTTGACCATTTCCCACTTGGTGGCGCCAAGAGCAAGCGCGGCCTCTTCCTGAAGGCGCGGAGTCTGCAGGAAGATATCGCGGGACATGGAGGTGATGATCGGCAGGATCATGACTGCGAGCACCACGGCCACGGTGGCGACGGTACGGGAAGGATTGGCGGCAGGACCTGCGAACAGCGGAATCCAGCCAAGATACTTGGCCACCCAATTCCAGAACGGGTAGATGGCGGGCACCAGCACCAGGCCACCCCACAGACCGTAGATAACGGACGGAATTGCGGCGAGCAGATCGACCACATAGCTCAAGACAGTGGCGAGCTTCTTCGGCGCGTAGTGCGAGATGAACAGTGCGATGCGACCGACACGAAGAAGGAAATCAACAGTGCCAGCGCGGAGATCAGCACGGTGCCGAACAGCAGCGGTCCGACGTAGCCCCAGAAGCTGGAGGCCTTGCCGCCGGTGAAGTTGCTGATGGTGTCGCTGTTGGCCTGCTGATCGCCGCCGATCAACGGCCATGCGCGGAACAGCAGGAACAGCGCGACGGCGGCGAGCACTACGAGGATCAGGATGCCGCAGGCGTAGGCCACGCCCTTGAACACCTTATCCGCGTTTTTGCCGCTCACCGGCTGCTGTGCCGTTTTGCTTTGCGAACTCACGGGTTCTCCTTAACTTGCGATTGCTTGAAACAGATCTGCGATTACTTGCGATGACTGCGTTTTTTTGTTTTACCTGCAGGTACCGTTTCAGCCGCACCCGCTTTCATGTTGCGGCTGCGGCCTGAAACAGACGGTCAGTTGCCGTTCACCGAGAGCCTATCGCTTACTGTATCAAAGCTCACTTGGTTTCGATGGCGTCGATGGACTTGAGGACCTTCTGGCGCATGGTGTCGGACAGCGGAGCGGAGCCTGCTGCGGAGGCAGCGGTCTGCTGACCTTCGTCGCTGACCACGTAGGTGAGCCAGGACTTGACGAACTTGGCGGTGTCGGCATCCTTGTATGCCGGGCAAGCGATGTCGTAGGAGACAAGCACGATCGGGTAGCGCCAGCTCGGTGGTGTTGTGGTCGAGCTTGACGACCACACGGTTGTCGCCAGTGGCGGATTCGTCGAGCGGGGAAGCGTCCACAACCTTGGCAGCGGCTTCAGCGGAGAACGGCACGTAATCGTCGCCGACCTTCACTGCAACGGTGCCGAGCTCGCCAGCCTGGGAAGCATCGGCGTAGCCAATGGTGCCGTCAGCCTGCTGAACGGTGGAGATCACGCCGGAGGTACCCTTAGCGCCCTGGCCAACCTCGTTCGGCCAGTTCTCGCCGAGCTCGTAGCTCCAAGCGTCGCCAGCAGCATCCTTGACGTAGCTCAGGAAGTTCTTGGTGGTGCCGGACTTGTCGGAGCGGTGCACCACGGTGATGTCGAGATCAGGCAGGTCGACCTTCGGGTTCTGCTGCTTGATGGCGTCATCGTTCCACTTGGTGATCTTGCCGTCGAAGATCTTGGCGATGGTGTCGGCGTCCATGTTCAGGGTCTTGCCCTTGCCGGAGATGCCGTTGAGGTTGAAGACCACGGCGATCGGGGAGACGTAGACCGGGATGTCGAAGGCGTTGCCGGAAGCGCACACGCTCTTGGACTGCTCGACCTCGTCATTGGACAGGGCGGCATCGGAGCCGGCCCATGCGGTGGCGCCGGTCAGGAAGGTGGAAACGCCAGCGCCGGAACCAGACGGGTTGTAGGCGACCTTGGCATCCTTGGTGCCCTGGAAGCCGGCGATCCAGGCTTCCACAGCAGTCTGCTGGGAGGAAGCGCCAGCGCCGGAGAAGTTGCCGGACACGGCTTCGGTGGTCTTGGTGTCGGTGCTAGCCGAAGAATCAGTGTTGGAAGCAGTGTTGTCGCCGCAAGCCGCGACAGAAGCCAGCATCACAATGCCGGACACAGCTGCAATGGAGCGTACGAGAATGGAATTACGCATTATTCTTTTCCCTCTGTCAACATTCTGATGGCGTATGTTTCTGACATTTCATATGCTGTTGTCGCCATCGTTCTTCATGACACTGTCAAGCCTATTGGTGGTTTGGGTCCCGCAAAACCAAAATCGGTGAACGGAAGATGAACACTCTACGACACTTCGGACGTTTTCGTCATTTCCATTCACCGATCTTCGGCGACTACCGTGATACCACGGTCTTACATTCAGTTATCAATTAATAATCAATTATTCGGAAACTTACGATGAGTACTGGAATAGCAGTGTTTTATCTTATATATTTCCATCTATCGCGATATTTCCGCTTTATTCCGCAGGAACGTCAATTTTGTAGCCCAAACCACGCACGGTAGTCAGATATTTCGGATGCGCCGGATCCTCCTCGATTTTGGAGCGGACACGCTTGACGTGCACATCCAACGTTTTGGTATCGCCAACGTAATCGGACCCCCAGATACGGTCGATCAGCTGGTGGCGGGTCATCACACGGCCCTTGTTCTGCATGAGATATTCGAGAAGCTCGAATTCCTTCAGCGGGAAGAACACGTTCTCTCCGCGCACCATCACCTCATGCTGGCCGATCTTCATGGAAATGTCGCCGCAGATCAGCGGAATATCGTCATCGGAGGATTCCGTCGCGTCGGCCACCATCTGGTTGCGTCGCAGCACCGCACGCACCCGCGCCAGCAGCTCGCGGAACGAGTACGGCTTGGTGATGTAGTCGTCCGCGCCAATTTCCAAACCGACCACCTTGTCGATTTCCGCGCTTTTCGCGGTGAGCATGATGATCGGTACACGGCTTTGCTCACGAATTCTGCGGCATTAGCGCGGTGCCGTCAAGCCCGGGCAGCATCAGATCGAGCAGCACCAGATCGATGCCTCCTTTGGTGAACAGTTCCAATCCTTCCTCACCGGTGGCAGCGGCGGACACATCGTAGCCTTCGCGGGTGAGCTGGTAGACCAGCGGCTCTCGATACGATTCCTCGTCCTCGACGATCAGAATGCGCGTCATTGGTGCTTCTCCTCTGTGTGCTCTTGTTTGATTGGAACGTTGATTGATTTGGTTATTTGCTGTATTCGGTTTAGCTCAGATTATTCGGATTGCGTAGTTTCGATGCGTTCGGTTTCGCCCGTCACTTCCATGCGATCCGCTTCCGCAGTTTGTACGTTTCCCGCAGTCTCTGCAGTTTCCGCTGTTTCCACCGCTTGTGCCTGAGGCAGGGTGATGGTGAAGGTCGATCCCTCCCCCTCACGCGACCACACGGCGATAGTGCCTCCGCAATCCTGCACGCAATGTTTGGTGATGGCCAAACCCAATCCTGTACCCCCTGTTTCGCGGGAACGTGCGGGATCGACACGGTAGAATCGCTCGAAAATACGATCCAGCGAGGATTCCGGAATGCCAATGCCCTGATCGACGACACGAATCGCAACCTTGTCATCGCCACTGCCGATGCCGACTGCGACGGTGGTGTGTTCCGGAGAATAGTTGACGGCGTTTCCACCAGATTCTTCACCGCCGTTTTGATGGTTTCATGATCGGCGTTGATGAACAGATCATCCTCATCGACAGCGTTTACGGCACCCTCGACGTGCACCAGCTTCTGCTTGCCATTCAGCGAAAGCACCAGATTGATATGCTTCGATTCGGCCTTCACCTGGTTTTCGACGATCGCCTCGCGTACCAACGCAAGCACGGAAAGCCGTTCCGCGTTCAGCACCGCAGCCGTGCTTTGCGCCTTCTGCAAGTCGATCAAGCGATGCACCAATTCCGTCAATCGTTCGGATTCCTTGGAAATGCGGCCCGCAAAATACTTCACCATGCCGGGATCGTCCGCAGCGTCGCCGATCGTTTCGGCAAGCAGGGAAATCGCACCGGCAGGAGTCTTCAATTCGTGCGAAACGTTCGTCACAAAATCGCGTCGCATAATCTCAAAACGACGCTGCTCGCTCATATCCGAAATGAAAATCGCAAAAAGATCATCGGAGATCTGGCCGACCCGCACATGCAGATACAGCGTGTCGGAAGGACGGAACTTACCTGCCTCAATGCCTTTGCCGTCAGTGTTTTTCGCGGCCGCACGGGCGGCTCGATCCAGCGGAATCGACAATTCGCGTTCGCGCACCACGCTGTCGGTCGACACCAATCGCAGAATATCGCGGATTTCGGCAAGCGTCATCGCACTGTCCTCAACAATGCCGAAACGTTGCGCGCCCGGGGAAACGTATGTGACCGACGCCAGTGAATCGACGACGATCAACGCCTCCGGCATGACGGCGATCAGCTGGCGTTCCGTGGACTGCACGGGCACGCGCGGCCCGAACAGCGACATGTTCTTCTGCGCGCCGAACAGGCTTGGATCGTTCGGGTCGATCTCATCCTCCCCCAATTGCACGCCACGGGCACGCCCCAGCAAAAAGGCGACCACAGCGACGGCAACAACCACAATCGCCATCACCACGTGCTCCAGCGTCATACGTTAACCTTCCGATAATCCGTCATTCTTCTTCAACAATAGCGGTTCCGGAAAGCGATTTCCGTGCGCGATTCCCTCACGCCATCGGAAGTTTCCCCGCAGTTCACTTTCGTGAGATTCGCCATACCGAAATATGAGACGCCCGTCCAGCAACCGATGCGTTGGACGGGCCGTCTTTCATGCGCTTACATGCGCTTGACGATGTTCACCGCGATTTTCGCCGCGGTGTCGGCATATTCGGAAATGTCGAATTCCTTGAATTCCACGTAATCCGTGTCGGCATTGTCGCTCAACGCGCGGATGACCAGCACGGGCAGGCCGTTGCGCGCCGCGACATGCGCCACCGCGGCGCCTTCCATTTCGACCGCGTCCGCGCCGGTTTCGCGAATCACCTGCTCCACTTTCTTCGGATCGTCCACGAAATAGTTGCCCGTGGCGATGATGCCGGTGATGTGATGCACGCTCAGATCGGTCAGCACCTTATCGGCGACTTCGATCAGACGGTCATCGGAGTGGAATTCCTCCACCGGCTGGTCCGCAGTGCCTGGCTTCCACTGGCCGACGAGACGCATGTCGGTGTCGAGGTAGCGCAACGTGCCGCCAAGCACCACGTCGTTGATGTGCAGATGCGTGTTGAGATTGCCTGCGATGCCGGAGAAGATCACGGCGTCAGGCTGGTCCGCGTCGATGAGATGCTGCGTGGTGGCGGCGATATTGACGGTGCCCATGCCGCCGACCGTTGCCGCAACGTTGACGCGAGTGCCCTTGTTGGTTTCGATGGTGCCGCGTGTCACGCTGACGCCGGCTTCCTCCGTTACGGTGATGTCGCTCAATGCGGATGCGATATTGGCGACTTCCTCGTCCATGGCGCCGATGATGGCGATTGTGCTCATGCGTTCGTTCCTTTCGATTGCTTCACGCTTTTCGCTCGGTTTCGCTTATTTTCGCTTCGCTCACTTCCAGCGGCGCTTGCCCACAGCTTGCGCAAGTTCGCGCAGCAACGCTTCCGTAATCTGCCAGCTCAAGCATTTGTCGGTGATGGATTGACCGTACGTGAGTTCGGCGAGCGGTGCCGGTTTTTGACTGCCACCTTCGATGAAGCTTTCCATCATGATGCCGGTGATGCCTTCCTCACCTTCGGCGATACGGCTTGCGATATTACGTACCACTTCGACTTGGCGATGTTCGTCTTTGCCGGAATTGCCGTGCGAGCAGTCCACGATCAGACCGTGTGCCGCCGCGGATTCGACCGGCATTTCCTCACAGATGAGCTTCATGGCATTCGCCACGGATTCGGCGTCATAGTTCGGGCCGCTGCTCGAACCACGCAATACCACATGGCAGTCGGGATTGCCGAGCGTTTTGACTACGGCCGCACGACCCATATGATCGATGCCGAAGAACGTATGCTGCTGTGCCGACGCAAAACACGAGTCGGTCGGCGCTTTGATGGAACCGTCGGTAGCGTTTTTGAAGCCGATCGGCATCGACATGCCCGAAGCGAGCTGGCGGTGCACCTGGCTTTCCGTATTGCGAGCGCCGATCGCACCCCAGCTGACCGCGTCGGAAATGTATTGCGGGCTGGTTGGTTCCAGGAATTCCGTGGCGGTGGCCAAACCTGCGTCCAATACGCCAAGCAGCGTACGACGGGCCAAAAGCAGGCCTTTTTTGATATTGCAGCTGCCGTCGATGTCGGGATCGTTGATCAAGCCTTTTCCAACCGACCGTCGTACGCGGTTTTCGAAATACACGCGCATCACAATCAGCAATTCTCCGCCCAGCTCGTCTTTCAACGCGGCCAAGCGACGGGCGTAATCGAGTGCGGCAGCCGGATCATGCACGGAACACGGACCGACGATCACCAGCAATCGATCGTCCTGGCCGTACAGGCAGGCACGAATCTCATCGCGTGAATAGGCGACGATCTCTTGCGCCTGATCGCTGAGCGGCAGGTCCCCCAACACCTGCGCCGGCGTGGGAAGCACCTCGAATTCAAGCACTGCGGTTCACGATGCGGCTGATGCCGACCTGATCTTCCCAGCGTGGCACATCCGTAGCCACCAGCGGATTCTTTCCCTCATCCATGGCCTCGCGGATGGCGCGAAGCTCTTCAGGCGTGTTCAGCTGCTGCTGCATTTCACTGCTCTCCTTGACAATCACCTATCTCCCCAAGAATATCAATCAAATGGCAGTCGCTATGCAAAAACCGTGCGATTACGCAGTTACACGTATTCCGCACGGTTAGTTATTTGCGATTCCTTGCGATTATTTGCGCTTATTTGGCGAGTGCGCGACGGCTTTCGACCGCATCGGCAAGCGTGTGCAGCAACTGTTCGGTACGTTCCCACGGCACGCAGCGTCGGTGATGGATTTGCCGTACTCGAGCTGGTCGAGCGGAGCGGGCTTCTGATTGCCGGCTTTCAGGAAGCTTTCCATCATGATGCCGCTGATGCCCGACTCTCCCGTTGCGATGCGGGAGGCGATGTTTTCGATCACTTCGGCTTCGCGCACTTCGTCCTTGCCGCAGTTGCCGTGCGCCGCGTCGATGACAAGACCGTGCTCGCTCGGGCCGGACGCCTTGGAAACCTTCAGATCGGCCAACGCCTTCGCCACGGAATCGGTATCGTAGTTCGGGCCGTGCGAGGAGCCGCGCAACACCAGATGGCAATCGGGATTGCCCTTGGTTTCGGCGGAAATCACACGACCGTCAAGATTGATGGACAGGAAATGATGCTCGAAGGCGGCCGCGAAGCAGGAATCCGCTGCCGGCTTGATCGAACCGTCGGTGGCGTTCTTGAAGCCGATTGGCATCGACATGCCCGACGCGAGCTCGCGATGCACCTGGCTTTCGGTGTTGCGAGCGCCGATCGCACCCCAGCTAATCAGGTCGCAGATGTACTGCGGGGTGATCGGATCCAGCCATTCCGTGGCTGCCGGGAGTCCAACGCTCAGACGTCGGTCAGCACCTTGCGTGCGAGCCACATGCCCTTGCGAATATTGAACTGGCCGTCGAGATCGGGATCGTTGATCAGACCCTTCCAACCGATGGTGGTGCGTGGCTTTTCGAAATACACGCGCATCACAATGACCAGTTGGTCTTCCAGTTCTTTTTTGACCGCGGCGAGTTTGCCGCGTATTCGTGCGCCGCTTTCGGATCATGAATCGAGCATGGGCCGACGATGGCAAGCAGACGATCGTCTTTGCCGTTGAGCACATCGCGGATTTCCTGACGGGACTTCAACACCAGATCGCTCATCTCATCGGTGAGTGGAATTTCCTTCAGAAAATATCGGGGAGCCGGAATCGGGTCCAACTGTCGAATATTGACATCCACGGTCTCCGGAAACACGGCGTTATCCAACAACTGCGCATCCTTCGAACTATCTGGACCGCGAAGACCTGACATCTCTTCTGCTCCTCCTTATACCTGCATACCTGCTTCATGCATACTGTGCATGGATGATAATCACCGAAGTTACCTTAACGGATAAAAGTGGAATAACACGAATGCCGACTGCATGCTGGACTTTTTGCGAAGTCCCATGCAGTCGGCATTCGTCAATCGGTTTGTCGGTTTACGTATCAGTCAGCCAGAGCGCCCATCGGATCCCATGCGGGGAGCATGGTGGCTGGCTCGTCAAGAGCGGCCTGATATTCGGCAGGGAGCAGCGCCTTCGGCACGGCGACCTCGTACACGTATTCGGTGAACCAGTCGTCGCTCATAGTGAAGTAGCCCTTGTCTGCGATCTTGTCGCCCCAAGAGTTCTCCACACGCCAACGACGGGTGGTCGTGCCGTCTTCGGCCACGTCCACGCCGACGAACGCCATAGCGTGGTTCATCGCGGAATCGGCGAAACGCACGCGATCTTCCTTGTTCAGATCGAAGTCGACGCCATACACCTTGCCGTATTCAAACAGATCAGTAGCCCAAGCGCCGTTTTCACGATCCATCATCGGGTGGCAGTCAGCACCGAACCATACTGGAATGCCCTGCTCTTCGAGAATCTGACGCACGCAATCCTTCATGAACTGGTTCGGCACGTTCAGGTATTCGGTCGGGTCTCCCCCGGCCACATTACCCAAGTGCTCGATACCGATCTTCTTGCCCTTCGCATGCTCCTGACGAGGATCGTCGACCAGGCACACGTAGCTTTCCAAATCAGCGGAACCGACGTACTTCTGCCAGAATTCCACAGGCGTGACCTCACCATCGCGGTGGAACTCGCCGTCCTTGTCGGTCCACTCCCAGTCGAAGCTCTTCGGCGGCTCGCCCAAGTGAATCGTCAGAATGCGGTGTCCGGCGGCGGTCGCTTCGGCGATTACCGATTCGATCGAAGCCGGATCAGCATACATGTGCGCGACGGCCGTATGCAGCAGGCGACGCAATTGCACGTTCATTTCGCCGGTGTTCTTGGAGGATTCGGTTTCCGGGAACAGATCCTTCGGAACGGCACCGTACTTCTTGTACACGTTCATGGCCATGGTCCACTGGCCGCCGTCGCCCATCACGTCGGCGAGCAGATGCTGGATCAGGCGGGAGTCGGACGGCTCGCCGGCCTTCACCAGTTCGGCCACGTCCTGCAGGAAGTAGTTGACGCGCTCGAGCTTGTCGTAGTACATGGCATAGTTCTGGGAGAACTCGAATTCCTTCAGCCCCATGTTCTTCTTGGCCACGAAACGAGCCACGTTCAGCGAGCTGAACAGCCAGCAACGGCCGGAACGATCCTGATGGGTGGCGGTGCCATTGTCGACAATGGTGGAGAATCGGCGCTGCATCAGGCGGGCGCGGTCATAGTTGCGTGCCACCTTGTTGATGCCAGCCGCGGTGACCGCGTTCATGGCCATACGGTTGTGGTCGCTGGCTTCGAAATCCTCAACCAGCGTTGCCAATGCATCAGCGCTCAACGGCGTGATGTCAGTCATTGTTCTGTTCCTCCTGTGCTTCTTCGCCCTGGTCAGACTGCTCGTCTTCGGACGGTTCTTCAAAATCGTCATTATTCTGCTGTTCGTCGGAGACAACATCCTCGTCGAAGGTCACTTCCGGTTCGCCCGCAACAGTTTCGCCACTCTCGTCGTGCGATTCCGCCGGAGTTTCAGCTTCGGCTGCGGAATCATGCTGTTCGCCGTCGATGGAATTGACCACGGACAGGCCGTTCGCGCCGAAACCGGAGAACGCGTTGGCAAACATGGCACGCAGTTCACTGACACGCTGCGTGATCTGCGCCTCACGGGTCTGCAGGTCGGCGATGCGCTGCTGCAGACCTTCAAGCTCGCTCTTGGCTGCCTCACGACGCTCGTTGATCTGCTCGTCGGCCTCTTCGGTGGCCTGCTTGAGAATGCTGGCAGCCTGCTTGTCGGCTGCCTCACGCTTGTCGGAAGCGTATGCCTCGGCTCATCGCGCGTATGCTGCGCTTCTGAAATCAGCTCGTTCGGACTGCTTCTTGGCGATTTCACGGCGTTCGTTCAGGTCGGCGAGCAGCTCGTTGACCTTCTTCGTAGCCTCATCCTGCTGGGCGGAAATGTCGGCGCGAATCTGCTCCACCTCGGCATTGACCTGGCTGATGGTCTTGGTGCGATGCACTTCGGCCTCGTCGGTGATCTCCTGTGCCTTGGCTTTGGCGGTATCCGTGATTTCCGAGGCACGGCGCTGCGCGTCCGTCATCATCTTGGACACCTGCTCACGCACGTCGGCCAGCTTCTTGTTGGCTTCGGCCAACGCGGATTCGATCTGGTCGTTGGTCTCGCTTTTCATGCGGTTGATCTCGTCATTGGCGTTCTTGCGCTGCGCCGCGATCTGCTCGGTGGCTTCGGCGCGCAGATCGGAGAGCTCGCGCTCCTGCGTGGCGCGCTCCGATGCGAGACGCTTGTCGTGCTCCTCACGGAGTTCGTCAATTCCAGATCGACGGTCTGGCGCTGCGCCACCACGGCCTTCTGCGCTTCGCCACGCAGCTGGTCCGCTTCGCGCTGGGCGTTGGACTTCAACGTGTCGGCATCATTATTGGCCTTCGACAGCACCGCTTCGGCCTTGGCGTTGGCTCGTCGAGAATACGCTTGGCATCGAGCTTGGCGTTGTTCAGCAGGGTTTCGGCCTGAAGCTGCACCGTGGCGCGTGCCGCGGAAGCGTCTTTCTTGGCACGGTCGAGCAGCTCGGCGCTGGTCTGTTCCGCGCTGGCGAGCATCTGCTGCGCGTTGGCACCCAGAGATGCGAACGAATTCGGGTTGGCCTTCTTGTTTTTCTCTTCCTGCAGCTGTGCCTGCAGTTCAAGGATGGTCTGATCGTCGGCCTTGACCTGATCACGCAGACGGTCCACCGTCTCCTGAGCCAAAGCGAACGCCTCATCGACCTTTTCCTTGTCGTACCCCCTCAACACGATTGGGAACTGCTCAACCATGGTATTCCTTTCACGAATTCCCTTCCATCGCGCATCTTGCCCGCGCCTATCCGTTTTGAACTTTAGCGCAGAACAAACGTTCGGCACACGGCAGTCGCATAATTCTCACAGAGAGCACAGAAATCGTTCGAGGAAACGCCGACGCCGTTCAGCCGAGCAGAATCTCACTTGAGGATGGCTGCAGATAATAACGCACCGATTCGCGGATCACATCGTTACCTGCGGCGATTTGCTGCGCGATTGACAGTCCATGTTGCGGATGTGGCTGCTCGTTGACGATCGGCAGGCTTACGAAACCCGACAGAATGCGCTTTTCCTGCGCTGCAGACCAGTCCGAGCAAATGGTAGAACAGCGAATTGCAGACGAACGTGCCGCAATCCGAACTCAACGCGGCGGGAATCTCATGTTTGGCGAAATCGCGCAGAATCGAACGCAACGGCAGACGCGTCCAATATGCCGCAGGCCCTTCCGGATTGATCGGACGGCGAGGCGGAATCACATTGTCGGCGTCAGGCTTGGCCGCGTCCATCAGATTCGTGGCGCATCGCTCCAACAGCACGCCGCGGGCCGAACGCTTCAAACCGGTGGCGATGACAATATCGGGATTCGCCTGTTCGATGGCGTTCAGCAACATGGGCCAGGCGTTGGCGAAACTGACCGGAAGCGTCACCGTCGTCACGCTCATGGAACATCCTGCAGAAGATCGTCGGACAGCGCCACGGATTGAGATGGATCATTCCAATATTTCGGCGAGTGCACGGGAACAAGTACGGCCGGATTCACGTCGATGCGTCGTACGGGGTGAAACCTGAGATGACGATGTTGATCTGCTGCATGTGTTCCAGTGTACGTGGTTGAAAGGTGGGTTCGTTTACGATCAGTGCTTATGCATTTGTGAGAATGCTTCGGCGAACACCGCGTGCATGCGCGCTTTCGCTTCTTGTTTGGCATGTTCCGGGTCGAGGCTGCGCGCGATGTTCTCGGCGATCGGCATGTCGGCCTGTGTGGTGATTTTGAGATTCGTTTCGGATCCGGCGACGATGGCGACCGGCTCGTCGCAGATAGTCCACCACACGCGGGTGTCGTCGGTTGGGTGGAAGTCGGGATCGGCGGTTGGCGAGCTCGTAGGCTTTGGTGATGGTACCGAAACGGAAGGCCTGCGGGGTTTGCGCGCGGAATGCTTCGTACGATCAGGCACGGAGCGCACCACCTTGCGCTCTCCAAGATCTTCGGTCAGTAGAATCGTGTCAGTGGACGCGTATGCCACGGTCGCCGCGTTGAACTGGTCGAGGCTGTCGATGCAGCCGTCGATGGATTGCTGTTCGACGAACGGTCGCACGGAATCGTGGATGAGGATTTTCGCGCCACCGGGAATGCCTGCCTGCTTGAGCAGATCAAGCGCGGAGCGGGTGCTGTCCACACGCTCGGAGCCACCCGGAATCACGGCACGCACCTTGGTATAACCGGCTTCGTCGATGAGCATGTTCACCATATTGCTGACACGCTCGTTGACCACGACGATGATGTCGCTCACGCGATCGTTGCGTTCGAACGCCTCGATGCTCCAGCAGACGATTGGCTTATCCCCCACCGAAACCAACTGCTTGGGATTGTTCTCATCGAATCGCGTGCCGAAACCGGCCGCCAACACCACGGCCACAACCGGCATCTTCTGTTCCTGCATCTGCTCTCTCTCACTCATACGTCCCACCGTAAACCCCCGAATCGGTTTGCAGCGCGTTTTGCCTTACGTTCTGCACGCAATCCGCAATAGCGCGCCGCTCTCCCACTATTCGCGCACGATCAGCGCAAGCATACGACCTTCGTGCGCTTTGCCTGCGATGGTGGCACGGCGATGCGAGAACCAGAGCGGATTTTCCAGCGTGCACAGGCTACTGCGGATTTTCTTGAAACGTTCCGCGAGCTGCGGTTCGCCTTCGCCATCGGCCTGGCAGATTTCCGCCAATTCCTCGTCTTCGGAAAGATACTGGGTGGCTGCGTTGACGCGGGCGCGGGAGGAAACGACGTTATCAGCCGGAACACCGGCTTTGGCAAGCTCCTGCAGCGCGGCGGCCGCAATATCGATGCCCGGCTGGCCGAAACGGCTCAGCGTGAAGGTTCCGGGGAACTGCGCGTCGAATTCGTCGGCAATGTCTCCGCCAACCTCGTAGCAGTCGCCGCAGATGCACGGGCCAGCGTGGCGACAATACGCTCCGGCCTGGCTCCCTTGGACACCATCTTTTCGATGGTGGCGCCGATCACACCGTTCTGCAGGCCACGACGGCCGCAATGCGCGGCGCCGATCACGCCAGCTTCCGGATCGGCCATGAGCACCGGCAGGCAGTCAGCCGCGAACATGCCGAGCGCCACGTTCTTCTGAGCGGCCACCTGGCCGTCCGCTTCAACCACTGCCGGCTCATCCGCGGTTTCGCCCACCTGCTGAGCGGTTTCGCCCTTGCCGCCAGACACGTCGAAACGAACGGACGGTTCATGGCGAACAATTCGTCCACATCGACGGCAACGCCGGAATGCACCTGGCTGACCAAGCTCAGCTTCGCGTCGATGGCGTTGGAAAGCGCCACACGATTGGCAAGCACATGGTTCGGATCATCGCCGGACTTGCCTCCGAGATTGCAATGCGCATAATCGCCTTCGCTGGTGCCACCAAGTCGCGTGGTGTACACGACTTTGACGCCCGGCGCAAGCATGATCGGAATGGTCACCGGAATTGGATTGCCGTCCACGTCGGTCGGGTCGATCGCATTGCTGTCAAGAATCGCGTCGTCATACTGCTTGTCAGTCATTTTTTGTTTTCCTTGATTGTTCTACGATTATTTCAACTTATTTCTGCTGATTTTCTGCGTCTACACGATGTTTTTCGCAATTATTCCGCTTTGAGCGTCGGCTTTTTGGTACGAGATCGGATGGCTGCGTTCACGGGCACTTCCTGCGGGCATGGCATGGAGAAGACATGCGCCGGATTGTTGATGGATTCGACAATGTCCGTCGGCGTCACGGAATCCGCCTGCGGGAACGGTGTAGGCGAGCGGCGCCGCGCCCGGTAGCACGAATTCGACTTCCTGACCGGCTTCGATTTTATTGCGGCTCATAATGGTCACACGGCCGCCGTCTTCTTCACTCCACGAGAGCACTTCGCCAACCACCAGCCAAGCGCGGAAATACGCGGAACGGTCGGTGCTTTGCTGCACTTTGTGTTCCGGATAGTAGAAGCCGGTGGAATAGTCGCGGTGCGCCACCTTGTCTGGCTCGTCCAGCAACCAGTCAGGCAGGGACACGTGTTCCGCCGGGCGCACTCCGGCGTGATACCAGCCTTCCGGCAGGATTTCCGCAGCCGTGTTCGACTTACGCCTCGTACTACGCGCATGGTAGCTCAGATCATCCGGTTCGCCGGCGGAAGCGACTGGAACGGTTGCAATATCCGGCTTCCCCGCGAACGCGCCATCCGCATGTTCCATAATCAAATCGGTGGTTTCCGGCTTGCCGTAATCCGGATCAGACGGGCGAATCACACGGTCATGGAATGGCTTCAGCACAGTGCCATCCTCGTCTTCAAAACCGCGTTGCACCATGTATGCGTCAACGGCGGTCTTGTAAGCGTTCGTCATCGCCGCAATATAGTAGGCGCTCTTGGAACGTCCTTCGATTTTCAGACTGGTCGCACCCGAATCAAGCAGATCGTCGATATGCGCAAGCATGTTCATATCCTGCGAATTGAACAGATACGCGCCTTCCTTAGTCTGTTCTATCGGAAAATACTGGCCGGGACGCTTTTCTTCGACGATGGAATACTTCCAGCGGCACGGTTGAGCGCATTCGCCATGATTGCCGTCACGTCCGGTCAGATAATTGGAGAACAGACAACGACCGGAGAACGCCATGCACATCGCGCCATGCACGAAGCATTCGATGTCAAGATCGTCGGGAATGCGTGCGCGAATGTCTCGCACGGCCTGCAGATCCATTTCACGGGCAAGCACCACACGACGTGCGCCCAACTGGTAGAAGGCGTTCGCTGCCTGATAGTTGGTGACTCCCGCCTGCGTGCTCACATGCAGTTCCAGGTTCGGCGCCACTTCGCGAGCCATGAGCATCACGCCAATGTCGGAAACGATCAGTGCGTCCACGCCGGTGTCTTTGAGCTGGCCGATGTATTCGCGCATCGCTTCGACTTCATTGTTGCGCGGCAACACATTGCAGGTCACATACACGCGAGCGCCACGCTCATGCGCGTAACGGGAGCCTTCTTCGAAATCCTCCAAACTCAGGTTTTTCGGCGCCGACGCATGCCGAACGCCTTACCTCCGCAGTAGACGGCGTCCGCACCGTAATCGACGGCGGTTTTCAGTCCTCGCAGATTGCCCGCGGGAGCCAATACTTCAGGCTTGTTTCTTCTTTGCACGCTTGTTCCTCTTACTCGATTTTTCCGCTCTATATTCTCGACTATTCACGGGACACTTCTGCCGCATCCGGGAAATACATACGAGGAAAAACACATGCGGAAACAAAGGCGTCCATCGTGGAGACGGACGCCTTGACGCAAAACGTTGCGAATCTGACACTCAGCCGAGTTTGGCGAGTTCCTCTTCGGTGAGTTCGAGCTCGTCGGCCTTGAGGGAATCGAGAATGGTTTCCGGTCGATGGGCGCCGGGAATCACGAACATGTGGTCGCCCTTGGCCAGCTCCCATGCGAGCACCACACGCTGGTAGCTCACGCCACGGGCTTCGGCCACCTCGCGGAACGGATCGAACAGGTGCTCGTCGTACGGGTGACGGTAGCCGCCCAACGGACTCCAGCACACGAACGCCAGACCCTGCTCGGCGCAATAGTCAAGCGTATCTTGGGTGTCCAGATGAATCGGAGAATACTGGTTCTGCACGGCCACAAGCTTGTCGCCGAGGATCTCCTGCGCGATCTTCAACTGTTCGATGCTCACGTTGGAAACACCCGCCCACTGGGCCACGCCTGATCGAGCAGCGCCTTGATGCCTTCGCAGGACTCGTTGTACGGCACTTCCGGATCATGACGGTGCAGGTACAGCAGATCGATGCTGTCAACGCCAAGCGCCATCGCGGACTGCTTGCCGTATTCGATCAGATGCTCCGGCTTGCCGTCACGCGGCCAAACCGGCTTGTCACCCTCCCAAGCGCGGCGCAAGCCACCTTGGTGGCCACGGTGACTTCCTCACGCGGGCCCTTCCACGAGTCAAGCGCCTCACGCACCAGCTTTTCGCCGGTCTGTTCCTCTTCGCCCGGCGTGTAGTACGCCCAAGCGGTGTCGATGTGACGGCATCCGGCATCCAACGAGGCGTGCAATGTTTCGATACCGACATCGTGACCACGATTGTTTTCAATGGTCAACGGCATTTCACCATGCCGATGGCCGTGGTGCGGAACGGTCCAAGATTACGGAACAAAGCCATCCCGATCTCCTTCAACAACGTACAGAGTGTCTTTCCGAATGCAACCTTACCAGCCGACCCGCCTCAGCAGACAACAAACCCACCAAACATGCGCGTAATGCCGCAGATCAGCGACCACCGAAGCTGCCGCCGCCGGAACCACCGGAGGAACCGCCGAAACCACCGCCGGAGAAGCTACCACCGGAACCACCGTAACTGCTGGACGGAGATGCCGCGGCAATCGTCGATTGAATATCAGCAAAACCTGATTCCAACTGCGCGCCAATATCACCAAAATTGGCGCTCGGCGAGAAATCCATCGAATTCGTATCACACGAAGCAGGACCGGCGTAATGATGATTGAAATACCATGAACGGTAACTCCAGTAGAGCAGCGAATCGGAAGCGTTGGCATCAAGCAACTCGGGTCGGCAAGCTGCGGGTACGCCTTGAGCAGCTGCTTCATCGCCTTTTCGGAAATGCCGAACGCGGTGGCGTACACCATGTAGCGACCCCACAACGTCAGATCAGCCACACCACGATCACGGAAGTCGCTGAAATCCTCCATATACCGTTTCAAACCGACCACCTGACCGGCAAGACGCTGACCATTGTCGTTAAGCCCCTTCAATTTGAGGTAGCTCAGCGCAAACACGGACGCGAACATCATCGGCGCGGAAATCAGCACGACCAACGCAAGATTGCCGATCACGCCAAAATACACTATGGAAAGGAACGCCAGGATCGCGGCGCAGATGCCTGCGGCGAACGCTCCCCCGCCGCATGCCGAAGTGGCACCCAACATGGAGAATTCGCTACTGCACGCATTCGTAAACTTTTCCTGATACTTGTAGCCCTTCGACCAATCGGAGAAATTCTTGTCCATCTGTTTCAGATCGAACACCGGAGAACCAATGCGTTCGGACGCCTTCACCAGCAGGTCGAGCGCGGTACGTTCGCTCTGGCTCAGCGCCAATGACTGCGGGTTATCGAACACCACCGGCAGTATCACGATGGTGCTGGTTTTGCCTGCATCACGCGCACGAGCTGGATCATTGGAAATCAGCTGCGCGATATCGGCATTGCGAGACCGACTCATATCAATGCCCCGATACATGGCGGCCGGCCCCGGGTAAATGGCGATTGCTCCACGCGAAGCGAGCGAGAGCACGGAAGCCGACATTTTTCGGCTCGACAGTGTTTTCGAATGCTTGTTGTCAACGATATGCAGCAGTTCCGCAGCGCTGGCGGGGCTCATTTCCGGCTCGTCACGCCAATACTCGATGTCACCGTGGTATTGCGAACGATCGAAACTGTGCAATGCGAGCACAACGGCGATCACACACAAGATCAGCCCGGCCACGGCAATGGCGATCCACGTGATCAGGCGGATACGCGCTTTTGTGCGCTGCCGGTCACGCCACCGCTGCTCCTGTTGGGCCTCGCTTTCCATAATGCCGTTTTTGATGGTGGTATCACGAGTGCGTGCCACACCGCTGGTCGCACCGACGTCGAACATGGCGACCACGTCAACATAGTCGCCGGCACGAACGTCGTGCACGGTGAACTGCAACGACCCCTTATCACCACGTTCGGTGGTGGACGTACGTTCGGTGTGCAGCCAGGCCCATGAATTATCCGCCGTAATGCCATCCGGGAACGTGACGGTTCCGGTGACTTTGCCGATGGGAATCTGATTGCTCACGCCGAGCGGCTCCCATTGGAACGTGGCCACGTCTTGATAGGCGGTGGCCACGCCCTGCATGGTCATGGTCACATCGAATTTCAGGCTGCTCGCCGACGTGGTGGCGGGAATATTCCAGCCGATTTCGATTTTCTTGGAACGATCGTCGGTATTGTCGGCAACAAGACCGTCTTTTGCGGGATCGAACGGCTGCGGATTGCTGTCACCTTGCGAAACATCGGCGATATACCACTGCCCCGCATGTTCTCGATTCCATTCGTCGGTGCTATAGCTGCTTGGGATTGCGATATCACCCTGCTGGTAGGTCTCTCCCGTCGTCGCGTTGCGCACGCTGATATCGGTGATATTGGCCAGGTTGCTTTCCTTCAGCGTGTACTGCTGGTACAGCTGCTTCCACGGATGGTCGCCGTCGTCATCGCTGCGGTCGGCGAGTTTCATATCGATGTGTTGGGTGATTTTCAAATCGCCATTGCTTTGCACCTGCACATCGTAGTCGAGCGTTTTGTAGCTCAGATCGGCCCCACCGTCATCCAATGCGATGGCCAGCAATATGGCCGCTACAACGCCAACGGTGACGACGATCGCGATACCGAAGCTGCGCACCGCTCGCGACGCATGCTGTTTGGCCGTCATAATCCCTCTTTCTCGCTTCTTCTTCCCTCAGATGGCCGTACAACAGATGGCCGTACAAGCCGAATTGAACAGTAAAGCCCCATCGTCATCGGACGGGGCTTTACATGCATGTCAGAACGTAACTTGCGGAACCTGACGATCCGCTTCGTCCACCTGGAAGTAGGGGGCCTGTTCGAAATGGAACAAGCCGGCGATAATATTGGTCGGCACAACCTCGGTCTGGGTATTGTACTTCTGCACGACATCGTTGTAGAACTGGCGTGCGTAGGCGATCTTCTCTTCCAACGATTTCAGCTGATTCTGCAAATCCATGAAATTCGTATTGGCCTGCAGCTGCGGATAGTTTTCGGATACGGCCTGCAGATTGACAAGTGCGCGGCTCAGCTGGTTTTCCGCGGCGATGCGCTGCGCCACGTCACCGCTTTGCGCGGCCTGCACCACGCCGGCACGGGCCTGCGTGACCTGCGTGAACACTTGGGATTCGTGGGCCGCATAACCTTTGACCGTTTCCACCAGGTTCGGAATAAGATCGGTACGCTGCTTGAGCTGCACGTCGATCTGCGCCCAACCGTTCTTCACACGATTACGTAGCGTGACCAGCCCGTTGTAGGCGCTGACGGCCCAAAGCACAATAAGTACAACGATGACGGCAATGATAATGCCAACGACCATGACGACTCCTTCGTTAATGGCTCTTCACACCATTCTTGCATGTACCCAGGTACGTTATGACAAAACTCATGCCCCCGTGTCTCATTTTCATGCAATCTGCATGGAAACGCAAAAGTGCCCCGTACCTTCCGGTACAGGCACTTCAGTCAGTCAGCTATGCTGCGAGGGATCCTTTTGAGGCGTCAGTCCTCAAAAGGATCAAAGTCGCGGCGGACGCGGCGGCGAGGACGCTCGGAACGCTCTTCGCGATCGGCACGGTACTCGTCGTAGTTCTCGTCGGCTGCGTAACGCGGATTGCGGTCTCGCGGCGGCTGCTGCGACGACGGTCGGAACGACGATCATCACGATCGTAGTCACGGTCATCGCGATCGGAACGACGACGACGCGGACGATCATCATAATCACGATCGTCACGATCGGAACGACGGTCATCACGACGGCCACGGCTGCCGCGACGGTCATCGCGATCGGAACGCTCACGGCGCGGAGCGGAGGATTCCTGATCTTCGAAGCCTGGAATGGCCAGGGAGATCTTGCCGCGATCGTCAACGCCCTGCACGACTACCTCAACGGTGTCGCCTTCCTTGAGCACGTCTTCGACGGCGTCGATACGCTCGCCGTTGGCCAGATTACGGATCTGGGAGATGTGCAACAGGCCGTCGGTGCCCGGGGTCAGGTTCACGAAGGCACCGAAGGAGGTGGTCTTCACAACCTTGCCGTTGTAGGTTTCGCCGGCTTCAGGAACGTGCGGGTTGGCGATCTGGTCGATGATCTGCTTGGCCTTTTCAGCGCCGTCGCCACCTTCGGAGGAGATGAACACGGTACCGTCATCTTCGATGGCGATCTCCGCACCGGTCTCTTCCTGAATCTGGTTGATCATCTTGCCCTTCGGACCGATGACTTCGCCGATCTTGTCGACCGGAACGGTAGTGGTGATGATGCGCGGTGCGTACGGGCTCATCTCGGCCGGACCATCGATGCACTCGTTGATGACTTCGAGAATGGTGGTACGGGCTTCCTTGGCCTGCTGCAGAGCAGAGGCCAGAATGTCAGCCGGAATGCCGTCGAGCTTGGTATCGAGCTGCAGAGCGGTGATGAACTCGGAAGTACCGGCAACCTTGAAGTCCATATCGCCGAAGGCGTCTTCGGCGCCGAGAATATCGGTCAGGGTCTTGAAGATGTGCTGGCCGTCAACATCGCCGGACACGAGGCCCATGGCGATGCCCGCAACTGGGGCCTTCAGCGGCACGCCTGCGGCGAGCAGCGACAGTGTGGACGCGCACACGGAACCCATGGAGGTGGAACCGTTGGAACCAATGGCTTCGGAGACCTGACGGATGGCGTAAGGAAACTCTTCGCGGTTCGGCAGCACCGGCACGAGAGCCTTCTCCGCCAGCGCACCGTGCCGATTTCGCGGCGCTTCGGGGAGCCGACGCGGCCGGTTTCACCGGTGGAGTACGGCGGCATCTCATAGTTGTGCATGTAACGCTTGGA
>ENA-OQAN01000285-OQAN01000285.1-human-gut-metagenome-genome-assembly--contig:-NODE-285-length-27768-cov-5.835389_pt1 | contig 27768 bp, 29 predicted proteins | sample MGYA00242735_ERZ504527 | MGnify/ENA primary metagenome ERZ504527 (study PRJEB26092, sample SAMD00036230) | human gut metagenome | host: Homo sapiens | study: EMG produced TPA metagenomics assembly of... | reverse complement strand
TGGCCGCATATTCCTGTATTTTTGCCGAAACTTGACTCTCCTGCTGCCATCAGTACAAGGTCATCCCTGACGTCGGATACAATTATTTCGAATGTAATAATAAATTTCATCATATGGACCTGAGCTGGTCCAGTAATTTGCCAGATTGTTAAACTGCAGTGCAAAACAACGGAGCGTGGATTGTATACCCGCTCTCCCGCTTTTGTATAATAACCGTTATACCAGTCTCGCAGACCTTTTCGCGTCACATTTTTTATTTTTCTCTGTTTTTCGCATTCTCTACAGTACCTTTCATACAAATCATCCACTTCGTCATCTGTAAATCCAAAGTATGTTCCGAACATTGGTGAATTTACCATCGTGAACTCCGCAAACATATTCAGTTCCGATCCGCTGGAATATTTCGCAATCGGCAAAATTCCCGTCATATACGATAAAATCACATAGGGACGGTCCTTCAGCAGATTACTTAAAAATGCCACATACTTTGCTTTATCCGCTTCTGTTATAAATTCCCTGTGAAAAATAAAATCCCATTCGTCCAGAACAAAAATAAATTTTTCGCCATGATACTGTTGAAAGATCTCTTCCAGAATATCTCCAATCGCATCTGTTTCACTGGTTTTTGCATCCGGATACGCTTCCCGCAGATCACTGATCAGAAGTTCTTCCACACGCTCGATATACTGTCGGTAAGATTCACAGTTTCTCGGCATTTTACTGAAATCAATCCGAATGACGTTATACTTGTTTTTGTATTTCTGGCAGTCATCCGCTTCTGAAATTTTAAGCCGGTCAAAAAGTTCACCTGAATCAATACCCTTCTGAAAAAACGAGCTGATCATATTGGCCGCAATTGTTTTTCCAAATCTGCGCGGCCTTGTGACGCAAAGATGGCGATTCCCTGCAGCCACATAGGGAAACAGTTCCTGCAGCAGCATTGTTTTATCCACAAAATACGGGCTGCGGCTCTCACTCTGATACAGGGTATACGGTGTCTGACTGTTTAAATAAGCTCCCATTCTGCGCCTCCTCTTTTCATACGTTCCATTATTTTTTATTATAACCGATCCCGCTCTGTTTTCCAATTAAAAAGGCAGAAGAAATGAAACCTTTTATCCCGTTTCCATTTCCTCTGCCTTTCTTACATTTCTTTCCTCTTCTGATTCCTCTTCTTCCGCAGGTTCTCTTTCTTCTGCCGGATTTCCCCCGCCTCCTGTTCGCTGCTGATGCGGATGGTTTTCACGACGAAGAGTTTTCCTTCATCCGAATGTTTCATGCGGGCTTTGCCTTTCAAATATCCGTGCTCCGGGCACCAGGCTACGCAGTAGTAGTTTTTCCCGCCGGCCGAAAACCAGCGTAAGCGTTTTCTTGCCGTTTTCCCGCAGATGCAGCAGTGCGTGCTGCAGACCTCGCGGTCGTGCATGGCTTCTTCTTTTGTGTCGAATTCGCGGGAGATGAATTTCGTGTAGCCATTATAGACGGCGTGGATCTCCTCTTTTTTCGATTTCGGGTTCTGATATACGTCGATCGAGTCGTACGCCAGCACAACATCCATATCGATGCGCGCAAAAATGTCGGCCGTATATTTTGCATCCGAAAGCGCCTGATGAAAATGCTCGTCCTTCGGGAGATGGAGGAAGTCGGCGGCGTACTCGAGCGCCCGGCGGCTCTTCATCGTTTCGTACTGGATCGCGAACAGTTTCTGTACATCGTAAAAATGAATCGGCCCGCGGATCAGCGACAGGAGGTTATAAAATTTCATGTTCCGCTGGAGCTCCGTCAGGTCTCCCGGTCCCCAGGTGCCGAACATGCACGCACCGCCGGAGAATGCAAAAAATTCCTGCACGGCCTGCGCAAATGGGATTCCGTTCTGCAGATCCTCTTCTGTCAGTCCGACGACCTCGCGCGTCCGGTGATGGAGATGCTGGTAGACCACCGGTTTTACAATCCGGTGAAACGTTCCCACCACATTCCGCTCACCATCCATCTTCACCGCGCCGATCTCAATAATCTCAAATGGCAGCTTCGGGTTCTCTTTTCCTTTTCCATAGGGACACTGGTTCCATTCCAGGTCAAAAATCACATAGTCCATTGTATTGTCAATCCTTCATTCTGTGTCGTCTGTCCCTATTATAAATGATTTTGATATAATGAGCAACTATCTGGCAATTCCATTCTCTGCCCATTCTGGCAATTTTCTTCCTGTGCATTACATTTCCCATTCATTTCATCCTGTTCTCTTTCAAACTTAACGCTTCTTTTATTGAAATCCCAGGGTAAATCCGATATAATATTTTTAACTCCGGCCTTCGTTTTTACTCAAAAAAATCACCTGAAAAAGCCGGAAATATTACGAATTTAGATGAGCATCCGATATGAAAACAAAATTAACGCAAAAACAGATTCGATTTCAGGCGCTTCTGCTGTTTTTTATTACATTTTTTCTTGTCGAGCTCTGCGCCGGTTTTCTGTATCAGAATCAGTTAAAGGAAGCAAAGCTGAAAGCTGACTATACCGCACAGACGACCATCGGCCGCGTGAAATCGCAGTTAAACCATTATCTTGCCGAATCCAATCTGATGAAACACATGATTGAAGCCGGTTATACCGTCAATGACGAAGAGTTTTCCGTCCTCTCCTCGCTGATGCAGGACGACCAGAATGTCATCAAAGCACATGAGCTTGCAAAGGACGGCATTGTCACACTGATTTATCCGATGCGTGGAAACGAAGCCGCTCTCGGACTCAATACGCTCGAAAATCCTGCCAGACGGCAGGAGGCCACTCTTGCCAAAGAGAGCGGTGAGTACACCATCGCAGGACCATTTGAACTGCAGCAGGGCGGCATCGGCGCACTGCTTTTTGACCCGATCTACACAACCGATGACAGTGGAAACAAGACCTTCTGGGGCTTTTCGCTTCTCGTTCTCGACTGGGAATCCTTTCTGGATGAAATCGAACTGAATACGCTGGAAGAAGCCGGCTATACCTACGAAATCTGGAAAATTTCTCCGGCCACCGGCGAACACGTTTCCATCGCACACTCCGGTAATTCCCGGCGTTCCGATGCCATGGAAGTTCTCTGCACCGTGCCGAACGACACCTGGCATTTTGAAATTGTACCGAAAAACGGCTGGCTCAGTCTGCTGCAGGTTTTTGTTTTCTTTGCACTCGGGCTCATCCTTTCCCTGCTTGCCTCTATTGGTTTTCTGCAGTTCCAGATGCGCCGCTATAAAGACGAGATTCACGCAGCAGAACTGGAAAAAGCCGTACAGGAAGCACAGTCTGCCAACGAAGCAAAAACACGTTTTCTGTTCAACATGAGCCACGACATCCGAACCCCGATGAATGCCATCATCGGTTTCTCGGATCTGCTGGAAAAGCACATCGACGAGAAGGACCGCGCGGTCGACTACATTGCAAAAATCAAGTCCTCCAGCAGTTTTCTGCTCTCCCTGATCAACTACGTGCTTGAGATGGCGCGCATTGAGAGCGGTAAAGCCTCGCTGAAAATCGAGCTCGGCAGCTACAGCGAGCTGATCAATTCCCTGAATGCAGTGTTTGAGCCTTCGTTAAAAAGCAAAAATCTTTCCTATCTCTGTTACAACACGGTGGAACACGATGCCATCCTCTGCGACCGGACAAAAATACGGGAGATTCTGCTGAATATCATCAGCAACTCCATCAAGTATACGCCGGAGGGCGGAAAAATTTCCGTAAAAATCGAAGAGACACCGGCACCAAGGAAGGGCTTTGCCTCCTACCGCATCACCGTGAAGGACAACGGCATCGGCATGAGCAAAGAGTATCTGCCGCATATTTTTGAAGAATTTACAAGAGAACATTCCTCCACCGAAAGCCACATCACCGGAACCGGCCTCGGCCTTCCGATCGTAAAATCCCTCGTGAATCTGATGGGCGGAACGATCGATGTGGAAAGCGAACTCGGTGCCGGAACAATAACTACGATCTGCCTCACGTTTGAACTTCCGACCGAAGAACAGCTTGCGGCTCACCAGCATAAAGACGAGATTCTCGAGCAGTCCCTGCAGACGCTTTCCGAAAAACGCGTGCTGCTTGCCGAGGATAATGACCTGAATGCAGAAATTGTACTCACCGTTCTGGAAGAAAACGGCATTCACGCCGAGCACGTAAAAGACGGCGCCCTCTGCTTAAAAGCAGTCCAGAACGCACCAGAAGATTATTACAATGTTATTCTGATGGATATTCAGATGCCGAACATGAACGGCTATCAGGCCGCAGAAGCGATCCGTGCACTCCCGGGAAAACGCGGGGAAATCCCGATTGTCGCCATGACGGCAAACGCGTTTGAAGAGGACCGCCGAAAAGCACTGGAATCCGGCATGAACGCCATATCGCGAAACCCGTTGACGTTTCGGTTCTTCTCGAAACACTTTCCAGGTTTTCATGACCTTTACAGATCCCGATGCGCCGTAGCGGACGCTTTTATTTCTCGTTTTTCAGCAGATCCAGGTTTTTGGAGATCAGCTCGCATCTCTGTTTTACGCAGTCCGGGGATCTGTGCGGATCCTGCGGTGTGTTGAACAGATAGTCCTCGAGTTTGTCGATTGTGGTAGTTGCTACATGCATTCTTGTATCGCAGGATGCATAGTAGATGTAAACCTCTCCGTTCTCACGCGCAATCGCGCCGTTTGTAAATACAACGTTGGAAACGTCTCCGACTCTCTCTTTTCCAAGCGGAACCAGGAATACACCGGACGGCTCTGCAATGACTTTGGACGGATCGTTCAGATCGGTACCGAAGACATACAGAACGTAGCGAAGGCCTGCTGCTGTATTTCTTACACCGTGTGCAATGTTGATCCAGCATTTCTTACCTCGGATCGGCACTGCTCCAGCACCGTTTTTGGACTCGGTCAGGGTATGATAAATACGTTTGCTGATGATCTTCTCCTCGTCGATGACAGCGTGTGTGATATCATCGCAGAGTCCGAAGCCGATTCCTCCGCCGCTTCCGGTCTCAATGAAACCATCCATCGGACGGGTGTAGAAGGCATATTTTCCGTCTACGAACTCCGGATGCAGAACAACGTTTCTCTGCTGCGGAGAACGTAAGGTTTTCAGGTTGTCCAGACGCTCCCAGGTCTTCAGGTCTTTCGTTCTTACGATACCAGCCTCAGCAACAGCCGCGGACAGATCCGGATCGTTTTTGTCCTTGCTCTCAGAGCAGAACACTCCGTAAATCCAGCCGTCCTCGTGCTGGGTCAGACGCATGTCATAAACGTTGGTTTCCTCTGCGCAGGTATCCGGCAGCACAACCGGGTAATCCCAGAAATGGAATCCGTCGATACCAGTATCACTCTCTGCAACAGCAAAGAAAGATTTTCTGTCATTGCCCTCCACGCGGACAACGAGATAATACTTTCCATTCAGATAAATCGCGCCGGAGTTCATCACAGCGTTGATGCCGAGACGCTCCATAAAGTACGGATTCGTCTCCTCATCCAGATCATATCTCCAGTGAACAGGAGCGAACTCTCTTGTCAGCACCGGATACTCATAGCGGTCATAAATACCGTTGTAAAAATCTGCTTTTGTGTTCTTTCTTGCCACAAGGCGGTCTACCTTGGCTTTTTCCACATAATACTGTTTATTCAGCATCTTTTAACCTCCCAATTACTTCCATACACATACGTCCATTGTGATACGGGCATTTCCACGGTTCTACAATCGGCTCATGAATCGGGCTTCCGTCTGCATTCACGCACCAGAACCACTCAGACCCCTCTCGTTTGTCGATCACATATTCCTTGATGTAGCCCCAGATGTCTTTTGCCGCATCGAGATACTTTGTTTCCTCCGGTTTTTTCTGCCATGCATTTAAAAATCCAACGACTGCTTCTGCCTGTACCCACCAGACTCTTGTGGTATCATCCACACCGCGCTCGCACTCATTCATCAGCGAATGATTTTTGTATGCCGTGTTGTAGATATTTTCCGCAATCTCTCCGGTGATCGGCAGCAGTTTTTCCCGGTAAGCCGGATCGCCGAGCACTTCTGTACCCCGGTCGATCAGCCAGGAAGTCTCGATATCATGGCCATAAGAATACAGATCAATCAGCGTATTCCATGTCCGGTCGAAGAATACTTCCTGACGGCCTTTTTCTTTGTTATATACTTTATCCGCGAAGAGATCCATCATAAAGCGGAGACGGTCACCGGTAAACGGATCCTTTGTCACGCGGTACAGCTCGGTATATGCTTCGAAAACATGCAGCAGCGTATTCATGGTCTTCTCTGCCATGACGCCGTTCTCCGAGAGCTTTTCATTGCTCTCCGGCTTGAAATCGCGGGTAAATGCCTCGAGATAACCGTACTCGTCGGTGCAGTGTGTCTCGATGATCTGCTGCAGCGATTTTGCCAGCTCCAGCGCCTCGGTGTCGCCCGTCGCATCAAAATACGTAGACAGCGCATAAATTGCAAATGCCTGATTGTACGTATGCTTTGTCGTATCGAGCGGTTTTCCGTCGTAGGTGACAGACAGAACACGCCACCGTACTCGCGGTCCACACACGCCTGTTTCATAAAGCGGTACGCATGCTCCGCATCGGCGCGCAGCTTCTCGTCCTTTAAGGTCAGGTACGCATTCGAGAAAAACCAGAGAATTCTGCTGTTTAAGATGCAGCCCTTCTCATACGTTTTCTGCACGTTCAGATCAAAGTCCTGATAGCCGTAAAATCCGCCGTATTCCTCATCTCTTAAGCCCTCCCAGAACGGAACGATCCGTCCAGTAAGCTCCTGCTTTACTTCCTTTGCCAAAGACTGCATCTTTTCTTTTCTTTCCTTCTTTCTTATCTTCTTCCAATTTCGGTGTCAGACTCGCGTACGACACTGTTTTTCTTGATATAATCTACAATCAGATCTACGGTTGTGAATGCCAGTCCTACATACGTATCGGCTGCGCCGTAGTAGATCGCGATCTTTCCGGTCTCTGCATCGTGAATGGTTGCGCACGGGAAGGTTACGTTCGGAACGAAGCCTCTCTCCTCATACCACTCTTCCGGTGTCAGAAGGAAGTTCTGGCAGCGGTATTTTACGATGGACGGATTCTCTTTGTCGAGGATTGCGCCGCCGATGCTGTATACATAGCCATTGCAGGTGCCGCTTACACCGTGGTAGAACAGCAGCCATCCTTCGTTGGTCTCAATCGGAGCTGCGCCGCCGCCGATCTTTAAGGACTCCCACCACTCCGGGCTCTTGCTCATGACGTGGCGGTGTTTGCCCCAGTACAGCATATCCGGGCTCTCGGACAGGAAGATGTCACCGAACGGTGTGTGGCCGCTGTCGCTTGGACGGGACAGCATCACGAAGTTGCCGTTGATTTTTCTCGGGAAGAGAACGGCATTTCTGTTGAATGGAAGGAATGGATTCTCCACACGTACGAAGGTTTCAAAATCTTTTGTTTTTGCCATTCCGATGGCTGCACCGTAGAAGTCCTGGCACCAGATGATGTAGTAGGTATCTTCTACTTTTACAAGACGCGGGTCATATGCGTAAACCGGCATGAACGGTTTGCCTTCTTCGTCAACGAACTGGATTTTGTTCTCATCGAAATTCCAGTGGATCGCATCTTTGCTTCTTCCAAGGTAGATGTACGGGATTCCGTTTGTCTGCTCACCACGGAATACTCCGATGAACTCGTCGCCGTACGGCATAACGGCGCTGTTGAAGATTCTTGCTACTTCCTTCACCGGATTTCTTCCGATGATCGGATTCTCGCTGTATCTCCATACCGGTGCACCGGAAAACTCAGCCGGGCCTTCCTGCATGGCATATTTTTGACAGCATCTCCAATAATTTTAACTTCGCTCATTTTTTGAAACCTCCATGAAAAATATTGTTTGTTTATGAGTTGTACTTTGTTTTTTTAAGTTTCTGTTAGTGGACAGAATCTTGTTTTTTCATTCTTTTTTCTCCGAACGCCGTGTTTTATCACCCTCACGCCCAGTCCTTTAGCTTAATTTTAACATAGATGATTAATTTTTCAACTGGAAATTACTTAAAAAATAAGTTCCGTTAGATACTGTCAATTTTTAAGTGACTTTGTTGTGTAATATGTACAAAAACGGGGCATTTCAAAATGCCCCGTTTCTTAATTTATAATTCAGTTATAAAAATCAAAGCTTTACGCTCTCTTTCGGCACCAGCTGTCCGGAGACAATTTCCATATTTTTGCCGGATGCCGCGCCGCGGATCTGCTTCAGCGCTTTTTCGAGCGCTACTTTTACCATCGCCTTCGTATTGATCTCATACGAAGTGATCTTGAGATCCGGGAAACCCGGATACAGGTAATTATCGAAGCCGACAACGGAAACGTCCTCCGGCACGGAGATGCCGCGTTTTTCCAGCTCGAGCATCAGAAGGCCGGCGGTCAGGTCGCAGTTGCAGACGAACGCTTCCGGCATCTGTTCCGGGAGATGAATTTCGATCTGGCCCTGCTCATCACGGTCCTCCAGAATCCATTCCGCCGGTGTCACATCGCGGTGTTCCAGAACAGCCTTGGAAAAACCGCAGTACCGATCCATGATACTGCTGGAAAAATGAATCGAACCGACAAAAGCCAGCTTGGTCAGGCCATGCTCATACAGGTATTCCGTCATCAGATACATTCCGTGAAAGTTATCTGCGATCACGGCATCTTTTGCCAGCTCATTGTCGTAGAAATCCAGAAATACGATCGGAAGATCCACGTTTTTCTTCAGATAGTGGATGTAATCGCGGCTCGTGTCTCCCATAAGGATCAGTGCATCGACGGTCTGCTCCTTGGCGATGCACGGCACGATCATCTCATCTTCCATCTCCTGTTTCAGGATCTCCACGGTCACCATACAGCTCTTTTCCGTCGCCGCCAGTGCCATCTCCTGATACATTTTCCAGTAAAATGTCGTATACTCTGCCAGATACCGTTCCGGAATCACCACTCCGATGCAGCGCAGGCTTTTTCCCTGTGTATTTCTCGCTCCGCTTCCCGGCTGGCGGTACCCCATTTCCTTTGCAATTTCCAGAATCCGGGCACGCATCTCATCGCTGACCCCTTTCTGTCCTGTAATCGCGTTATGCACGGTGACGGCGCTGACGCCCGCCACCTTTGCAATATCTGCCAATCTTACTTTTGCCATATCCGTTGCTCCTTAGTCTACTGCAACAAAGTGATACAGTCTGCTGACGAAATCACCCCAGAAATCTTTCATCCGGAAACCGGCATTCATCAGCATCTCGCCGCTGTAAACCTCATCGGTTCCCTCCAGACGATATTTTTTCGCCGGATCAAAGCCGCGCAGGCGAACCTTGCGGGACGGCATATTTGCCTGTGCCAGCACCTGTACGTAGGTCACAAGCACTTCGCTTTTATCCTCCGATGCTACTGCCCAGCAGTCGGATCTGTGGTTTTCACGGCTGGAAAGAATACGGTAATACTCTCCCTCGCGGATCAGTTCATGATATTTGTGATACATTGCGGTCTGCTCCGGAATCAGCTTTCTCTCTTCTTCCGGCAGTTTTGTGATATCAAGCTCATAGCCGAACGTTCCGGCCAGTGCCACATGGCCTCTCGTTGTAAACGGAGTTACACGGCCAACCGTATGGTTCGGGCATACGCTGACGTGTGCACCCATTGAGCAGAGCGGGTAAATGAGGGCTGTTCCCTCCTGGATTTCCAGACGCTCAATCGCATCGGTGTCGTCGGAGCACCAGATCTGCGGGCTGTAGTAAAGCATTCCAGGATCGAAACGTGCACCGCCGCCGGAGCAGTTCTCCAGAAGCAGATCCGGGAACTCCTGTACCAGACGCTCCTGCATCGCATACATACCGAGCACGTAGCGGTGGAACAGCTCCTGCTGGGAATCTTTGTCCAGGTAGGTGCTTCCCAGGTCGCTTAACTGACGGTTCATATCCCATTTCACGTATTTGATGTTTGCACTGCGCAGGATTTTTGCCACACATTCATACGCATAATCCTGCACTTCCGGGCGGGAGAGATCCAGCACGTACTGGCAGCGGATCTCAGTCGCTTCTCTTCCCGGAATCTGAATCGCCCATTCCGGGTGCTCTCTGTAGAGATCAGAGTCCGGGGAGATCATCTCCGGCTCGAACCAGATACCGAATTCAAGACCGATTTCATTCACTTTGTCAACCAGATTTTTCAGGCCGCCTTTGATCTTCTCTTCGTTGACAACCCAGTCACCGAGGGAAGAATCGTCTTTATTTCGTTTTCCGAACCAGCCGTCATCCATAACAAGCATCTCGATGCCGTCTTTTTTTTGCCTCTCTTGCGATATCGAGGAGTTTATCGGTATCAAAATCAAAGTAAGTTGCTTCCCAGTTGTTAATCAGAATCGGGCGTTTTTTGTGGTTGTACGGGCTGCGGATCATATGTCTGCGATAAAATGCATGGTAGGAACGCGTCATTTTGCCAAGTCCCTCGGCAGAGTAGACCATAACAACCTCCGGCGCCTGGAATTCATCGCCGGCTTTTAAATTCCAGCAGAACTCCTCCTGGTTGATACCCATGACCATACGAACGGTATCAAACTGGCATCTTTCCACCTGTCCGATAAAGTTGCCGGAATATACGAAGTGCATTGCGTAAACCTCGCCGCGCTCCTGATCCGTTCCCGGTGTCACCAGGGCCACAAACGGGTGCTCCTGATGGCTGGACTCTCCTTTTCCGGAGGAAACGAGCTGTTTTCCGTAACGGAGCGCACCCTGCTGGATGTGGCGTTCTCTTCCCCAGGATCCATGAAGAGAAAGCATCTCAAAGTCTTCGTTGTCCATATCGAGGCAGGCACTGTAGATTTTCTCTACCTTCAGCGCTTCACTGCCTTCATTTTTCACGCGGACACTTCGGGTGATAACGTTTTCTTTTGTAAAAACAGAGTAGGAAAGGACAACAACAAGATCAAGAACAGGATCTTTGCAGGTGATTTCCAGAGTTTCTACTTCGTCCTCGGTTCCAAAAGAAGCCGGAAGACCGGTCAGCGGGCGTTTTCCTTTGAAAATTTCATAGGAATCAAAGAAAATCTCACATCCCATACGGCCCTGTGCATTTCTTATATTCAGACAGCTCTCACGGTAATCGCCGACTCCTCCGGTCGGGTATTCCATTGGAAAACGGTCGAGGAACGAAGATTTCTCTCTCTTATTGACGGACGGGGTGAACGGCGGCTCATCCATGCGGAGCGGATACAGATCCGGCTCTCCGTGCAGAAGGGGTCCGTAGTAAACATGTCCGACGTAGCCTTCCGGCTCAGGCCGATCACATACGTCGTATTCTCTGTATTTAACTGAAAAAGCTTTTTCTCATCATAATATAAAATCGCCATTTTCTTCTCCTTATTTCAGGTAAGCTTGATCCGCCGGGCCGATTTTTGTACAAAAAGACCTCACCCGCCGGGCTGAGGCCTTTTTTTGTTTCTATATCACACAGCGTTTAAGCAGTTACCATTGCATTTTTTAATTTTTCCAGTTTCTCGGCTGCATCTTCAAGGGATGTGCCTTTTACGCCGAAATAGAATTTGATCTTCGGCTCAGTACCGGATGGGCGCACACAGCACCATGCGTTGTTTTCCAGCTCATAGTAAAGAACGTTGGAGGACGGAAGTCCGGTCGCGCTCTTCTCGCCACTTACGAGATCCACTCGTACGTCTGCTTTGTAATCGCGTACGGCAAGAACCTGGAAACCGCCCAGCTCTTTTGGCGGGTTCTCACGGAAGTTGGTCATCATGGTCTGGATCTCTTTTGCACCGTCGATACCTTTTAAGGTCATCGTTGCAAGACCCTCTTTGTAATAGCCGTACTCTTCGTACATATCCACCATGGCATCCCACAGTGTCTTGCCCTGCTGTTTGTAGTATGCAGCAACCTCGCACAGCATCATAACTGCCACGCAGGCATCTTTGTCTCTTGCATATGTTCCACCAGGCAGCCGTAGCTCTCCTCCAGGCCGAAGACATAGTTGTGTGCACCGCTCTGCTCAAAGAACTTGATCTGCTCGCCGATGTATTTGAAGCCGGTCAGAACTTCGATCAGTGCCACGTTGTAGGCTTTTGCGATTGCTTTTGCCATATCTGTGGTAACGATCGTCTCAACGAGAGCCGGGTTCTCCGGCATGGTTCCGTTCTTGGTGCGCTCGCGCAGGATGTACTCTGCGATCAGCATACCGGACATGTTTCCGGTGAAGCTTACGTACTCGCCGGTCTTGCTGTCTTTTGCATAAACGCCGAGACGATCTGCATCAGGGTCGGTTGCAAGGATGATGTCAGCGTCTACTTCTTTTGCCAGTTTCAGCGCCAGTGTCCATGCTTTCTCGTCTTCCGGGTTCGGGTAAGCCACCGTCGGGAAGTTTCCGTCCGGCATTTTCTGCTCTTTTACAACGTAAACCTGATTAAAGCCAAGCTCGCGCAGAACGCGGCGTACCGGCACATTTCCGGTTCCGTGAAGCGGTGTGTAGACGATCTTCATATCTTTTGCCGCATCTTTGATGATTTCCGGATGAATGCTCTGCTCTTTTAATTTTGCGACGTAACGGTCATCAAAATCGGTTCCGATGACCTGGAACAGGCCTTCTGCTCTTGCATCATCTTCTTCCATCGTTTTAACGGCAGAAAACTCGGTTACTTTTGCTACCTCTGCGAGAATGTTTTTGTCGTGCGGCGGTGTAATCTGTGCGCCGTCCTCCCAGTATACTTTGTATCCGTTGTACTCTCTCGGGTTGTGGCTTGCGGTAATGACGATACCGGAAATACAGCCGAATTCACGGACAGCAAAAGAAAGCTCCGGTGTCGGACGCAGGGACTCGAACAGATACGTTTTGATTCCGTTTGCATTCAGGCAGAGTGCTGCTTCGCGTGCGAATTCCGGAGACATTCTTCTGGAATCGTGTGCGATGGCTACGCCTTTTTCCTGTCCGTTCTGGGAAATGATGTAGTTGGCAAGGCCCTGGGTTGCCTGGCGTACGGTGTAGATGTTCATGCGGTTGGTACCCGCTCCGATGACACCGCGGAGTCCGCCGGTACCGAACTCAAGCTGACGGTAGAAACGGTCTTCGATTTCTGCCTCATTTCCTTCGAGTGCTTTCAGCTCTTCTCTGGATGCCTCATCAAAATATGGATCATTGCACCATTTTCATATACTTCTCTGTAACTCATGTTTGTTATCCTCCCTGTCTGTTGTACTTTATTTAACTTAAGACAGCAGACTTTTTTCTGGATTTAAGCTCGTTTCATTACAGCTTAAAGTTACCATTTATTTAGTCTGCCGTCAACTTAATTTTTAATTTACAATTATTCAGAGCCATGTAAAAACTCAGAGGCGGCTGTGGATCCTGCTTGCAGGAATGAACAGCTGCTTCTGAATTTTTATAGGACGAGAAACCGCAGCGAGATGCAGCGCAAGCGGAATCTTCCAAGCAGCTGTACGCGAATCATAAAACATCGTCTCCTTCTAAGAACTCAAGCTCTTTTTCGGTCTGAATTGCCGGCAGTGCACTGTATTTCAGATTCTTTGCCCAGCCTTTTTTCTCCTCGGAGAAGCGCTCGCTGATTCTCTTGTAGACGAGTTCGCATCCTCTCTGGCTGCCGCCCTGCAGCAGAATCACATACTGGGACGGGCTGTATTTTGCAAAGAAATCGGAATGACGCAGGCTGCGTTTCATTACCTCAAGCAGCTTTTCGGACATACGGTCAAGGCGCGGACCGCCTTTTGCCGGGTAACCTTTTCCGTCTGTAATGGTGCACAGCATCAGCACGGCATCTGTCCGTTCAGCTCGGACATACGGTAAACAAGTCGGTAGCAGTCACGGAATCCGGCGAGGGAACAGAAGAATGCTCCGCCCTTTTCTCCCGGGCTCTCCTGAAGATCTGCCTGTACCTCTTCGATCACGCGGTGTCTGCTGCCCATGCGGCTTCCCAGATAGCGGTACTGCTCCACCAGTTTCTCGCTCGGTGTAACGCCAAGCTCTTCAAAGTAATGTTTCGAGGTCTGCTCGTACAGTTTCATGGCCTCTTTGTATCTCTCCAGGCCGATCAGCGCCTGCATCTGGACTGCCTGCCACTCGTCGAACGGATACAGTTCGGAAGCAACAGAAGTCAGTTTCTGCAGCTCATCGAACTCCTCGTTTTTCAGAAGATACTCACTTACTTCTTTCAGTGCATCGGAATATACTTTTTTCAGCTGCGCGCGCTCCGCCTGTACCCACTCTTCCTCGCCGAAATCTGCAAGGAACTCTCCGGTGTACAGCTCCAGTGCTTCGATCATCTGATCCATGCGCGCTTTCTCGTCTGTCTCTTTTCCTGCTTCCAGGATCTTATTTTTGATATCAATCGCATCTACCTCGACCGGCATCGGGCTGGTCCAGTGGTAAACGCCTTTCTGTGTATAAATGTACTCAAACTGCGGAAGTCCTGCCTCGACAAGGCTTCTTTTCAGGCGATGTACGCCGACACGCAGGCTGTTTGCCGCGTCCGCCACATCTTCTCTTCCGTATGTGCTCTCCAACAGTCTTCCTCTGGAAATTCCATTGTCCTTGTTATAGAGGAAAATCTGCAGAAGTCTCATCGATTTTGTTGCCATTGTTTTCCGGAAGGAAATCGGCTGGTCGCCGTACTCCAGGAAAAAACTTCCCATCATGTGTACTTTTAAAAGCGGTAACTGTTCTGTTTGGTTTTTCATTTCTTCGTTCATACTAACTCCTGTATTGCCTGTTGTGCTCTAATCTCTGTTGTCGGTTGCGCTGCGCTCCGCAATCGGCTGCGGTAACGGGCCGGCGGTTCCCTGTTCGTTCATTTCAAAAACAATTACGGACGCCGGATTTCTGTTTTCTATTTTACATCATTTTAATCAAAAATCCTACTATAAAATGTATAAAATATTAACTTTAACACCGAAAAATTCCTGCTTTTTCTTCCTTTGTCTTGTTATCTTTTTGTCAATCCCATCTCATCCGTAAATTGCCCGCATGATTTTAGCCATCAGCCGCCCTGCAGGCGCCGAGATCACCAGTATTACAGCAAGAAATACCATGCCGCACCCGAGCAGTGCGCGGTTCACAAGTCCCCGTGCTGAGCAGAGTCCGAGGCAGAATCCCTTCTTCCAGGGCCAGAACAGCTTTTCCGGTTTCCGATTGAAAAAATCGAGCACCAGATGGGACAGAAAGCCCACGGCAAAATAAGCGGACACATCCGGGTAGATGATGTCCACGCACGCCGTCAGCAATGCCAGCGCCGCAAATGAATGCATGAAGGAGCGGTGCGGCTGCTGTTTCCCATAGGCGCAGATCAGCAAAAATGCTGCCGTTCCGGCGAGGAGACGCAGCACGCTGCTGTCGCTTGTGAGGCGGCGGTAAATTCCAAGATTCAGTTTATACTCCGCAAGAATTGTGAGCACCGCAACTGCAACTGTTGCCGTAATGATCTTATCGGCATCGCGGTGCGCCTGTGAAGTGCCGACATCAATGTCACTGATCAAACCGCCGATCGCGGCAGCCCCGGCACCGGCCACAAGCGCGGGAACCGTCTGCGGCTGTAAAACAGCAAGTGCCGCTGCTGTTCCAATAAAAAAATGTGTTCTTCCAAGCATTTGTCTGTTTTTTCCTTTTGTAAAATTTCCTTTATCATAGCACATTCCCGCCCTTTTATGCAACCATTTGTTCGATTCTTTTACGACCGTATGGTCCTATCAGGATCAAAAAAAGAACCTCCTGCGACCGTTTATCGCCGCAGGAGGTTCTCCTCTGTTTCTGCCTTTATTCCATACTATTTCCAGGTTATCTTATTTCACGTTTTTCCCTTCATTGTATGAATTTTCATTTGACATTTATCGCTCATTTGAGTTATATCTTTATGCTTCATATACCAGTTCACCAGCAAGATACGTCCGGCACACCGGAATGTCTTTGATCGTGCTCTCATCCACCTCAAACGGATTCTGACCCAGTACGACGAAGTCTGCCATCATGCCTTCTGCGATCTGGCCTTTCACGTTCTCCTCGAAACTTGCCTCGGCACTGCGGATCGTGTAACTGTCGAGTGCTTCCTGTACGGTGAATTTCTGATCCGGCAGGTACGGGCCGACATGGTCGCGCAGCGTTGTTCTTGTGACAGCGCACTGCATGCAGGCGAGGGCATCCGGCAGCTCTACCGGGCAGTCAGTTCCGTTGCTGACGGAGACGCCGTTATTCATCAGCGTCTTCCAGCTGTAGCTTGTGCTCGCAAGCTCTTTGCCGACGCGCTCCTCTACGATATGGTTATCGTAATCGAGGAAGATGCTCTGTGCGTAAACGTGAAGATGCATTTTCGCGATTTTTTCAAGCTGATCGGCTCTTGTGATCTGGCAGTGCACGATGCCGTGGCGGTGATCTTCTCTCGGGTTTTCAGCAAGGGCTTTTTCATAGGCACTTAACACGCGGTCGAGGCACGCATCACCGATCGTGTGAACTGCAGCCTGCATGCCGTGTGCATTGGCGTAGCCGATCATCTCATCCATGGTTTCCTGGGTGAATACCGGGATTCCGCAGGTGGACGGGTCGTCTGCGTATGGGCGACTGAGGAATGCTGTTCTCGCACCGAGTGCGCCGTCGCCGAGCATTTTCAGCGGTCCGATTTTAAAGCGGTCTGTGCCGATGCCGGTCACATTTCCAGCCTCAACGAAACCTTTTAAGGATTCCAGATCGGTAAAGTTGCTCTGCTCGTAAACGCGGACGGTCAGCTCGCCGGAATCCTCGAGTTCTTTGTATGCTTCGTTGACGGTCTGCCACGGAACGGCGCGGTAAACGCAGTAATCATCACTCTGGCTGCTGGTGACGCCGTAGCTGTTCAGGGCTTTGCAGGCGCTGCGGATCATATCTTTGATTTCCTCTTTGCTCGGCACCGGAATGCTGTCGTAAACCGGTTCCATTGCATTGTCGAAGAATCTTCCGTCCGGCTCACCGTTTTCCATACCGATCTCTCCGCCCTCCGGCTGCGGGGTATCTGCGGTGACGCCGAGGAGTTCCAGCGCTTTGCTGTTGACTACGAGGCAGTGGCCGCACGCTCTCGTCGCGCAGATCGGAACTTCAGTTGATACGCGGTCAAGATCGTAGCGGTTCGGCATGCGGTCCACGTCCGTGAAGTAATCCTGATTCCAGCCGCGGCCCATCAGCCATGCGCCGTCTTTTCGCGGATGCTCTTTCTGGAAGGTGTCGAGGCAGGCGAGCATATCTTCCAGGCTTTCGGTATGTGCGGCAAGCTGCGCTTTCAGCAGGGAGCTCCGTAATTTAAAAGGTGCATATGGCTGTCGTTAAAACCGCTGCAGACGAATTTTCCGCCGAGGTCTACAACTTTGTCGCCGGCTGCTGCAAGGGCATCTGCCTCTGCGCTGCTTCCGGCGAAAACAAATTTGCCGTCTTCTACTGCAAACGCTTCGACAAGCGGCAGTTTTCCGGTGTAGACAGCTCCGTTTTTGTAAATTGTTTTCATATCATTATCCTCCTACTGTCATCTAAATTTGATTCTATTCTTTTCTGCCCATTTGCGCAATATACAAATTCAGACACGCTATTCTCTTGCGTGTCTGGATTCGCTTTTGAATATTTTTTATTTCGTTTTCTCTTCATAGAACAGGCAGGCGTTCTTGTCTACCGTGCCCTGGCCGAAGTTTCTTGCTTTGTAGTCTTTCAGCAGTTTGAAATACTGGTTCGAGAGAATCAGGATCACTGCTACGTTGACGAAGGTCGGGATCGCAGATGTGATATCAACGACAGTCAGATAAAGCCCTGGTTGTTTGTCTTTACCAGATAGATCGTCCACAGTACGCCCGGCAGAGCGCGGACTGCGTAGAAGATTTTCATGACGATATCTTTCATCTTGCCTTCTTTTTTATACAGATGCTCCAGAATTGCCAGATAGTAGGTGAACCATCCGCCGGAAGTCGTTACAGTAAAAATGACCATGATGACTGCCAGAAGGATGCTTCCAAATTTGCCGAATCCGCTTGCAAATGCACTTAAAGCAAGTGTTCCGCCGTTCGTTCCGTCGGTCCAGTTTCCGCTTAAGATAACGGAAAGTGCGGTGATCGTACAGATAACCATGGTATCAAAGAATACCTCGAAAGATCCCCACAGACCCTGCTCTACCGGATGCGGTGTTTTTGCGGAAGCATGGATCATTGGAGAAGTACCCCATCCAGCCTCATTGGAGTATACGGAACGCGCCATACCCACACGGATAATCTCGCTGACTGCGCAGCCGGCAAAACCGCCGATCGCTGCTGTTCCGGTAAATGCGTTTGTTACGATGGCTGCAAATACGCCAGGAACGCGGTTGATGTTGATGATGATCATGCCAATTCCCATCAAGATATAAAGAACGCTCATAAATGGAACGAGCTTGCTGAACAGACTTGCGATTTTCTTCGTACCGCCGCTTGTAACGACATAGGTCAGAATGCAGAGCAGAACGCCCATCACGATAACGCCTTCTACTTTGAAGCTTCCAAGATTGATATTCTCAATACCGAACGCACCGGCTACGACCTGAGATGCGGTCAGGTTGGAAGAGGTTACGAAGAAGGTGGAGAAAATACCGATGCCGAAGATGAGCGCCGGGATCAGCCACAGCTTGCCCCAGTGGCGCTCCTCGCCAAGTCCGCACTCCATGTAGTAAGTCGGACCGCCGTAGTACTCACCTTTTTCGTTGGTGTGACGGTAGTAGCAGCCGAGGGTAACCTCAACCTGTTTTAATATCATACCAAGCAGAGACGAAAGCCACATCCACATAATGGCTCCCGGGCCGCCTGCTGCAACTGCAGTTGCAACACCGGCGATATTACCGAATCCTACGGTACCGCCGATAGCGGTCGAAATCGCCTCAAACGAGGAAAGCATACCCTTTCCTTCACTTGCTTTGTCTTCTTTCTGAAACAGTTTTCCGCCGGTTCTCTTCATAATCCAGCCAAAGTGACGAAACTGGAAAAATCCAGAACGAACGGTAAAGTACAGACCGGTCAGAATCATCAGCGCGATCAGCGGCACGCCCCAAAGGACACCGTCCAGCCAGTTAAGAAATGCTATCATGTCAAAATCCTCCCTTTTTTCTTTTCCGGCAACAGTTTTCTTCAGACGTATCCTGTAACACCCGTTTCGTCTTTCGTTCTCCAACCAAACAGATTTCCACCCCTGGAACCTTTTGTCACGGTTCCAACTGCAGTACAATAAAAAGAGCAGCGGTCTTCACCACTGCTCCATTAAATCTACGTTCATGAAGCAATAGCTCCTCCACCAGTACGGTGAGAGTGCACAGCCTGTTCGACTGTACCCCAACACAGACAGTTTTTCGGGAACTGCCCCGTTTCGGCGAATGCTCCTTTCCCTGCCCGTCCCAGACCCCGTTGTCTCAGGACAGCTACTCTTAGCCTTCGCGCCTCTATTGCCGAATATGTATATTGACAGGTACTATCATATGTTTCTTTTCGCCACTTGTCAATCGTTTTTGCGACATTATTTTACAAAAATTTTATATTTTCGAAATTTGTCCCGATTTATTTGAGATTCTCCCAGTCGATTTTTTCGTCCCGGTAAAAATACTCGCGGTCGTGTTCGCCGATTGTGACGCCTGGAACGATGGTGACTTCTGGCTCTTTGGCCAGATCTTCCACATTCGAGTTGTAAATGATTCCTTTTACCATTCATTCTCTGTCTGTCATACTGTCCTCCTGTCTGCTGTAGGATCTAAATAAGTATCCCTTCCAGATGATCCATCTCATGCTGGCAGATCTGGGCTGGCCAGCCGGTGAATTTTTGGCGTTGTTTTTTCCAGTTCCAGTCGTAGTATTCGATTTCAATGTTCTGGTACCGCTTTGTTTTCCGCACGCCTGGCAGGGAGAGGCAACCTTCTTCTGTTTCGTAGGGGCCGCTTTTGCGGACGATCACCGGGTTGAACATGATGATGTCGCGGAATCCGGCGTTTACGATGATGATGCGTTTTTTCACGCCGATCATATTTGCCGCCATGCCGACGCATGCCTCGCGGTTTGCTGCCAGTGTGTCCTGCAGATCTCTTCCCACCTGCAGATCTTCTTCTGTCGCCGGGATGGATTTCTGTCCGAGGAAGAGAACGTCTCTCATAATTGGTTTTACCATTTGTGTTTCCTTTCTCTTTCGGCCTTAAAGGCCGAAATTGTTTAATTTTCTATTTGAATCCGCATATCGCACGATGTGCATCCGATCACGGTTTTTCCGCCTTCCTGCTCCAGTCGTTCTACTTTTCCGCCGCAGAACGGGCAGATCCAGTCGATCTGTTTTCCGGCTTTGACAACCTGCATCATGTTGACGAATTTTGTCGTATCTACATTTTTCGAATTGCAATTCTGCGTCCAATCACCGGAGAGTACTTTTCGCAATTCGCCGTTTTCATTCAGAATAACGGTGTCGCCCTCCTCGATGTTCCAGTCATACAGCATCTGATCCTCCTGGCGGATGCGCGATTCTGTTCCGTTTTCATCTTTCAAAACAACAACTGCCATGACAGGCTCGTCGGCACCGCGCTCCTCACAGCCGAAATCAAGGTCTTCCTCAATTCGCATTACCTGATATTTCATAAAAACGCCCTTTCGTCAAATATAATTCATGCTTTTTTGTATTCCACACGGTTTTTGCTGTTACAAAACTTTTTATTCCTGAATCGTAAAAATCACAACCCGCTCCCGCTGTCCCCGCCCGGAAACAGATCCATACAGTCGATCTCATCGAGAAATTCCAGTTCCGGCACCGTCATCAGATACGAGATATAAGCATCCGACGGGTAATAGAAAAACAGCTGGATCTCCCGCGGATTTTCGTAGTACGATTCCAGCAGTCTTGCCATCGCTTTTCTTAAGATTTCAAGCGAAAACGGGTTAAAAAAATACACCCGGTCCACTTCCACAGGAACGGGAAAATTTTCGGCGCTCTCCAGCACAAACTCCGTCCGCGCACCAGAGGCCGCCGCCTTTTTGTTTTCCATTGCCTTCGCATAAATCCGGTCATCATACTCCACACCGATGGACCGGCACCGGGTCTGCGCCGATAAGAAGAAATCCACGCGGCCCTTTCCGCATCCGTAATCGAGCAGCGTATTTCCCTTTCGGATCATCCCTGTGTTTGCCATCCGCTCCAGCGCGCAGTATGGGGTCGCTCATACGGATACCGGTACAGATCCGACCGGCTGTCGTCCCGCCCCATTGTGTGGATCTGAAGCAATCTGTCCCAGCGGTTCTCGTTTTTATCTTCTCTCATCGCCCGTCTCCCGATACTGATACTGTTCAAATAATTCCAGATATTCTTTCTCCACTGCAGCAAACGGCCGCACCGTGTAGTCCAGCGTGATGTGAAGTTTCGGCGCATCCCCCGCCTGCGGTTCCTCCAGCAGATTTGTCAGATCGTACCACAGCAGATCATTGTCGATCTGTTTCATCATCCGCTGCTCCTCCGCCGTCAGATCACTGCCAAGATATTTCTCATAAATCACCGAAAGCAGATGGTCCTCGATCTCGCGGTACCGCGGCATTTCCTGTTTTAATGGCCTCGGCACGTCCGACATGTAACACTCGCTCGCGTCATGCAGAAGGCACGCCAGCACCAGCCGCCGGGAATAGCCGCGCGCGGCCGCCTCTTTCGCACAGCAGATGCAGTGCTCTCCACTGACCAGAACGTCGTCACATGACCGTTTCCGCGGCAGACCATCGGCAGCGCATGCGCAAAATCCTCCACACAGAGCAGTTCCGGGGCGGGATGCACAGGGTCAAAATGTTTTCTTGTATACGTTGTTATTGTGCTCATTCTTTTATCTCACTATATGATTTTACTGCCGGCTGTCCCGCGTGCGGCTCGCCGATGATTTTTTCCATCCAGACCATATCGTACCAGCGGTCGAATTTGTAGCCGCAGTTGTGGAAGGTTCCCACGAGTTCGAATCCGAGATGCGCATGGAACTCGGCGCTGTTTTTCGTCAGATATTCATCCTCGACCTGCGGATAGCCGATGCAGGCGTAGAGGTTCAGAATGCCCATTTTTTTCAGGCGGTCCGCCAGCTCTTCATACAGTCTCCGGCCAAGGCCTCCTTTTCTTGCATTGTGATCGAGATAAATGGTCAGCTCGCTCGACCAGTCGTATGCGGCGCGGCCGACAAAGGCATGTGCGTATGCATAACCTTCGATTTTTCCATCCTGCTCGATGACGAGGTATGGATATTTTTTCATGATATCACGCATGCGGTTCTCAAATTCTTCCAGAGACGGCACGTCCCACTCGAAAGAAATGACGGTGTATTCTACATAATAAGCATAAATCTCCAGAATGCGTGCGGCATCCTCTATTTTTGCATCTCTGACAGTAATTGTACTCATAATAAATTCCTCCTCTGACCGTACTGCTTGCGTTTTCTGAACTTTATCTTATCACTCCGCTGAAAAATGGACAACATGATTTCCAGATTTCCTTTTTTTCTAAATTTTTCTGTGCTCTTTGCTTTCTTTCCTGTATAATAAAAGAAACAAGACGGATCACTATTTTTCTTCTTAATGAAAGAAAGGAACGTGCCTATGAAAATTTTAAATCTCGAAAACGAAAACCGGAAATTCACCAAGTCCATCGAAAATTTCCACGTCATGGAATATCTCCAGGATTCCAGCGTCTCGCCGATGACTGCCATGGAGGAGTATTACATGAGCAAAATGAATGTGCGCCGCCGCCAGGTTGTCATTGAACTGGACAAGGAGCACTCCGCGATTATCCAGTCCGGTGCGATGCAGTGGATGGGCGGCCATGTACAGGCGACCGCCGGAATCAAAGGGATCGGCGACCTGTTCGGAAAGGCCATCAAAGGCGCCATGACAAAGGAATCTGCCGTAAAACCGGAGTACGTCGCGACGGATATCTCGTGCTGGAACCGACCTACAAATACATCATTCTTGTGGATGTCGAGAAATGGGGCTCCTCCGGAATGACGATTGAGGACGGCATGTTCCTCGCCTGCGACGGCAGAGTCAAAACCAAACTGACCGCCCGCAAGAGCATTTCCTCCGCTGTCCTCGGCGGCGAAGGCTTCTTCAATCTGAGCCTCGTCGGCAGAGGCGCCGTTGCCCTCGAAAGCAACGTACCTGAGGACGAGCTGATCGAAGTCGAACTCGAAAACGACGAACTGAAAATCGATGGAAACCTCGCCGTCTGCTGGTCCTCCAACCTTGATTTCACCGTAGAGCGCTCCACCGGAACCCTCGTCGGATCCGCCGTCAGCGGTGAAGGCCTCGTCAACGTCTACCGCGGAACCGGCCGCGTCCTCATGAGCCCGGTCGCCCCGACAGATTCCCTGCCGACTGCAACCAACACGACCCAGGCGAACCCCGCTGTGAAGAACAACCTTCCGCCGGAAAATTAAATTCGAATCCTCTCCGCCCCTATGCCTAATACGCATAGAAAAAAGTCAAATTAAACCTCGTTTTTGATTGACACTTTCTTCAAAACATGTTAGCGTAAAATACGCATTTATCTTTACATTCTTAAGAAAAACCATACGATAAAATACATGTTCTGGAGAAAATGATGAATAGAATAAACTGGACTGAACTGAAACCGCAGATTCAGCAGGTCGGGCGATTAAGTCTGCCTGCGATTCTTACACAGATTACTACGATTGCGATGCAATACATTGATTCCGCGATGGTCGGCGCGCTTGGGGCGAATGCTTCGGCGGCGATCGGACTGGTTTCGTCGACGACGTGGCTCCTCAGCGGTACGATTTATGCGGTTTCAGCCGGTTTTTCTGTTCAGGTAGCGCATCAGATCGGGGGAAATCATGACAAGAAGGCAAGGGATGTTGTGCGGCATGGCATCGCGTCCGCGCTTGTTGTGTCGGCTGTTTTGTGCCTGATCGGGCTTCTGATCAGTCATCCGCTGCCGGGGTGGCTCGGCGGTGCGCAGGAGATCCGGCGGAATGCCACGCTCTATTTTATGATGTTTGCCATCATGCTTCCGTTTTCCCAGCTCAACTCGCTGATGTCGTCCTTCCTGCAGTGCAGCGGTGATATGGTGACGCCCAGTATTTTAAATGCCGTCATGTGCGTGCTCGATATCATTTTCAATGCTCTTTTGATTCCGGTTTTCGGTGTCATGGGTGCCGGTATGGGAACGATGCTGGCCTGCGCCGTCATCAGCTCACGGGTGCCTGGTTCTGTTGTGTCCGCAATCCGCGGCTGCGTCTCCGCCGGAAGGAAAAAACGGTTTTTGATACGAAAATTCTGAAAACTGCATTCAAAATCGGTGTGCCGGTTGCCGTACAGGAAATCGCGATGAACAGCGCCATGGTTGCTGCCACCATGCTGATTGCCCCGCTCGGCTCCATTGCGATTGCGGCCAATTCGTTCGCCGTCACCGCCGAAGGCCTCTGCTACATGCCAGGCTACGGCATCGGTTCCGCCGCGACAACGCTCGTCGGCAGAAGCTACGGCGCCGGAAATTACAAGCTGGCGAAACGCTACGGAAATATCTGCATTGCCATGGGCGCAGTCCTGATGGCCATCACTGGAGGTCTGATGATGATCTTCTGTCCGTTCGTCTTTAGCATTCTGACTCCTGACCCGCAGGTTCGCTCGTTTGCCGCCGAGGTACTCCGCATCGAACTGCTCGCCGAGCCGTTTTTCGGCGCTTCCATCGTTGCCGCCGGAGCCCTCCGCGGAACAGGCGATACGTTTGTGCCAAGCCTTCTGAACCTTGGCAGCATCTGGGTCATCCGCCTCGGTCTCGCGGTGCTTCTCATCACCCCGCTCGGCCTGCGCGGCATGTGGATCGCCATGGCTATCGAGCTCTGCATCCGCGGATTGCTGCTGCTCTACCGCCAGCATACATCGAAATATTATAAACTGCCCGCAGCCTGACTTGGCGGCAGCGTATAGAAAAAGCGCTTATTTGAGATTTCATTCCCGCCTCAAATAAGCGCTTTCTATTTTACCTTATCCCTTGTTTCAATTCACAGTCGGTATTTTCACGGAGTCTGACATGTCGAAAATAGTTCGACTGTGACTTGCCTCATGTCTGTGGAGGATACCGATTTCTCTCCGCCCGCCACTGCCGTTATGTTTCTTTTAACAATTCATCCACCACTTAGAAGCGGGGGACTTCTTGTCTACTGGTATTAAAACTGAATCACTTCCGGCTCATCCGTAAAGGAGCTGATCATTGCCGTTGCGTTCTGGAAATTTTTAAACGTCTCAACCTCCACAACCCGCTCTTTCCCTCTCGTTCCCCAGATCATCAGATGGACCTTATATTCCACCGAATCCCGTGCATAAAAGAATGGCTCCTCGCGCAGCATGATGCGCGTTTTCCTTCGGCTTCCAGTATCTTTTTCCGTTTCATTGCCTGCTCCTGGATTTTTCGGATCTGGGTTCCTTCTTCGCCGGTGAAGCGTCGTTTCGGATAATTCTGTGCTTCGCGGGCCAGTTTTTTTTCCAGTAAATCCACGACTTTCGCGTGGCGGCTCGTATGCAGCAGTTTTGCGATCTGTTTTGCGAGGAGTTTTCCCTGCCATTTTTCATAAAGTGCAAGATACCACAGCAGCACTTTATCGCCTGCCTCCGATGCCAGTTTTTTCATCTCCGTAATTGCCTCTTCCGTCGCTTCCCACCACGGGCATGACGGTACGAGATACTGATCCGGCACGGCCGGGTAGCAGCAGAAATTGAGCGGCGGGAAATTGGCCAGCGATGCCAGACGCATTTCTTCCTCGGTGCAGAACGCCTCGCCGAGGTATTCCAGCTTGTCCCGCAGGATCGCAATACGGAACTCAATCTGCCGCAGATACTCGTATCCGTCCACCCAGAAATGACCCGTTTTTCCGTAATCAAACAGATGCACTTCCAGTGAAAGGCGGCTGAAAAACAGCGTGCACACCGTCTCTTTCTGCCGCACGATCAGAACGTACTGCTCCCCGTCTTTTTCCAGTGCGGCATCTATTTCTCCCTCGTATTCCTTCTGATACGTTCCCGTCAGCTCCGCGTCATGAAAAACGAGAAAGCTCTCTGCCGCATCGTTCATCAGATAGACAAGCCAGATCTCCTTTTCTCCTCCCCCGTACCGCTCACCCGGAAGCAGCAGCTCGAACTGCCCCTGCGAAAGAAGCACATCCAGCCTTTCCAGTTCCTCGGTCCATGTGATATTTTCTGCAATTTCCATTCCGTGATTCTCCCCTGTTTTCTTTTACTTCCTATGATACACCATAAAAAGGCTCCACTGCAATCCAAAGCAGTAGAGCCCCTTCTCCAAATTTTTCTGTTATTAATCCGTCCCGTTATCCGGCGCATGCGTCCGCACTTTCTCGTCCAGCGTCGTCTGAATCTCTTTTAAATTCACCGGTTTCGGAATATACCCGCGTCATGCCCGCATCCGCGCACCGCTTGCGGTCCGTTGCAAAGGTATTTGCTGTCATCGCAAAAATCGGAACATCATTGTCCTCACGCACACTGTTTCGAATTTTTTCGTCGCCTCGATGCCATCCATCACCGGCATCTGCATATCCATGAAGATCGCAAAATAGCTTCCCGGATCCGACGCTTCAAACTGATCCACGGCCTTGGAACCATTCTCCGCCCAGTCCACGACAAGGCCGAAGCTTCCAAGCAGCTCCGTCGCAACCTCTGCATTCAGTGCATTATCCTCCGCAAGCAGAACAGCAGCACACCTGCAATCAGTGCCACCAGATACAGCGGGTGGTCAAACAGATACGCCACGATGGTCGGTGTCTCCACGTTCATGCTCGTAAATGCGGTGATCGCCGGATGGCGGGAAAATGCAAACTCCTCCTCTCGTATTTTCTTTTCGCAGGCAATAAAAAAGCACCCTAGATTCTCCTACTGTGCATTTCAGTCATTTCTCCCTATTTATTTTATAAGAAATGTTCCATATTTACGCAGCTGGCTGCCATTTTACAGGCCTTGTAGCTTTGCGTCACAGCCTTTCGACTGCTTTGCCGAGATTCTTTTTTTATTTTAATTCATTGCTGTAAGACTCTCTTCTCCTTTCCCATCGGAATATGATATAATGACCTCTGGATTTTGGCAGATTACTGTTTTTAACATTGGAGGTGTACGATGAAATACAGACTCATGACAGAAAACGATTTAGAATATGTTGTCGAAAAAAATAATGAATACTACAACAATGTCGAAGGCTGCTGCTGGACCTATGAAAAGCCTATAAGAGAATTTATCAGGTACTCACAATGGAAAATTCCTGAAGTAAACTGCGGAATCGCAAGTATGTGTTTCGTCTTGAAAAAGCAGCAAAAATATAGTATAATATTTTTGTTTCTGACCTGGCTGAAACATTTATAATTCTTGTTTCTGTAGCTCAGCAGGATAGAGCGTCCCCCTCCTAAGAGAAAGCCGAGGCATTCCCCAAAGGGAAAAAATGAAAAACAACTTTCAGTTCGAATCTATTCTGAAAAATGCCAATGGTGACAACAAAGCATTCCCCAAATTGGGGAGCGTTCTAATGTTACCAAATCGAAAAAATCTGTAGATTGACAACTCGAAATAGAGTTGATAATCTTATATATGGCCGAAGGGAAAAATCCCAGAAACCCAGTAAAATCAAGGGTTTGCGGCATGTGTCGTCATAGCTCAGCTGGATAGAGCACTCGCCTCCTAAGAGAAAGCCGAGGCATTCCCCAAAGGGAAAAAATGAAAAACAACTTTCAGTTCGAATCTATTCTGAAAAATGAC
>ENA-OQAN01000284-OQAN01000284.1-human-gut-metagenome-genome-assembly--contig:-NODE-284-length-27997-cov-2.966703_pt1 | contig 27997 bp, 35 predicted proteins | sample MGYA00242735_ERZ504527 | MGnify/ENA primary metagenome ERZ504527 (study PRJEB26092, sample SAMD00036230) | human gut metagenome | host: Homo sapiens | study: EMG produced TPA metagenomics assembly of... | reverse complement strand
GATATCTCCGCGCAGTGCAAGTACATTTTCAATCTGCTTTTCTTTTAACTCCTGAATCACAGAGGCAACTTTCTCCTTAGTCGAAGATGCACAGGTGAGATGTGCCAGTGCCGGAATATGATTCACATTTCTCACTTCATTTGCAAGTTCTACCGTATAATCAGAAGTTCCGCCGGTTGCACCATAAGTAACACTCATATATGCCGGTTTCAATGCTGCCATATCTCCGACAATCTTTTTGTAGTTGTCTAACTGTGCACCCTGTTTCGGCGGGAACAATTCACAGGAAATCGTTACATTCTCTGTATTTAATAATTCTGTAAGTCTCATAAATCCCTCTTTCTGCTAAAAGCTTCGTAATTTATCGGAACCGTCATCCACGGTATTCTCGATCTTTCGTATCACAACATAATAGGAATAATTCTCATTGACAGCCACTTCCACGCGGTCACCGACCTTATGTCCAAGCAATGCCTTTCCAAGCGGTGACTCATTGCTGATCAGATTCTTTAAAGAATTACCGCGGACGGTGGTCACAAGTTTATAAACTTCTTCCTCATCGTCCTCCTCAAAATAAACCGTCACCGTATTATTCATACCAACTTCATCCTCCGCAGAATCCGTTGAAATCACTTTTGCGGTTTTGATCATTCTCTCTAAATAGCGGATACGGCTCTCATTCTGGTTCTTATCTTTCTTTGCCGCATGGTACTCGAAATTCTCACTTAAGTCTCCCTGCGCTCTTGCCTCCTTCACTGCCTCTAAGGCCTCTTTGCGCACCACAAGTTTCCGGTACTCAATCTCCTCTTCCATCTTTTTTATATCCTGTTCGGTCAATTCGTCGTACATGAATCTTCCTCCTTACTTGTCATTTCAGCGATTATTATAAATTCTTTCCAGTTTTCCGTCAAATAAATTTCTGTGTAAACATCTCTTTACTGATCCATTGAATTTCGCATTTTGTACATTTTTTCGCACATACTGACAATATATATCCACTTGCGGGATCATAGCTTTGCAGATACCATTCTCCCGTCTGCCCCGCTTTTAAAAATTTAACCTGATCCTGCAGTACACAAAACGATGCAAGATCCAATGCCATCCCTTTTCCAACCGCTTTGATATAACTTTCTTTTCTTGTCCATAACTCTGTAAAATAACAGTCTGCTTTTTTCATTTTTCCCTTTTGTAATGCCAGATATTCCTCCGGACAGAAAAAAACGTTCTGCCACTTTCATCTGTCCTTTCCGGATCTGTTCCACATCAATTCCAACTTCTTCATCTGAAAAAACACCTGCCACATATCTTCCCGAATGTGACAGGTTAAAATGTATACCGGTTTTTCCATTTAATACCGGTTTTCCTTTCTCTCCGAATCTAAGATACATCTGCTGCATTTTCCCTGGTAACAGACTGATTCCATATTCCCTCAGGGCATACTCTAACAATAATCCTGCTGCTAAAGATCTGCACCGGTCTTCTTTTTTTTTTCAATTGCATTATTTTATTTTTCCGGTCTTCCGTGATAAAAGGCAGCATCTGTGCAAATATCTTTTCATCCCCAAATGGAACAATATCCGTCATATAAATCTTCACGCGTCTTATTCTCCCTCGATCCGGATAATGCTTCTAAGATGTTCTCTTTCCCTGGACAATTCCTCATATACCGGCATCAGTCCATCATTTATTCCGGCACGAAGCGGCTCTACAATTTTTTCGACCGTATCAAACATCGGTGTGATTCCCATATTGGCAAAGACACCTTTTAAAGTATGTGCACAGTCAAAGGCCTTTTTTCTCTCATCTTCTGCAAGTGCCTCTTTTAATCCATCAAAAGACTCGTCCTCCGCCACCATCGGAAGGCAGCTTTTATATAATTCCTCATCTCCTAAAAAACGCTCTAAAGCTCCATCTAAATCGCATCCCCATGCTCTTAATTTTTCCAATACCTCACACATTTTTCTATCATCCTCCGATTGTTCTTTTTCCTGTTCCATCTCCCTGTCTTTCGTTTTTCCGGATAATAACAGCCTGTATTTTTCTAATTCCCATTCCAGTTGTTTTGGTTCTGTCACATTTAAGAAAACACCATATATGATATGTTTATTTCCTACAATTCCTACATCATACAGCTTTAATGATATAAAATTTCTTCTCCTGCTTCATTCTTCCTGGAAATTCACATTGTGTTTCACGTCCTTTATCTGCTGTATAAAAAAGGCATCCAGAATACGCTTATGATATCGTTTTGGAATTCCCTGAAAAATATCTTTTTTCTGACTGATATCCTGATATCCAAACACCTCATAATACGCATTATTTACGCGTATTATCTCAATCTGTTCTTTGCCGTACTCATAGACAGCCACACCCTGTTTCGCATTTAAAAAGAGTGACTCCAGCTGGGAGGCCGGTGTCCACAGACTATCTATGTCAACTAAGCGTTCTGTCTCTTTCTTTCTCTCCGCATGTGGTCTGTCAAACTGCAGTTTCTCGTATTCTTCCACAGGCATCGGCTTTGCAAAATAATATCCCTGTACATATTCACAGCCAATACTCCGCAAAAATTCCACCTGTTCGATCCGTTCCACGCCTTCCGCAACAACCGGCATATTGAGCCATTTTGCCATACGGATCACTGCCGCCATGATATTTTCTCCGCGTCCTTCCCTGTCATCACCGGCAAAAAACTTCATGTCCATCTTTAAAACATCAACCACAATATCCTTTAAAACATTTAAAGAAGAATAACCACTTCCAAAATCGTCCATCAGAATGTAAAATCCCTCTTCGCGCAAACGCTGCATCATATCCTGCACTGCTTTGGGATTTGTATTGTATGCGCTCTCTGTCAGTTCTACCTGAAACAGTCTGCGTGGAATCCGGTAACTGTCCACCAGATTGCAGATCACATTCACGATATCTTTGTTGTAAAGGCTGACCCTCGAAAGATTGACGGATATCGGAAGCGGATTCTTTCCTTCATCCATCCACTTTCTAAGCTGGATGCAGGTCTGCTCCCACACATAATAATCCAGCTTTGTGATAAATCCATTCCGTTCAAATACCGGTATAAACTCTCCCGGTGAAATCATTCCCCGTTCCGGATGTTTCCAGCGAACCAGCGCCTCCGCTCCTGCGATCTGATTATCGCTGAGCCCGTATTTGGGCTGATAGAATACAACAAATTCATGATTTTCCAGTGCACTTTTCATGCTGTTTACGATCCGCTGTTCCTTCTCGATCTCCTGGCTCATCTGCCGTGTATAAAATGCATAGTTACGGATATAATTGCCTTTGCAGTGCTTTGCCGCAAGGTTGGCACGATCGTACATGTGATCCGGTGTTATTTTCTTTCCAGCGATCAGGTAAACACCAAATATCGGTACGATATCAAAATCAAGCGGGTATCTGCTTAAGATATCACGCATTTTATCAAAACTTTCGACCAGTTCTTTTGTATTTTCATAGGATACGCAGAAGCAGAATATATCCGCATCCATCCTGCCAAAGGTAACGTCACTGCGGTTTCTGACTGCACATATCAAAAGGTCTGCAATATATTTCAGCAGCATGTCCCCTGCACTCATTCCAAAGAAAGAATTGATCAGCTGGAACTTTTCAATATCCATCCGCACAAAAGCAAAATGCCGGTCCGGATATCGCTCTAACATAGAAGATGTTGCCTGAAACATATGGGTCTTATTATAGATTCCGGTAAGGATATCATATTCTGCACGGTACTTTAACGCTTTGCTGATATTCTGACTGCTGCTGCCAATCACATTCTTCAGCCGGAACCGGACAACATCCGCATCATACGGTTTCCGGATAAAATCCCATGCTCCATGCCCAGGCATTTAATCTCTGTCTCAATGTCAACCTCCATCGTAAGTACAATGACAGGTATCGCCTGATACATCTGCGCTTTATGATACCGTTCCAGAAAATAATACCCGTCATACTCCGGCATAACGATATCTAAAAGTACCGCCGTTATCTCCGTGCTTCGTTCATAAAGAATCTCAAATGCTTCCTTGCCATTTTCTGCCTCTATCACCTCGTACGTACCGCTCAAAATTCTTTTCATCATGACACGTTCGACCTGTTTATCATCTACGACTAATGCCTTGCTCTTTTCAGACATATTCTCACCTATCCGCCCCAAAAAATCTCATAAAAAAAACCTGACTTTATCATAGCAAAGTCAGAGTTTCTTTTCAATAGTCATCATTTAACCTTCTGCAAAAAAAGGTCGATTTTTCCACAAAGGCAGATATCTGTCGAAGATGCGCCAACCTGAATTTCATACGTTCCATTTACCGGAACCGGCATCTTTTTGTCTGTGTCATAATGGGAAAAATCTCTTTCTTCCAAAATAACACAGATCCTCTTTGTTTCCCCGGCATCAAGCCCGACTTTTTCAAACGCTTTCAGTTCATGAACCGGTCTGTCTTTTTTCTGTTCCGGTGCCACATAAATCTGAACGGTTTCTTTCCCTGCATGTTCTCCTGTATTGGTTACCGAACAGGAAACTTTCACGGTCTGTCTGCCATTTTCCTGCTGCCGTATAATTTCAAGATCATTATAGGTAAATGCCGTATAGGAAAGTCCATGACCAAACGGGAACAGGACATCTGTTTTTTTTGTGTCATAATAACGGTAACCGACCATCACACCTTCCCTGTACTCCACACGGTCTTTCTTTCCAAATGTTCCGATCGTATGTGCCGGGCACTGTGACGTATCACGGATAAATGTTTCTGCCAGCTTTCCGGATGGATTTACTTTTCCAGACAAGATCTCTGCCAGGGCTGTTCCCCCTTCCATACCGGCATAGTAGCTCCAGAGGATTGCTTTTGCCTTTTCTGCCCACGGCATCTCAACCGGTGCACCTGCATACATGCAGACCACCGTATCCGGCACGGCCTTTAGCAGAGCATCGATTACTTCATCCTGCCCGTATGGCAATTTCATGTTCACGCGGTCAGGTCCCTCCACATCAAAATCGTGGTTCAGTCCGCCCACAAAAATAACAATGTCACTTGCTTTTGCCAGCGCAACTGCTTCCGCTAAGGCTTCCTGCTGTTTTTCATCCAGTGTTCTTCCACTTACAGTGCTTTCCTTTTCGGTATCCTCTGCAGTCTCCGTGCTCGCCGCCTGCCAGTTGATCTCAGATGCCTCTTTCTTATCCGGAATCACATAGCCCGGTGCGTAAGAAACTTTCACATTTCCACCAAGTAACTTTTTGATTCCCATAAGCGGTGATATCTCATACAGTGCCTTGATTTCTGCACTTCCTCCCCCGTTCGAATGGATCGCAGCGGCATTTGCGCCGATCACGGCAACCTTACAGCCGGATTCTGCCTGAAGCGGTAATACCTGATCTTCATTTTTCAGTAAAATCATGGACTCGCGCGCCACATCGAGCACTGCCCTGCGGTGTTCCTCCGTATTGTATGCGCCTGTCTTACGATGTTTTTTCTCCGGTCCGATCATTTTTAAACGCAGCATCATGCGGAGGATATTGCGCACTTTCTCATCCACCAGCGATTCTTCGATTTCTCCATCCTTCACTGCTTTTAACAGAGGCTCTGCCATGTACTGTTCGTCGACTGATACTTGACATCCATCTCAAGATCCAGCCCGGACTCTGCAGCCAGTTTCGTATCGTGCACAGCACCCCAGTCGGAGATTACCACACCGTCAAATGCCCAGTCTTTCCGCAGTTTTTCATTGAGCAGGGATTTACTCATACAGCAGTGCTCACCGTTTAACAGATTATAGGCTCCCATCAGCGCAAGGGTGTGTCCCTTTTCTACCGCCGCTTGAAATCCCGGAAAATAAATTTCTTCCAGTGCTGTCTCATCGATGATTGTATCCACCCAGAGTCTTTCGGTTTCCTGTGAGTTTGCCGCAAAATGCTTCACGCATGCCGCAACATCGTTTTCCTGGATTCCCTCGATCATCGGTACAACCAGTTCTTCGATGAGTCCCGGATCTTCGCTCATATATTCAAAATTCCTGCCACAGAGCGGACTCCGCTTGATGTTGATGCCCGGAGCTAAGATCACATCTTTGCCCCTGCCTCTTGCCTCCTCACCCAGCACTTTTCCGGCTTTCTTTGCCAGATCACGGTTCCAGGTGGATGCAATGGCGCTGTTGCACGGAAGATAAGTCACATAATCTTCCGTCGTCCCGACACTCCGCCATTCATTGTCCGCAAATTCTGCGCGCACTCCCATCGGTCCATCCGACATATAGAGCGGTGGGATGGAAAGCCGCTCCACTCCTTCGGTGCGGAATAAACCCGCACCGTGGATCATACCGATCTTTTCTTCTAAAGTCAGCTCTTTTAAAATTTCTTCAATGTATGTTTCCTGCATTAAAATACAACCTCAGCCTTTCCGTCCCCGTGAAACTCTACGATGACATTTTCTCCATCCTGTGTATAGGATGCACCGTTTACCTGCTTTGGAGCACCGACATTCATCAATGCCACTTTGGATGCCTTTTTGCTCTCCACTGTGATTTCATAGGAAGTTCCATTCTTTACAACGTCTGCAGATGCTTCTTTTTCATTTTCTGTTCCATAGACAACAGTCTCCGCTTGAATGCCATCCTTCAATGCATAAGCACGGAATGTCACTCCGTCCGCATAATCATAAACCGCATTGTCATTTCTTGCACCCATAGCCACGATGCTGCCCTCTTTGACATAGAGAGGAATGCTTAAATAACCATGTTTTTCTGTATACCATTTACCGCCCTCTTTGACTTCTCCGGTCAGTAAGGATGTCCAGGTTCCCTCCGGCAGATAGTACTCTGCGATGCTGTCATCACGGAAGATTGGTGCAGCCAGTAAGGAATCACCTAACATATACTGGGTTGCCAGGTAAGCACAGTTCTTGTCCTCGGTAAATTCAAGCACCATGCTCCGCATCATCGGGATACCGGTCTTTGATGTCTCGATCGCATTGCGGTACAGATACGGCATTAAGGATGCCTTAAGCTGTGCGAAATAACGTACCACATCTACTGCTTCCTCATCATATGCCCACGGCACACGGTAAGAAGTAGATCCGTGCAGTCTTGAATGGGAAGAAAGAAGTCCGAAAGCACACCATCTCTTATAGACGTCCGGTGTGGATGTACTCTCAAATCCTCCGATATCATGGCTCCAGTATCCAAAACCGGAACTTGTCAGTGACAGGCCTCCGCGAAGGCTCTCCTCCATGGATTCATAATCAGACCAGCAGTCACCGCCCCAGTGAACCGGGAACTTCTGTCCGCCTGCAGTTGCAGAACGTGCAAAAAGAACAGCCTCTTTTTCACCTTTTTTCTTCTTTAATACGTTAAATACCACCTTATTGTAAAGGTATGTATAGTAGTTGTGCATCTTGACCGGATCAGAACCGTCGTAATATACCGCATCTGTCGGGATTCTCTCACCAAAGTCGGTCTTGAAGCAGTCAACACCCATATCGAGCAGTGCCTCTAACTTTTTGCTGTACACTCGCAGGCTGCAGGGTTAGTAAAGTCCACAATGGCAAGTCCGGCTGCCACATATCCCACTGCCATACATCGCCATTTGGACGTTTTAAGAAGTAACCGCCCTCGACACCCTCTTTGAACATGGATGACTCCTGTCCCACATAGCTGTTGATCCAGACACAGATCTTTAATCCTTTTGCTTTCAGACGTTTTAACATGCCCTCCGGGTCCGGGAATACTCTTGAATCCCAGGTAAAATCACACCAGTTGAAATCTTTCATCCAGAAGCAGTCAAAATGGAATACGGATAACGGGATCTTGCGGTCAAACATTCCATCGACAAAACTGTTGACTGTCTTTTCATCATAGTTTGTCGTAAAGGATGTGGACAGCCAGAGACCGAATGTCCACGGTGCCGGAAGTGACGGTTTTCCGGTAATGTCTGTATAGCGCATCAGCACTTCTTTCATCGTCGGCCCGTTGATCAGGAAATAGTCAAGGTTTTCACCCGGTACGGAAAATTCAACCTTGGTTACCATCTCTGTTGCAACTTCAAAGGACACGCGCTCCGGATGGTTTACAAACACACCGTATCCTTTATTGGAAATATAAAACGGGATATTTTTATAAGACTGCTCTGTGGAAGTACCGCCGTCCTCGTTCCAGATATCCACGCTCTGTCCATTTTTTACAAACGCAGAAAAACGCTCGCCAAGTCCATAGATCAGCTCGCCAACGGAAAGTGATAACTGCTCTCTCATATAAGCATCTTCCGGTCCTTTATCATAGGCAAAACCTTTCCAGTCGGTCTTCATGTATGCAAGATCTCTCCATCCGCTTGCAGTGATTTTCTCCTCACCGCGGTAAAATGTGAGTGCTCCGTTCTCTTTCTGCACTTCCAGACGCAGTGTACCGCTTGAAATGACCAGCTTGTCCTCCGTATCTTCTGCCTTTAAATGTCCGCTCTCCGCAGGTGCGATCTCAAATGACGGTGCCTTTTTCTGCACGCCCATGTGATGATAAGTCTGAACCCTGAGCACTTCCTCATACGGTGCTGAAATCACGATCGTGAGGTTGATTCCGCCAAGGGTATCGCCGCGCTGTGTGATCTTGCTTGTCGGCGCACAGATCGTCACCTGATCTTTCTCGATTTTTGAGAAATATACTTCTGCCGGAGAAAAGCACTCGCAGCGCTCTTTCTGCAGCCAGCATCCATTACTGAATTTCATATGATAATCCTCCCTGTTTTCCGGAGAAAAAATGCATGCTATGTTTTTTTATAGCATTTGCCTCTTGCAGGCGCAGAGGATTTTCCTCCCTGTAATTATCTCATTTTGTCTCATCTTACTATACCCACCCTGCAAAAAATACCCTCTAAATTGTACATAAAACACTCGATAAATTTGACAAACAAAACGTTCGCATTTATACTTACGTTTAGTACTTTTATCATTGGAACAGGAAGGTTATTTTTATGTATCGCGTTTTAATTGCAGATGATGAATCCATTATCCGGGAAGGTATCAAATGTCTGTTCGACTGGGAATCTCTCGCTATACGATCGCCGGAGAAGCTGCAAACGGTGAGACGGCCTATCAGCAGATTCTTGCCTTACAGCCGGATATCGTTCTCTTAGACATCCGCATGCCGGGAATGTCAGGGCTTGACGTTATCCGGGAGGCAAGAGCACAGGGTTTTACCGGAAAAGTCATTATCTTAAGCGGTTACTCTGATTTCAAATATGCGCAGGAAGCCATCCGTTACGGAGTGCAGTATTATCTGACAAAGCCGATCGACGAGGATGAACTTGAGGAGATTCTTCGTTCGATCAAAGAAAACTTAGACAAGGCTGCTGCAACTGCAAATACCCGGGAACATTACCGTGAAAAGGCAAGAGAGACCATCATCCGCGATCTTTTAACGAATGATATCGATCTTTCCCACATAAATACAACAGATCTCCATCTGACAGCAGACACCTATCAGGTTGTGATCTATGAGAAATACAGTCACAATACTGCAGATGCCTCCTATCGTTTTTCGGATCTTCTGCGCGTGACGAATCAGGATAATAACTCCTACGATAACATTACGCTGCAGTATCATGAGGTTATTTTGCTGAAAGGCACTTTTGCCATTCAAAAGTTTAACGATTTTCTGGAGCGTTACCAGAGAGAACGGCGTCCACAGGAGAATTCTCCTCTTGACAGTCTCTTTATTACATATGGTGCGCGCGTGTCAGACCTGTCGGAAGTCTATATTTCCTATATTCAGGCGAAACAGCTCTTAGAACGCCGTTTCTTCTGCGAGCAGGAACAGCACACGATCGGTTATGCCGAACTGCCGGACCCGGACAGTTTAAAATCCATCTTAAACGACGCTTTTTTAAACCGTTACGCTACCAGCCTGTTTGAATATCTTCAGGCATTCAACCGCAATATGTTAGCGGAGACTTTGACACAGCTTACCAATGAACTTTACCATGCTGCAGATTCGATTGATTCCATACGGCTTTTCCTGACAGACCTTTATCTGCAGATCAAGGAACAGGCAAACCGGCTTTACAATGGTGCAAATATCCCGTTTCCGAGCAATGCGGATATCATCCGTCTGATCGAAGAAAAATATTATCTCTACGAGATCATCCTGTACTTTACGGAACAGTTTGAGATGATCATGTCCTCGATCGGTAACTCTTCCCGTGAAAGCGTGCTGGATGATATTCTGCACTACATCAACCACAACTATGCAAGCAATATCACATTAGAAAATATTGCACCGCTTTTTGGTTACAACAGCTCCTATCTCGAAAGATTTTCCGCAAAAAGATGGGTGAAAACTTCAACTCATACGTCGACCATGTCCGCATCAAACACTCGATGGAGCTTCTCTGTTCCTCAGAGTTAAAAGTTTATGCGATCGCAGAAAAAGTCGGTTACCGGAATGTCGATTATTTCCATATCAAGTTCAAAAAATACGTTGGAAAAAGCCCGGCAGAATACCGGAAAGAACATAAAAATGAATAAACTTTCATAAAAACTGCCGCCTCCGGGTGAATATATGTACCCTTTTCTCTGTAAGTTCAGAAAAAGGGGGACATATCACCGTGAGGCGGCAGTTTTTATTTATAAGATCCGGGTGTCAAATGGTGTTTTCCGGTTTTTCGATTGGCAAATGGCACCGCAGTGCCTGTCATTTTAAGAAATCATACTGTGACATATAAAGTTTGTAATACTCACCCTTCTGTTCCATCAGTGCGTCATGATTTCCACGCTCTAAAATATCGCCTTTGTCTACATATAAGATGCAGTCGGCATTTTTGATTGTGGAGAGCCTGTGTGCAATGATAAAGGACGTTCTTCCTTTCAAAAGCTCATTTAATCCCTTCTGTAAAAGCAGTTCCGTCTCGGTATCAATGCTTGACGTCGCCTCATCTAAAATCAGGATCTTCGGATCTGCAAGCAGTGCCCTTGCAAAGGAAATAAGCTGCCGCTGTCCGGCGGATAGCCTGCTTCCTCTCTCATTGACTTGTGTCTTATATCCGTTTTCCATTTCCATAATAAAATCATGGGCGCAGACTGTTTTTGCGGCACGGATGACTTCCTCGTCCGTCGCACTGCGGTTGCCATAGCGGATATTATCCATGATCGTCCCCGCAAAAATAAAGCTGTCCTGCATCATGATTCCCATCTGGGTGCGCAGTGAATGAAGTGTCACCTTCGAGATATCAATGCCATCGATCGTGATTTTCCCGGAATCCACATTGTAAAAACGGCTGATGAGATTTACGATCGTGGATTTTCCTGCCCCGGTCGGGCCGACGATCGCATACGTTTCACCCGGTTTTGCCGTAAAATTGATATCCTCCAAAATCTTCTGCCCCGGCTCATAACCAAAGGACACATGGGAAAACTTCACTTCTCCTGCCACCTCCGGCATCGGGATTGCATCCGGCTCATCCCTGACACCCACCGGCTCATCGATCGTCTCAAAAATCCTCTCAAGATAAGAGATTGCTGTCAAAAGAGAATTGTAAAATCCGGCAAGTGTGTTGATTGGTGCCCAGAAACGCCCAATGTACGCGGTAAATGCGATCAGAACACCGACGGTCAGTGTCATATCCGGTGCTAAAATCCAACGGACACCCAGCACATAGATCAGTGCCGTCGTAAATGTCGAAATAATATCCACGCTCGGTCCCATCGTAAAGTTAAACATTACCGCACGCATCCAGGATTTCCGGTAATTTTTACTTAGGTTATTAAAGATTCCGGTATTCTCATTTTCCCTTACAAAAGACTGCGTCACACGGATTCCATTGATACTCTCCGCAATGTACGCATTTAAGTTTGACTGTTTGTTGCTCTGGATCTGCCATGCCCTGCGCTGTTTTTTCTTGATTAAGATAATCACAAATGCAAGAACCGGCAATCCGCACAGACAGATCAGCGTCAGCCGGACATCGAGTGCAAACATAAACATCAGAATAAAGATCAGGTTGCACAGATCTGTGAATGTGTTGACAATACCATTGCTCAAAAGATCACTTAGGCTGTTCACATAATTGACCACACGCACCTGAATTTTTCCATGTGGTCTGTCATCATAATAGGAAAATGGAAGTTCCTGCAGATGACAGAAAATATCATAGCGGATATCATGTACGATATTCTGCCCGATCACACTCATGGTCTTGATCTTGATCCGCAGGGAAATACCCGAATAAAGTGCGATCAGCAATGTCGCAATACTGTAAAATGTGATCGATTCATATCTTTTTCCGGGATGCTGTGATCCATCACATTCTGGAAAAGATCGGGATCGCCATGGTAAGTGCCGAGGAAGAAAGCATCAGAAGAATAACGCCTGCCATCTTCTTTTTGTAGGGAGCAATGTAACCTGCAAGACGTTTGAGCTGGTTTACATCAAAACTGTCCTCTAATATCTCATCCATATCATATCTGTTTCTTGCCATCTTATTTCTCCCCCTTTCCGTTTAAAATTTCCTGTGGGATCTCGCCATACTGGTTATGGAAAGCCGTCGCGTAATAACCTCCCGCCGCCACTAACTGCTCATGTGTTCCCTGTTCAATGATGCGTCCGTTATCCATGACAAGGATCAGATCTGCATCTCTAATGGAAGAAATGCGGTACGCAATGACAAAGATCGTGCACTTGTTATCTAATTTCTTCAACTGGCTCTGGATATAACTCTCCGTCTCCATATCGACCGCCGATGTCGTATCGTCAAGAATCAGAATCGACGGATCTTTCAGCAGTGCCCTCGCAAGGGAGATACGCTGTTTCTGTCCGCCGGAAAGTCCGACACCGCGCTCACCCACAATCGTATCATATCCATCCGGAAGTGCCTGGATAAAATGATTGGCATCCGCCATGATCGCAGCCTGTTTGACTTCTTCGAACGAACAATTCGGCCTTCCGTATGCGATATTTCCTTCGATCGTATCCGAAAAAAGGAACACATCCTGCATCGCCATGCCGATATTGTCACGCAGGTTATAAAGATCCATGTCGCGGACATTCACACCATCCACAAGCACTTCACCGGAAGTCGTATCATAAAACCGGCAGAGCAGATTCATGATCGTTGATTTTCCAGCTCCGGTAGAACCAATGATGCCGACGGTCTGCCCCGGTTTTACCTTAAAATTGACATCCATGACAATATCTTCGTCATCCGCACGGTAAGATACATTTTTAAACTCGATCTCACCTTTCAGATGTTTCTTGACTACTCCAGATACCGGTGTTTTTACATGCGGCTCTTCACTGTAAGTCGCATAGATTTTCTCCACGGACGTTGTAAAGTTACTGATATCGTTGACCAGCCATCCTGCCTGGCGCAGCGGGTTGTTTAACATCCACAGATAGCCGTTCACCGTCACGAGCTGTCCTAACGTGATCTCTCCCTGAATGACCATATAGCCGCCGTAGAGGATCAGAATGATCGTCAGCGCATAGGAAAGCACCTCAAATATCGGCACATATTTCATCCAGATCTTTGACGCATCGATCTGCGCCGCACGGAATTTATCATTTTCCTTATTGAATTTTTCAATCTCAAAATCTTCTTTTGCAAATGCTTTTACCACACGGTTTCCACTGACATTTTCCTGCACAAACGCATTGAGTGAGGAAAAACAGTCACGGTTACGCTTGAATGCCGGACGTACCTCTTTCGTCTGACGGCAGGTTGCAAACGCCGTAAACGGCAGAACCACAAGCATGGCAAGCGCAAGTTTTGTGTTGACCGTAAAGATCATAAGCAGTGCAAACACGAACATCAGCACACTCTGGTAAACCATATAGACCACATATGCCACAAAGTGACGGATCGCATCCATATCTCCGGTCTGGCGGCTCATCAGATCTCCGGTACGTTTCTTATTGTAAAATGCAAAATCTTCCTCTAATAATTTCCGGTAGACTTTGTCTCTCATATCGTACAAAACGCCCTGCGACGCCGTCTCAAATGCGACCTGAAACAGAAAACGCAAGACTCCCATCACGATCGTGACTCCGATCAGACATCCGATAAACGGCATCAGTCTGTCATATTTTCCACCGCTTATGACCTGATCTACGATCTGCCCGGATATGTACGGATTTACCACCGAAAGCACTGATACCGCTGTGGTCAGCAAAATTCCAACTATCATTAATCCCCTGTACTTTTTCAGAAATGAAAAGAACCACTTCATTGGTGTCATAATAACCCTCCTACTCCCTTTTCGTTTTTCTTTCGGATTTTCAGTATAGTACTTCTGGGGTAAAAAGGAATGTACTATCTTGCACCGTTCATGTTATTTTTTGCAACGGAGGGGATGGTTTCTGATGGGGAATGTGATATACTATGACATGATTGACAAAATAATTTTTCAGGCTTATACAAAGAAATGGAGATTACTATGTGCTGTGACAACCGGGAAGAACTGCTTGACCAACTGAATCCTACTTTTTTATTTACCTGGAAAGGCACCCGTCTGAAAGACGAGGAACTCTATCACAGCCATGATTTCATCGAGATGGCTTTTATTTTGTCCGGTCACGGAAGATACCGGATCAATGGCTCTTTGTATGATATCTCCGAGGGCGATATCATTATTTTAAATCCGGGGCAGAAGCATCAGGCACTCTGCACAGACCCTTCCAATCCGGCTACGGAATTTTTTGTTGGATTATGTGACGTCCGTTTTGGGGATTTCCCGGAAAATTATCTGCCGCTGCATTTAAAAGATCTGACATCCGATCCAGCCACACAGTCTCCTATTTTACATACCTCCGGCGAACTGCGCCAGAAGCTGTTTAAGATCTGCACAGCCATGAGCGTAGAAAATGACGTCTGCCGCAGCGGACGTTATATCATGTTGAAAAGTTATCTGATGCAGATGCTGATCCTGCTGCTGCGGGAACAGAGTGAACCGGTAAAAATCAATACCGGCTGCTCTTTTGAATCTACCAGCAAAAAAATATGTAGTTGACCAGATCGTAAATTATTTTGAGGATCATTACAGTGAAAAGATTTCTTTAGATCAGATTGCAGAAAATATGTACTTAAGTCCTTTTTATATCTCACGTATTTTTAAAAGCGAGACGGGCGATACACCAATCCGCCACCTGATTAATATCCGTTTGGAAAAAGCAAAAGAATTGTTAGAAAACGGTTTTGACGGCAGCATTCAGGAAGTCGCAGCCAAAGTTGGCTATGATGACGTCTATCATTTCAGTAAACTGTTTAAAAAACGGTTTGGTATGCCGCCGTCAAAAATCCGCAGATTATTATGATTCATTTAAAAATTTTTTCCAGAAATCTTTCGAGCCTGCGAATTCCAGTTCCTTGCCATTTTGGAATCTTTTACTGATAATGCCATCCTCTCCAAAACTTGGTGTGTATGTCAGATTTTTATATATTCATCGTCATATATGGGGGAATGCATATAATTCCATCTTTTACAATTAAATTTCTTGGATGAATAATATAACTTTCCCCTATGCGCTCCTTGTATTTTTCTCTGAAATTATTTAATGAGGTCGTTTTGTATTGCTTTCCTGACTTCACTTCAATCGGAAACATCTTATATTTTAATCTGCTGTTATTGGAAATGATAAAATCTATTTCCATATCATTTCGATGCTTATTTTCATTATAGTGTGTATAAAAATATAATTTATGTCCATTTGCCACCAGCATCTGAGCTATTGCATTTTCATAAAGCATTCCTTCATTAATCTGTAATTTGCCTGCCAATATCTGTTTATATACTTCATCTTCAAGTAATTCATTCTCATCAAATGCATGGCTTACCAAAAGTCCAGTATCATCCATATAACACTTTACATAGCTTCTTGTCTCATTTAATGATAAGCCAACATTCGGATCATTACACAAAAAGCACTCATTGGATATCATAGAATCCGACAGCCAGAAAAAAGTTTCTTCGTACTGGTCTGCGTAACTACCATCCTGCAGCTTTTTGAATACAACTCTTTTTTCATGCTGTGAAAGAAATCCCGGAATCTGATCATAAATTGCAAGTACCTTACTTCGATACTTTGCATCTATTTTCATAATATCTTCCCGATACAATTTAAGAATGTCCCTTTTTTCTCTATCCGCTTCTGTAAAATCTTTTTTGCTTTCAATAAATGTTACTACAGGCATAGGCATCCCACCAACAAGCATATACTGATGAAACAAAAGCATTGCCTGATTATGCATACTTCTTTCCAAAGGTTCTCTTTTTTCAAAACATTTTTTTATATTATTCAACCAGCAAATCTTCTTCTAATGCTATTGCAAATTCTTCAAAATCCAATGGATACATATTGATATGTCTTTCTTCTGACGGTATGACGATGTTCTTTACATTTTCTCTGATAGATATCAATGAACCAGTTTCGATATAATCATATCTTCCATCTGCCACTAAATATTTTATTGCAGCTCTTGCCTGTGGAAACATCTGCACCTCATCAAAAATAATAAGAGAGTTTCTCTCTGTCAGTTTTGTTCCAAAATGTGTCTGTAATAACATAAAAAATGTATCCAGATCATTCAGATATTTCTCAAAATACCCCTCAACTTCCTTATCTTTTTTAGCAAAGTCAATCAGAAGAAAAACTTTTGTATTCGCTTTTTCCAAATTCTTTCGCAGATGGTAGACTTTCCAATACGTCTGGCACCTTCTATCAGTAAAGCTTTTTTCCCCTGACACTCCTTTTTCCATTCCAGTAGTTTTTTATATATTTTTCTTTTTAATATCATAGCTCCTCCAGATTATGCGCATATATATTTGTTCTATATTTTATGATTATACGCATATTGTAAATTGTTTTTTGATTATACGCAAGTATTATAACCATATTTTTTATGATTATACGCACATTCTATAAAGTCATATGTTCATGCTTTTCCTCATTTCCAATCATAAATCTTACCTAATTATATCGGGAAAAGCATTTTATATTATATACTGTGTTATTAATTTTCTGGAATTTGCGATGATATATTATATAGTACTGATTCTAAACGGATTTTGAATTTATTTGCAGGGAGGCTTTTATATGTCAATGAATATTAACGGTTTAGGTAATACCTATAATAGTATCAATACAAATAGTAAACAGTATAAGGCATTGAAAGAAAAAGGCTGGTTATCTGGAGTAATTGAAAATGAATCATGATGTCTCCGGAAGAAAAGATGATATATGAAATATTCGGTGGAAGGGATACGATTATTAAAAATCTGATGAAGCAGTTTGATTCGGACGGAGATTTATTAAATTCAAATGGTGTTGCAGGTATGGATGTTACTGGAAAAGGTACATCATGCAGAAACTTACAAATATATCCGAAGAGCATCGTCAAAAAATGTTTGATAATGTGAAGCGGGAATTTATTCAGGAAAAAGGTCTTTCAAATGGTGACACAACGAAACGTTCCGATATTTTCAAAGATTATCAGTTAAGTGTCAGCAAAGATAAGCGTTTAAGTGGTACATGGACTTTAGAACAATATGAAGGACAGTATAGAGCTGCTATGTATGCGGCAGTAAAATCAGCCAATCCAAATTGGAAGCCCGGACAAGCATTTGATGCAAGCATTCTTGATAATGTCACAAGAGAATCCGTAGAAGCTACACTTGTCCAAAATGGTAATAGACTCGTTCATAATTCTATTGATGTATCGGTATAAAGGAGAGAAATGTATATAGGCGGCAAATTATTAACTAATCTGCCGCCCAACTTTTAGCTTCCTTATTTCTGATATTTACACCATTGATTTCACAGCATTTGCTATTTCTGTACACTATTCTTCATTATTAAAGGTGTCATTTTTTCCATGAGTGCATCCGCGATACCTCTGTTGGCACACCACAGGTGCGAACCCCTTCACCGACGCCGCGCTCGGCGGAATATTGTCAAGTGTGTATGTAAGATTTTATGAAATTGCTTCTATTCTCATCTGAATAAACTAAACTGAAAAATCAAATCTTCCGCCGATTTTATTCTCCTCCGACTTGATGGAATCCCAGTCAACGTTTTTGATCTTATCCAAAAGTTCTTCTTTTGAATTTGCCTGAACCGTAGTTTTTCGTACTTCGATTTGCTTGGATTGTTCCTTTTTCTTTATCTCTTTCTTCTCAGCAGCTTTCTTTTCCTGAATTTTTTCAAGATATTCTTTCTGACTGGCTGATGATTTTTCTAACTCTGCATAGAATGTTGTAGTTCCGTCACTATTAAAAGAGATGCCAAATTTTGTAATTTTTGTATCAGTATCTGCATTGCCGTTAGTCTTACCGAATACTCTTTCAAATCCGAACTGAGCATTGATTTCATCTGACATACGCAAGGCTCCCTCAATGCTATGCATTTTTTCTGCATAATACTTCGAATCTGATTATTTACACCTTCAAATCAACCTTGTTCTTTTTTATAACTTCTTTATGCTTTTTCATCGAGAATACTTCTTTTTTCTTCCTTTGTATCCTTTGCTTTTTCCAACTGCTTCTGTAGGATTTCTTCGGCTTTTTCACTCATATTCTGGAGAAGGATTTTACTTTTGAATCTTTATGTCCTATTGCCCATGAACTAATATTTCCATCTTTATCTATTGCCCATCCCTGTTCAACTCTCCATCCAATATCTGCTTGTTGCTTTGCAAACTGCTCATCTAGTTTTTTCATGTTACCAATTTCTTTTATGTACTCATCTTCTAAGTCTGAATCATTTGCCATTTTTGTTAAAAACTGAGGAGAAATCGCTACATTCGTGGTGGTTGATTTACCATATTTCATCCCCGGACTATAATTTGCTGATACAAAACTATAATTATCAATTTTTTTTAGAAAGATAGGAAAGTTCATCCGCTGCAGTTTTTCGGGTTGTCCCTGTCTTTACATCTTCTGTTTGCTCCACAACCTGCTTTTCTGTGGTTTCCTTAGCATTATTTTTCTGTATATTACCGGTATAAGCATTTGTGTAAATATTAGAGTAATTGTTTACACCTGTAACTGCCATACTAACATCTCCTTTCGTATTACAAAGCTTTCATTACCTTTTATTAGCATAATAATCCCAAATACCATTAAGCATTTTCCGATCACCATCTGATACATTCAGATTTAGCCTTAAATCTTTCCAATCACCCGAATACTGCTGCGATAATTTCTGGTTATCCGACTGGATGGCGGATAAAAATGCCTGATATGCCGAATTTTGGATAACCCCATTTTCTTTAGATCTTGCAGTATTCTCCTGGTTCTCACCTATGTTCTGTTCATTTGCTGTCTGTTCACTTCCTTTATGGTAAACTACCGATGGTGTAAAATCCTGTAATTCTGACCAGATTTCTGTGGAAGTTGCCATAAAATTACTGTGATTTTCATATGCCTGATTTAGCATATCCAGTTCTTTTTCTTTGGTTAATTCCTCAATTTTGCCCGATTCCGTCACATAATACTCTTGCTCATAATCTTGTGCCGCATATTTTTCTTCAATGCTGTTTTTCATTTTGTTATATGCTGTTGCCATTCTGTTTACATGATGTTCAAAAGTATCTGACTTCACCCCCTGTGTCGTATCTTCCTTTGCAAATACCTCTGTTACTTCATTTTCAAACCGATTGACATAATCCATAAAACTAACTGATGATAAATGCTTAAAGATTTCCTGCCTGTCTTTGAAATAGAAAGTGTATCTGTGTACTGTGTCATTTTTCTTTTCTAAATCTGCCGGAATTATTTTGCTTTGTATTTTTTCTGCTGTTTTGTTTCGATTGCAGAATATGTAATATTCATATTATTATAAATCTTCATAACTGGTCTCCCCTAAAAGCCTTACCTGTACTCATATATTCACTTGTTTTCGCATTAATCTGTGTCCCTGCATTATCAATTATTTTTTGATTTGTTTTTTGGGCTGAAGCCATATAGGATTTCAAATCAATACTTTTGTCAACATTTGTATTATGTGTTCTTCCTTTCGTATTTTTTACAAGCTTTTCCTTTCCTGATGCGCTTATCGTTAAAGTATCTCTTGTACCGTTGCAACCAGCATCTTGACTTCTTGTAGTCTTTTGTTGTTTTCCAAACAGCGCATTAACGAATGACTGATTGGTATAAATTCGGCTGTTAAAAAAAATATTCATAATATCACCTATATCCTTAATATGACTTATATCATGTTCCATTCTTTTATAATTTCATCGGCACTATTCTTCACATATTTTATACGCTCTGCACCAACTACGATTTTTTTTGCACCAACTACGATTTGAGCACAAAAAAGGACGAAACCGCCCTTTTCATGAATTCAGAAACAAATCTGCTACAAATCTGTTTCCATCCTGTTTTAATTGTAAATCCCCATCATACTTATCTATGCTCTGTTTCACATTTAAGAGTCCTATCCTCTGCCTTTTCCCTTATCTGATACCGGCATACGTTTTTTCCATTTTACCTTTCCACAACTGTTTTCTATATGAACTACCGTCATCTTATGATAGGCACTGATTTTAATAAAAATGTATTTGTCTCCGTCAGCATTTGCGGCAGCTTCAATCGCATTGTCCAGCAGATTCCCGAAAATAGTTGTTATGTCTATCGGCTCTATGTAAGATAAGTCTACATTGTCTATCTTAATGTCCGAATGTATCCCTTTCTCCTGCATGACAGCATTTTTATCTGTCAGCAAAATGTTCAATATCGGATTCTCTGTGTAAGATATAGGAATCAGTGGTGCCAGTGTACTTCTGATTGCCTCTGCATATTCGCCAGCCGTATGCTCCCTCTCTGTTCCATACAAATTCTCGATAGCCCTGATATGCTTATCCACATCATGTAATATCCGTACTGTCTGACTATATTTTTCAGTCTGTGCAAGATAATACTCATACTGCATTTTTGCCTGTTGCTCCAATGCCTTTACGCGGTTTTCATAGTATCTCTTTTCGTCTGCCATTTTGACATAATACAAAAGATACAGGTCAGCCAAAACGATGCAGCCCATATTTACCGCTGACAGATAGCTTTTCTGCCCATCCCTGAAATTCTGCACAATCACAAGCATATTGACCAGACTGTAAAAAAACAGGATTCCATATATGATATATTGTTCTCTGGAACAGGCTGCTTCTGTCCTTTTTATCAATCTGTTTATCAAACATAGTATAGGAATATCATTATTAGTTTTGAAAATGTCACTTCCAGACAATATTGCATGACAACATCAATATTTGATATTCCACAAATCTGCAAAAAACAGTGTAACAGAAGCACTCCCAGCGTTTCACATACAGACATACATAAAACCAGTACTTCACACTCAGTGATTCTACGGATTGGTCTGTCTGCATCTTCGTAATACAGAAAATATACCGTTACACCAACTCCAACAAACCATATCAGCAGATTCAATATTGCAAAGTTCAGCATATTTATGCCAAATGCAGTGATTCCCATCGCTATCTCTGCCGCTATGTACAAAGTTTTATTGCTGTAACTTTTCTTATATCTTTCATTCATAAATTGAAAAAGAATTGTACAGATAATAAAACAGGAAAGTCCATTACATATCGCAAGTAAAATCTTATCCATCTTCTATTCTCTCCTCTGGGTTTTCTGCAAAAATTTATTCATTTCTTCCCGGAAATCAAAGCTTCTTTTTTGTGCAAGGGACAGTTCTTTCCCATTGTCCAGATAAATATGAAATCCCTGTATCTTCTCAATATGTCTCAGATTTACAAGACAGCCTCTGTGATTTACCGCAAAATCATATGGTTGTAATTCTTCCACAAGGTTTTCAAATGTACATTCACATTCATATCTGCAATCTTCCAGAATAATTGCTGCTTTTCTGGATCTTTTTATGTACTCAAAATATAATATCTCGTTTAATTTCAAACGCACACAACCTGCTTTTGTTCCTGATTCATCTAGTATTTCAAATTCCTTTTCTATTTCCGGACATTTCTCCTGCCCCAGAATTTCCATAATCTGCGTTTTCATTTCTTCTTCATTGATCGGTTTACACAAAAAAGAAAACGCATGTACCTTATTAATCGCCTGTGCCATGTATTCTTCATAACTGGTAATGTATATAATTTTTATATCATGATTTTTTTCTTTCAGCTTTCTTCCGAGCGTAATTCCGCCCAGTTCTTCCATGGAAATATCCAGTATTCCGATATCAATCTTGTCATTATTGTTCAGCAGCTCATTCGCCGATAGAAATGACCGAATCTGATATTGAACCTGATATTCTGAAAGAATTTTATCCAGCATCAGCGCCGCTTTGTCAAGATCTTCCTTATCATCATCGCATATTGCTACTTCTAACAATCCATTCTCCTCCCTGTAATAACTTTTGTTTTTCTATTATACCATATCGCACTTTTTATAATTGCCGATATGGTATGGTCATCAAAATTATTTTTACCTTCCCTCTCTGCCTCGTTTCCTTGTACCTGTCTGCCATATGCCTTCGTTCTGCTGTTGGGAAATCCCGGTATCAACATATACTTTGTTTTCCCCGGCAACTACCTCTGCGATATGTGCATCATTATCTGCCATAAGCAGTTTTCCGCTTTTGCACTCGCATTCTCCAAAGTTTCTTTTATTCTCAGCCTCCTGCACCTTCGCACGGATTGCTTTTGTTTTTGGCATGAACTTTGCCCTGCGCCGTCTCTGGTACATGGCATTGCGCTCACGAAGTCTTTGTTTTTCCTTTATTTCAGCCAGTTCTTCTTCCGTCAGTTCCTGTGCCGGAAGTTCCACTTTACCGATGAAGTTAAGGTAAATCTCTATCTCCATCACACGCTCGCCATCAATCTTTTCCGCTTTGTGGACAAGTATCTTATCCACAAATTCATTGATGATGACAGGTGTTAATTCCGTGATATCCGTGTATTTATGGACTAATGCCAGAAATTCCTCCGTCCGGTCTGTATCCTCGTCATACTGCGTAAGCTGCTCCCTGCATGCCTTAATGGACTGTTCCAGTTCTGCCTGTTCTTTTTCATACCCTGCCGATAGCATTTCATATCTTTTGTCAGGCAGTCTGCCAAGGGCATTGTCCTCATACACTTTTTTAAGAAGGATATCAAGCTCTGCATACCGCTTCTCCTGATGCTTTAACGCAGCCTTCAGCTTCTTCGCCTCACTCTGTTCCCAGATTTCTGATGCACTGCGGATGCTTTCGACAAATGCTCTCTCATCCATCCTTACACTTTTACACGCATACTGAATGGTTTCAAGCACAAACTGGTCAATCACCTTTGCCTGTATATTGTGCGAACAGCAGACCTTTCCTGACTGGTCATGGCTGTTATTATAATTGCCGCAGTTATAACAGGCTGGAGTTGTTCTGACACTGCCATCCGGCAGTCCTCTCCATTTCTTCCGGCACGCTTTCCCTCATTACGATAATGCATCTTTCCACCGCAGTCCGCACAGAAAATCTTACCCACAAACGGATTTGACTCGCCCTCTGTGTTTATCCTGCGTTTGGTCTTTCTAAGCTCCTGCACCATATACCATGTTTTTCTGTCAATGATCGCCTCATGGGTATCCGTAAAGACCACTATCTCGTCACTGTCATTCTTTACAGCAACCTTATCCTTATAGGAAAGCTTCTTTGTACGGAAATTCACAGTATCTCCCATATACTCCGGTTTTTCAAGCATTCTTACGACACTTACTCCTGCCCATTCATATGGCTTTGACATATCACACCGGTTCTTATCTTCCGGATCTTTGATATATCCGTATGGCGGATTGTTGGTAATTGGTTTCCCGTCCCTGCCCTTTGCCTGCAATACCGCCTTTATCTTGCGGCTGCAGTCACGCAGATACCATTCATTCATGATATTTAAAAAAGGGGCGAATTCGCTGCTGGTGTTAATATCACTGTCAACACCATTAGAGATAGCAACGAAATGGACACCTTTTTCCCGAAAGAATACCTCCGTGTAAAATCCTACCTGTAGGTAATCCCTGCCGACTCGGCTCATATCCTTTACAATGACTGCGCCAATGCTTCCGTCCTCAATCTGCCGGAGCATTTCTTTCCATCCCGGTCTGTCAAAATTCCCACCGGAATATCCGTCATCTGTAAAATGCACCAAATCGGTATATCCATTACTCTTTGCATAGTCCTCCAGCATTTTCTTCTGGTTCACTATACTGTTGCTGTCTCCCGCAAGCTCATCGTCCCTTGAGAGTCGCTCATAAAGAGCAGTTATTCTGTTTTTCGATTTGTCAGTTGTCTGTCTGGTTCTGTTCATGCCGAACTCCCTTCCGGCAACTGACTCATTTGTGGTAGCTCTATCTTATCATAATCCGCTTTCTCTGTCAGCGCCTCTCTTGAAATAATGTGGGAAATCTTGTCCGAAAAGGTATCTGTACTGTTTTCACTCGTTAATACCCTGATTTTGTAAACTGTCCCACCAATCCTGCGATAAAAAAATCCAGCTTCACATGAGCCGGACTTTCTATCGCCATTATTTAGTTTTTCTGCCTCCATAATCAATCCTTGCCTTTCTCTCTGATAAAAATTATAATTGTTTCATGCTTCCGCTTCGTGTAACCGAAGCTGTATTTTATCCATACTTCATAGCCTTTTTGCTCCTTTCTGTAATTACTTTAGTGATAAAAAGGATTACTCTCTTCACTAATAGGAGAAATACGGCTACAAAATCGGAAGTGTTTTGAAATTATTTTTGAAAAAATTTTTAAGGACTGATTAAATTGCCAAAATATGAGGAACTAAAAGCTTTCCGCAAACAAAACTTAATACCGGCATACAACGATTCTTCCAGTGAGAAAACTATGCTGCACAGGGAAGCTCGTGCATTGGCAATCAGCCGTCTTGAAGAAAGTGCACGAACCGAGGAAGAATTTGCAAATTGGGCATTTACCTTTACCACAAGTTTCTTATATTATATGGACTACGACAGTCTTGATGAACAGACAAAAAACCTGTATCGTCAGGGTATGTCTGCATTTGGCGGAATATCCCCGACTTACCATATCTCATTAGCGGAAAATGCCCCGGTTATCGTATGGAACTTCCATTCCCTGCTCGTCATGATCCAGATGTGCTTCTCTTTTATGCTTACGGATTCTGACTGCGATATGAAGCTGTGTAAGCACTGTGGCAGGGCATTTATCGCAAGCCGTAAGGGAAATGAGTTCTGCTCTCCGAAATGCAAGAATCAGTACAATGTCTATAAGACAAGAGCTAAGAAAAAAGAGGAATAACTCCTATATACAAAACAAAGACGGCAAATCATCAACAACTTGTTGACGATTTTGCGTCTTATTTTTAGATCTTTTTGGTTAATAAAGTTTACGCCATTGCAGGCTCTTTTTTCTTAATAATCGCCTCAACTTCATCAACACTCACACCAACAGCATCTGCTATCTGATTTGGTGTATAACCTATTTTATACATATTCATCACAATTTTAGCAATTGCTTTATCTTCAATACCCTGACTCAGATTACACATAATGCTCACATCCTCTCTAAATTCTTGACTGATTGGAATATTATATTCATGTTCTATAATATCCAATTTTTCCTGTTCTTTCAGTTCACTCGAAAGCAAAGCCCCAATCAGGCGGTGCATTTCATATTTTTCATCATGTTTCGGAATCTCATTTGTGATTCCTATTAACACAATGTTTAACAGATCGAGATTACCTTTCCAGTTACATGGTTTTAACATCTCATCTTTTGTCAAATGGATATGGCTTAAGCTGTTATCATCCATGTTCATACATGTTCATACATATCCATATGCTGAATACCTGCTTAATGTCATCGTAGTTAGTATTTACAAAATCTCTTTCCTTTTGTGACGAAATCAGCCTGCTCACATAAAAGATTGCCCAATTTAAAATTTTATATTCCGTTGGCTCATCCTTCTGAGCCTCAATATTCACAATAATCTGCGAAAGTCCATTTTTTGTGTCATCTACGGATGGCATGCGGATATAAAAATAGAACAGGGAATTTCTAATTATATAAAAACAAATTTCAGCTATGAGTAATCCAACTCTAATACTTGGCGCTGGTATTGCCGGCTTAGGTGCAGCCTATAAATTAAAGAGCAGTAATCGGTCGTGTATTGTACTTGAAAAAGATTCAACCTATGGAGTCTTTGCGGTAACTTTACCATTGACGGTTTCCGTTTTGACCGTTTTGTTCATTTTTTCCTTTGCTAAAGATGAACAAGTAAATAGAATCTTTATGGATGGAGCCGGAGAGGTATTCAGACATGTTCCTAATGCATATAATCTTTATCAGGGAATATGGATAAAGCATCCGGCCCAAAATAATCTTTATCCGCTCAGTCAGAAGATGAAGGATGCCGTAGTAAGAGATTTTTTATCCCGTCCGACAGATATTGACTCTTCTCAGATACAAAATTACGACCAATGGTTACGACTTCAATTCGGTCATTTTTTTGCAGAACATTTTCCGATTCCTTATACTAAGAAATATTGGATGACTGAGGCAAAGGATTTGGAAACAAGATGGATGGGCAGCCGGGAAGGAAGCCGTTTATACCAGCCTTCCGTTGAAGAAGTGATACAGGGGTGCAATACATCCGAAACTCCTGTAACCTATTATAGTAAGGAGATGCGTTATCCACGAAAAGGTGGATTTAAGCAGTTTTTGTCTGCTTTGGTAGAAAACCAGGATATTCGTTATAACCAACAGGTCATATCGATAGATGTAGAGAATCGTCTTCTTCGTACATCAAAAGGCGATGAATATCAATTTGACCGTTTGATTAGCAGTCTTCCGCTTCCTGAGGTAATTAAGATGCTGAAAAACGTTCCTGTTGATGTTTGCAATGCAGTTGCACGGTTACACTGTACCTGTGGTTATCAGATATCGGTCGGACTGAAGACGAAGAATATCCCTCCTTATCTTTGGTGGTACATTTATGATGAGGATATTCTTCCTGCTCGCGTCTACTCACCTTCCTTGAAGTCGCCCGACAATGTTCCCGAAGGTTGTTCCTCACTTCAGATGGAAGTGTATTGTAACCGTAATGAATATACCCGGGAAGAGCTGTTGGCACGTTCAGTGGGAAAACTTGTTTCTTTAAACATTTTAAAACAAGAAGATATCCTTTTTACTGATATCCGTTTCGAACCATACGCCAATGTCATTTTTGACCATAATATTTATGAAGCCCGTAAGACTGTCCGTGATTACCTTTTTTCCCTTGGTATTGAAACGATTGGGAGATTTGGAAAATGGGGATATCTGTGGAGTGATCAGAGTTTGATGAGTGGATTGAAAGTTGAAATGTAAATAAGCATAACTAAGAAAATGGATAGAGATATTTCATTGGATGCCATAAAATTAGTGGCCTGCATTTTTGTATGTACTCTTCACACAATAGGGATGTTTATGCCTGAGTCTTCAGATTTTCATTTATCCTATCTTTTATTTTATATGTCGGGGATTGCAGTTCCATTGTTTTTTATGGTAAACGGCTTTTTATTGGCCCTAAGGATGGTGGAATGAAGTATTATTATAGGAAGATTTTTAATATTGTCAAGATCGTATGTGTATTTACTTTCATTTTTGATATTCCTAAACTTGTAAGAGGTGATATCTCTATATTAATACCGTTTAAACAGGCTTGTAGTAGTCTGTTTTTTCAAGGTGGAGTGTTCCCTGTATTTTGGTTTTTGGGAAGTCTCATTTTTATATATGCCCTAATGCCATTTTTAAAGAAATATATCATATCAATAAGAACTAGATTATACGGTTTATTGCTTTTCCTGTCAGTGCTGCAGTTTATAATATACACTTGCGATATTTATACAAATTACGTTTATTCTTTTATATTTGAAAATGTGTATATACCGCAATCTTTTCGTTTGTATTCCCATCTGATGTATTTTCTATTAGGTGTTTGTTTGAGGTTATATCTTACAGACAATAATATGTTAAAAAAT